>Ga0209671_1003709_pt1 | contig 14834 bp, 10 predicted proteins | sample WorMetHERISLAND2_2_FD_187401 | JGI IMG/M metagenome (GOLD analysis project Ga0209671, IMG submission 187401) | Marine gutless worms symbiont microbial communities from Max Planck institute for Marine Microbiology, Germany - Olavius geniculatus... | ecosystem: Host-associated > Annelida >... | reverse complement strand
ACCCCCAGAACCTCTTGCACCCTCCAACATGGATCGGACGCCCCTCCAAATAAGTAATTCTGTGTAACACCCTGCCCAAGTACCCGCTATAGCTAAGGCCCACTGCACTTGGGACATAAAATGCCATTGTTATGGATAGTTTTTGGTACGATTATTTCTGACACAACTCGTCATCAATGACTGTTCAGTTTCCCACCTCGCCCAGTGTTTGCTGCTGCTTTACCTGGAGAAAAAAAACCAACAAAATGTAGCATTTTATCAAAGACAGTATTATTATTTCATCAAAGTCACACAAAAAACACATTTTGTCTACATTTTCATTGCTTTGGCTAGCTTATCCAGCTGTCTATTTTTCAATCAAATATCTACAGAAAATGTTGGCCCATTACACAAACACAGAAATGTAGATACGTTCTGTTTCGTTGATAGCAGTGTCAATAATATTTTGCTCCAGACGAATACAGACTTTACCAGTCACTTTTTAAATTTATTAACAGCCCAGACACACTGGTACAATACAATCGAAGTTTGCAATTATTGATTGGCTGCTAGGAGCCACAAATCAGAAAAGATTATTAATTATTTAAAGTTTTTTTTGTTGATTTCAACGCTTATTTCGCCTGATTGATTTTTCCAGTGAACGCAGAAGCAGAAGTTGAGTAAGGTTTTGATGGCCAGTTATGTCAGAAATATTCGTACCAAAAATTATAACAATTGGATCATTCTTCTTCAAGTTATAATGAGAAAATTTGTGTTTCAATGCCCAACACTGTACAGCTAAAGCTGAGGGGTCCAACTATGTAGCAGCGATTGGCGAACACAGATAACTAAGTAATTAAATTACCGGCTACTAAATGATTTCACTGCAATGTTGCCTTTATCCATGTTTATTTTTTTCCACAATTTTCTGGACTGTTTCGGGCATTGGACTCAATCACGACACATCGTTTAAATATTAGAAAATAAAAATAAAGTACTTGTCACATGTCGACAAGTACTTGACCCTCAAGTACAAGTACAAGTACCAAGTACTACATCTCTGGTATAACCCAAGACGGATGGTCTTACGCCCCGTTTACACGATCGAGCAAACATCAGGCAGGCCTGATGGAACCCCACCCCCTGGCTCAAATGTAGGCCTAGGCTTAGCCCACAGCTGATCACGTGTTATATGGGCTTTCCAATTACAACCCGCCCGCCCTCCTAATTAGCATGCTGTGTACCATAGCTCGTCGAGCTAGCTCGATCGTGTAAACGGGGTATTATGCTATATCGTCTTATGCTATGATGTCTAAACGTACAAACTGCAAGTTCAAAGTTCAGTAGATCAGCCACGTGTATGCCTATTCGGCGATTATAGGGTTTATGAAACGGTTTAGCCTCACTAAGGCCCGTCGAGAGGGGGGGCATAGGGAGGGGGGTAAGTTACCCCGAGCCTCGCGACGTTTGGGGCCCCACCGTCGCTCAAAAATATAAAGTACACCAAAGTGCGCCATTTTAGAAAGAATTAGATTCCAAAATTTTCTCCCCAGAGCGGCCCCGCGAGAATGTTAATTCACCGGGGCCGCGCTGTGGCTCTTAACGTCGCTGGTTTCACTCGATGGAAGCACAGCGAGGATGCTACTGGAGACACGGGCGCGCATGTCATTAACGAGAGAACCGTTCTTGGGTGCAGTGGGGGCTGGAGTGACCGCGGGCGGTCAGCAGGCATTTTCAATGACGATGACGCCAATGCGTGTCCGTGTGTTTGCCTGCAATGAGGTATTGATTTCACCACCACGTAGTCCACACGTCTCCCCCTCCCTCCTCTTGGTGCTTCTGTAGAAGGTTGTTTTCCAACTGACGTCCGGGCGGGCGCATGGTGTATTATTGCTACTGCAGCCGACCGCACACAGCAAGCGATAAATCTTGACACACCGCCGGCGTAGGCTACAGGCGACCGTGCACGCTCACGCATACACTGCGCTGTCACAATCACAAGGAAGACCGAAGTAATTTGGCAAAAGGCCGAATCACAGTCCACCCAGCTCCTCGTTTGTATTCCCCAGGTGGTAGCACAGGACTGCTTGGCTGCAAGGCTGGGCTGCGGGTTCGATCGACGTCCCAATTTGCCTTCCGCCTGTGGGTCTAAAACTCTTCTAATTACATGTGTCATTGGACCTTACAGCTAGAGTATCTGCCAGACGGCAATCAAAATGCGTCGAACGGTTTAAACACGGCGTACAACTGTGACGGAAGACGGACATGCCACGCTACCGATCAGTGCGTAGAAATAGGCGAAATCACTTGCGAAGTTCCGCTGAAATCGAGCCCCTCTGCCTAAAATATTCTAGCAGTCCTATCTCAACCACGTTACAATGAACCTCAGATTTGGCGAGTTTCTCACGGACATTGTGCACTTTATAAATCTATTTACTTACTTACTTAGAACCCTTCTACCTTTAGCCGAGACTAACAGTAGTTACAGTTTAGTGCTTATGTGACTGGCAGTATATCCGAAGACATCTGGCAGTCAAAGTGAATTAGTTTAATCGTTGTGATAGTTAAGGTCTCTGTGTCGGGTGGCAGGTAACACTGTGCGATCCCATATGGCAGGTGACGCTCCGTAGCTTTGAGACGGGTTCCCCATGAAGAGCTACAACATTTCAACCTTTTAAAATGCCATCTTGATTGATGTCCGGACTGACACAAAACGAGTTGTAACTTCCACTGATGTCCATTGATCGCTACGAAAAAAATTGTATTATATCTCAACTTCCTTCACGTAATTGATTCGGTAATCACTTATCACATAAACTGCTATGAAAACTGCAACAACATCAAAAACAGATCCGCTGCCGAACTGGCTTAAAATGCACAAAACTCACAACTGACTTGTACCGAGGTGTTTAGTCCCCAAACTTTAAGGTCTACCAACTGACCCCATAACTACATCACATTTCTGAAAAAATGGAACACCGAAAGATACAGCCAGGACAGGACGGAGTAGTTGAAGGGTTGCATAATAACACAGCACACAGATGTTTTAGGTTGCACGGCAAGCCACTAACGCATGTATTAAAAATATACAAATAAATTAACACAAACGGCAACAAACCGAACATAATATAGAAAATCTGTCTACAGACAAGAAACGCCAGTGTTCGTGAGATGACGGTCAACAATGAAGACACATACATCACGGTACTTGCAGTGACATGATTAGACAATGTCTAACAAAACTTGCAGCTTCATTCGATTAGCACGATACATGGCAAAGTTAATTCTAATTTACAGAATATTCCGACAACAACAACAACAACATCAACCAATGATAGCACATACATGATACTGATCATTTAACCTGAATCAGTAGATTTTTGATAACTGACAAGAACTGCTTAGTCCTGGTGACAGTTTTGCTGTTAATCAGAACTTCGCCATTCGATCCCCAAAGTATAGGCCCCAATAGTGGTACTGACCACACACCATGAATGAAGCAAAAATTAACAAACCAATATAAATCCAGTAATTCTTCATCGCTGGAGGCTGGGCACACAGGGAACAAAACATGCAGTCATAATCAAACTATACAAAGTGACACTATGAAATTCCCTGACAATTCGTGGCACTCCTTACCATTTTAACTGGCAATCAACCTATGTAACCTAACTCTAAAAACTGAAATATTGCATTGATATAAATATTAGAAACTAAAGCATAAGTCAGCAACATTCAGCAATAAACAGCATAAAATAATCGACATAGAGTACTAAGTGATGGTTACTAAAAATCCTCTTAATGCAATTTTTAGGAAAATTTTTGGACAATTTTCCCCGACAAGATCTTTCCCATGACAATTCCCTGATTTTTACTGAAATTTGATACATTTCTCTGACATCTGTAAAATTGCCTGACATTTACAGGTTTTCCAGACAAGTGGTCCGCCTGACCATAACTTAGGCACACTTGTTTGACACATTTTGTGCGTGCATTATGCCGCTGACTTAACGGCAATACTGTTGAAATATAATATAACATACGAAACATCACATTTTCCAATCAGGGACATGACTCTTTTGCTGACATAATGGGTGTTTGAAGGAGCCTTTTAAGAAAATCTGTGGCTGCATTCATAAAAGGTTATTCCTTCCCATGGTTGCATGCCCTCAGTTTAAGAAACTCCAGCAAAGTAAGATGAATGAACGAAAACAATGAATGTCAGCGATAAGTTGAGACAAAATGCAAAGAAAAGAAATTCACAGTACAGCATGCTCGGCCTGTCCGAATTAAAATCACTAGTTATAATAACGATGATGACAATGAAAATAACAAATAATAAGGCAAATCAATTCGGCATTAGTTAGGATAACAGTGAATATGTTGCTTGGGGGATTCAGTGAGTGAGTGAGTAGGGTTTAACGTCCTACCTGACACAGTATAGGTCATTTCGGGGACGGCCTTTACAGGCAAAATTGCACTCACTCACTCACACTCATTGGACCGCTTGACCGGCGACGGGTCGTTGCGCCCTCCAGACTTCACGATCACCGGCCATATCCCAGGCGGCAGCTGCAGTAAGCCCGACGTCGATCTCCAGCTGGCGGATCCATGTATGTCGAGGACGGCCACGCGGACGCTTCCAGTCCAGCCTGTCGTCAGTTCGGACACCTGTATGGGTGCTGACTGCCAGACGAAGTGCCTCGTGCGCGGGAACAGACTCTTGTAGACGGCGTACATGTCCAAACATTGTGATACGTCTGTCGCATATTCTGCTGCAGATAGGACGCTGTTTGACCTGGTCCATCACCGACGCATTTGACACGAAATTGAACATAATAACAAAACAAAAAGTTTGACCTTTACAAAAAGTTTAACCTTTATGAAACACAAACCATACAAAAACGACCTAAACCTAAAATTGTAAGAACTGCTAATTACAATTGTGCATATGCATCGATAATAGCAGTTCTAATAATCTTCCCTGTTATCCTCCAGACAGTCATCAATCTCAGAATGCTGTCTATTGGAAGACAAGGTTAGAGAAGTTGTATGGTCAGACCATGCGAAAGAAACGTATCTCAACAAATGGCAAGCTGACACCGTCAGACAGCTCTTCATCTGTAACAAACAGTTTATCTCTTTTTTATATACCATAAAGACAATATTACAGTCGTAAGCTTAACACATACATTCACAAAAACATCTATTTCGACACTGAACAAAAATATTATGCCTGAACAAATAAATTACATGGTGCAAGAGTAAAAAGTAAGGCTAAACCACAACTATAATTGATTCCTAGTTCTACTTAATTACACCGTCAAGTCTACGACACATTGCCTATACATTACACTATTATCTTCAAACTGGGAACATGATTGAAACACAGAAAATGCACATCACAGCATCAAACCCAGCATCTAAATGTCACCAGCAAGCGAACACTAAACAAAGGCGAAAACCACAAAATTCATGACCACATTAAGTCTTTCATCAGATTGCATTTATTTTGCTGAGGATGCAGCAACGACAAACAATGACGCTTGAAAACCATGCCTACCATCATGGATGTTTCATTTTCAGGCTATGCTAGCATGATATAAAAGTAAGAATGAATAATTGGTACAACAGAATCAAGATCAAACTGTCTACACAAAACTTTCACCAGATTCCCACAAACATCCCGACAGTTAAAGGTACCCTGTCAAATGTTTCTATAACAAATACTAATGGCACACAATACTACAGAACACAAACGATGCTGAAATTCTTCCTAAGATCATATATGAATCTACCTAAAAAAGAATAAAATTACCACAACCATTATCACATATACATCCATTATCACACACACAATTATTGTCACTGCTATAGACCCTTAAACAGATTAAATGGCTGCCAAAGACATGTCCATTCAGGCGCACATTGTGACTAACTGCTTCTGTCAAATCATTGCGTTCCAATTTTTCTTACTAACTTACTCATGGCGCTGCTGAGACAATGCTGCTACAGGAAGGCAGGCTACAGCTACCACCGGTCGCAAGGACAAGGCTAACGCATTACCAAAATGCCAATAAACAGCCAGCTAGTCACTAATGCTGCATTGATGACATATATGACAGGAATGAGACTCAGCTATTTTCTGCTTCACAGTCAGTGTTATGGGTGTTTACACGATCCAGCAAACGTCCAGCTCCATTATAACATATGGCAGCAAACGTCCAGCAAACTTCTAGCAGACGTCAAGCAATTCATGTGTATTTTGAATACATTTGCTAGAAGTTTGCTGGACGTTTGCTAGATCATGTAAACACCCTATTACTGAGATGTACAGGTGTAGCATCGATACTGCAAATGAGAACGTGACAAAACGTTAACATGTTAACAGAAGAAAAAACACTACGCTGTAGACAGAACTGGCTTACTTGACACCGAGCAGCTGGCACAGCCAAGACTGTAGTGACAGTACAAGCGTGAGGTATATACACATCTCAAATACTGCTCAGAGGCAACTACGGAGTCCTGCAGGTCAATATTTTACAAACTCACAGACAGGTCCGTTGAGAGGGGGTGAGTGAGTAGGGTTTAACGTCCCACCTGACACAGTATAGGTCATTTTGGGGATGGCCTTTGCAGGGAACAGGGAGGAGGTGGAGGGAAAAAGTTTCCACTGGGCCCCGCGATGTTTGGGGCACCAGTGTCACTCAAAAATACAAAGTAAGCCTACACCACAATATGCCATTTCAAAAAGCAAAATTCAAAAATTTCCTCCCCAGACAGGCCACGTGAGAATGTTTTCTCTGGGCCCCGCTGCAATATGCAGGTTGCATAGCTCGCACAAATATAATCACAGTGACACACTAAACATATGTTTAGTCGCTGGAAAACACGCACTGAGCTGTAATTAAGTACTACAGATGGTGATAACACTAGTTATGGAAGAACAAAACTCCGATATGCTGCTGTAACTGACAATCCTAGTAAAAACCCACACACTCATGTACATTATACAGAAGGCCTGGTGTTGGTAGTGTAACATCAGCAGCAGTGATTGCAATCCCAGGATTCCGAAGTTTGTAATCCCAAGATCCCGTTTTTGAGGTAAGGCTTACAAATTGGTCGTTATTTTGGTATCCCCAATAGACTTATTTCATGCATATGGATGTAGTAGGCCCAGACAGAAAATATTTGTGAGTGACTGTCACTGTCAAAATACAAATTACAGTGCACAGCAAGGAGCAGGACTCTAGCATGTATAAAATATTTTTGTAATCTAGAAATCCTGGGCTTGGGATGACACCAATCCCGAGATTTGCAATTGACGAAAAGACCGAGATCCGGGGATTGCAATCCCTAATCAGCAGCAATCCTGCCACTCTGAAGCACGACACTCAAATCTAGTGAGTGCATCGCCGGTATATACACGTGACAATATGCTGACTGCAACTGCATGACGGCAAACTTCAAATATGTTTTCTCTCGGAAAAAGTAAATTTTGCAATCACTTCCGACCATTTAAACTGGTATCAGAGTTGACTAAAAATAATAAGAAAATCTCTCCATCTGGCCAACATATTAGGCTTTCTTCTACATTTGAGTCAGAACGAAATAACTTAGATGAAAAATCGACTAAAAAATTCTGTAACTTGCAATGCTAGTTTTAGTATTATCAATCTCTGTGGCCATAATATTACATCTGATCATGATCAGGGATCTGTTTTGCAGACCACCACTAAGATCTGCTCAAAAAAAGGCCAACAACAAACCGTTAAATGTGCACTGATTCTGAACATTACATCATACGCAAAATCCACGCACTGCTTGACTCGACTCAAGTTTACAGTATGACGTTTAACTACAAATGACAAAGCCCACTCACAGTGTCTGCAATGCAATACTGATGACTAATGTACGTCATTCCTAATTCAACGTGAAAACTGAACGAACAAGCACAGGGTGCAGCGAAAAGCCATCAGAACGAAACAATTCAACAACTACAGGGTGGGCACAAAAAAGTGGAACACGCGTGCATTATATGGATCGAGCAAGCGGGCAGCTTCGGTTTTGGTCACTGCAGTAATAAAATGATCATGTTGAAAACTGGGGAGTGAGTGCGTGAGTAAGCAGGGTTTAACGTCACGCCTGACACATTATAGGTCATTTCGGGCAAAATTGCACATACACATAATAACGAAACAAAAGATTTAACCTTTACAAAAAGTTTGACCTTTATGAAACACAAACCATGAAAAACAACCTAAGCCAAAAATTGTAAGAAATGCCAATTATAATTGTGCATACGTTAACGATAATGGCAGTTCTAATAGTCTTCCCTGTTATCCCTCAGACAGTCATCAATCTCATAAAGCTGTCTATTGGAGGATAGGGGGCAACTGGGTTACAGGCTACAACATGAAAACCCTTCACTGCAATGATCAAAGCAAATCGCTTATAAAAACCGTTTGACTTCTCGATCTACTTGAAGCATGTCTCACTTTCACGCGTCACCCTGCATAACAGTCATAACTCGACGTACTGCATCCAGCCCTCTCTATGCCTCCGCCCCATTAGCAAATGCTGTTACGCTACACACAGCTTCTGCCTCCATAACCTAATCAGTTCATTTCCATACAAAGAGGCTTAATATCCATTAATGTATAGCAGAACCATCACCAATGAACAAACAGAGAGACAGAGTACAGATAGAACCAGAAGGCATTCGTGAGAGTGCATATCTCCACCAAGTAAAGTGATTTAAAAATGGCTACTGTAAAATGTATAAGTTTTCACAGGAGGGTGACACCATTCCTGCCGGTTGTGTATGACATGTGGAGATGATGACGAGTCATTGTGTACACACGCACACAGAACGACGGACAGAATGACCAATCTCTTAATCCCCTCCAATTTTCACTTTGTTCACCTTGGTGGAGATGTTACTAACACAACCTATCGGCAGTAGGCGGAGGCATAACAATGGGGCAAATGATCCTAGCATACAGACAGCGGCAGAATATGTACAACGAGAACAAGATCAGAAGACAATCATTGTCACAGCACCAAGGACATCAAGGACAAGGTTTATACAGTAACGTCGTGACAAATTTTTTCCGATATCGATATGTTGCACTGACAATCATCAGGCCATCCTGAAACACACCAGTTGACAAGCCAACATAGAATCAGCAGACAAAACTGTCCTATCAATAAACAACTCATTTCAATGCAAAACCTGCAGCCAGTAACCATTAAAGTGAGCAATAGCATTCTCAGTAAAGATTCCTCCTTACCTTACTTTACCTTACCTTCGGGGTGGACAGGTTATTTGCACCTGTCCAGCACTGAGGTCGTACAGTAAAGATTCATTATGCGAACAAAAACTTTGCCACAATAAGGAAAGAAAAGGGATCATCGGATGTAACAAGCTCAATCTTATTTTTCCAGCCTAGAATCACTGTGCAAAATTACATCAAAATCAAATCGAAATTGGAGGCATTGGAGTGTGTACAGACAGAAAAATGCAAGTGACTTTGTAATGAAACAGATAAGTATTTCTGACCTTTCTTATCAACAGACAAGAATGCTGTATATAAATTATACCAAAAATATTGTAAAAGTGTAAAGATACACTGTAAATATACATTCTCAGTTTCCAAGATACTCAACAATCTCTACTGACAATCAATAGAAGCTCTGCAGGCATAAACGTCATGTATACACCAGTAATAATCAGTTTAGTTCAGTTCTAATAAAGTCCACTACTTGCAATAGCACTTCTAACACGAGACAGACTCACGACCAGAAGCGTTTTTACAATCTCGAAAGCAGCAGCTGATTTACATGAGCTAATGACATCGCAGAGCATTATGCGGCCATCCACTGCCCGCATCAGTGAACGAATGGGTCAGTGATTTGTAGCCAGCAGACATACCACTGCCCCAATCAGGCACTCTGGGCCTTTGGAGTTGTCAGATAGTCACTGAAGAGAGGGGCAGTAGAATACTGTTGATGAATATTATATCATTCAAACTAACTAAAAGTACTTGCAACAAAAATCTGTTAGTAGAAACAACTAAACAGTCAAAGCTGTACCTTTATTGATAGTGCATATAAATGATTCAGCATCACATGGTTTGGCTCATGTAGTAATGCAGGCTCACACTGCAAAACAGATAAAACAATAATAAACCAAAACAAGCCTTTGCCAAGATCAGTGCTCGTATCTGGCAAATAAAACAGATTCAATAGCACACCTAACTTACAATATTACAATTTCCAATCTACACGGCTGCACCACTGCACTTGTGAATACAACTAACTTGATACAGCTGTTGTGTCTGTAAGAAGTTCCTGAATTAAAGTAACAACTGCCAATGAAATTGGTCTCTGGATCAGTCCTCACCTTCCGCAAAAGTTCATCCAAATTTATTTATAACCGAGAGCAACAAGATAAGACAAAGAATGAATGAAACAAATAAATGAACCAAACAACTTCACTATTTGTTGCACCCAATAGCTAAATTAACATAAAATACTAGGTGCAAATAAGAAAAGGAAAGAGCTGCAGAAATCAGCCACAATTTAATTATCTTGCAAACTGTTTTTAGTCAAAATCTGTTCATAACTTTTCGAGTACTCCAGAAGACAACCACAGAAACAAAAAAACAGGCAGTTCTGGAGATCGTTCCTCATGTGGTATTTTCAACTCTTTATCGTTTATGTTGTGTTTTCAGATCAGGGTTTTAATGACCTTTGTGTTCGATATTCATAATAATAATAAAAAATATTATTAATAATAATTATCTCTTCTTTTCAGCGCCATCAGCTTGGCAGCTCCTGGCTGATCTTGGAAGAAGAATCTCAATTAATACTGGCGAGGCTAAAGAGACTAGCCTTTTATTTCAGAGGATTTCTGTTTTGGTGCAACGCTTAAATGCTGTTCTGTTGCACGACAGTTTGCCGGCCGCTGACTGCACGGACTAATGGTCGTACCCACCTTTGTACTGCTTAGTCAATTTTTAGGCTCCCCCGAGAACGGAGCACTGAGGGCCAAAAAATTCTCTTTCTTTGACAACGGCAAATATATAAAAACTACGCCAATCCCACTATTATTGCCGCAACTTTATATTACTAACATATAATATAGACCAAAAACAACTGTTCTGAGAATAACCACATTAACATTCATCAAAGTTCATCTAATGACTGACTCAAAGACTTACATGTACAGCAACTTCTTTGTTGAGAACCATCTGCAGAAGATGCGGGGGCAGTATTGGCGGTGCACTGCGTCGGACTCCGTGCTTCAGGTCTCGCGGTGGAATTACTTGGGCGTAGTCACCAGGTGGCGACCCCGACCGTCCTAGCAAACAAGATATGATTCACAAACATTTCTGACAACAAGCTACACATTCCGAAAATATTTGCAACCTAACTCCATAAACACATTGATATACTTTGACAATTAAAAATAAACTTGACATTGGCATTTTACAAAGAAAACATATCACTTTCAGAGAAAGGCATTTGGAAAAAATGTGCTATAATATATGGCATTATAATACGATGACACTATATGGGGCTGTGCGACCTTCGCTGTTGGGCATCTGATGGCTTGGAACTCATTACCGGACAATCACCGTGATCCACCGCTCTGCAGCAGTAGCTCTATGCACAGCTTAAAAACTGTTCTTTTCACGAGACACTAGTGTATTCAGTGCAATGGAGACACTTTATGATATTGCGCTATATAAATTTAATGCTGACATTGACACTGATATTATCAAAAACCTACAGGGTGGTCCAGCTAAAGTGAAGCCAACTTACATTTTTGCTGGAAACATTTGAATGCATAGGTAAAATTCAATGATTTTTTGCAAATGTGATAACAGTTCAGACACACACATTGGGAATCATAAAAATTTAATATTGTTCGTCAGATGGCATAACCAGGTTAGGTATTTTCTTCCTTGCTACATCTCTCACTTTACTGACTTACTCACATAGGCCAATAATTTTACGTTTTGACGAACTTAATAAAATTCTACATGTATGGTAAAATCGTCTGGTTTTGCTGGTATATGTTAGCCTTTGCTTTTAAAATAATATCTTTGGGAATAACTACCTGTTTCTGCACTTTGATGGGTAAAATAACACAAGAGGACAGAATTGTTATAAAGGTGTTACTGTGGAAAAGAACTGGAGCTCTCGCCGCTTTCTGAAGGAATTTGCCAGCAAAGCTTGGTGCAGATCAAGCCTTGACCAACTCATCAAAAAAATCGATGCTGGATTTCTTAAAATTTGCATCACACCACTTCTTGTTGTATGCAGTTTACATATTTGCAAAAAATCGTTGATTTTACCTATGCATTCAAATGTTACCAGTAAACGTAAGTTGCCTTCACTTTAGCTGGACCACACTGTATGTGTGCCCAAAAATCATGTCATACAACTTCAAAAAAGTTTACTTATCGTAGCCACATGTAAGAACAGTGGTAGTACTTACTACGTGAATCATGGCCTGTGGACGAACTGTCAATCGTTAATGCCTCAAACACTTCAAAGTCAGTTGAGCATACTGAGATCACGTTGTTACACGTACCAAACGCATTGCAGACTTTATCCTGTTAACATCATATACACAGTACTATAAGTACGCGGTGATGTGTATGTAGCAATGAGAAGTGATAATATTGTGGTAAAATTTTAAGTGGCACTGTTGACATCAGTCATATGTAAGCACTGGTGGCTTGGCGTAGCGGTAAAGTGTTTCATCCAATCAACGAAGTTACTCTACGTCAGGCCGGGTTAGTAACGCGATGGGTGACTGCCTGTGGGCAGGTAAACCATCCTGGTATGTAACCAGCCGCTTTGGTCAACTCAGCCTTCCATCCCTCCGGGGTAGGTAAATCGAGTACCGGCCTATCTGGCTAGGGTTAAGGCGGGATGCATTCACCTGTGTCAGGTGGCAGGTAACATTGTGTGATCCCATATGGCGGGTGATGCTCAGTATCTCTGAGATAAGTTTCCTATGAACAGCTGTAGCATTTAACCATATTGCTCTCACAGATATGACAAAATGTGTCATCTGCATTTCATGGTCCCGAGACAGAAATAAGCTTATACACTATACCAGTGCTTATACCAGTGCTATACACTGGTACTAAACTTTGTCCAATATTAGTTTGAGCCCAAACTGCAGTCAAACCACTGACCCACTTATAGTGACTCAGGGTTTTAGGCTTAACACCACACTGCCCTTGACATCTATGTGAAAATGTTCAAAACACTAATGCCCTATGACAATATTTAAAATCACAGTTATAACTGTTATGTGTAATAAAACACCTGCACAAATCTTGCAGAAAACTAAAGAAAATATAGTTTAACCAATACAGGCTATATGTTGGCATAAATCATCTTAATTACACATAACTGCTTAAACTACCATAGCCAGAAAATACCAGACAACCAGTTCAATTACACTATGGATTAACAGACTACATAATCAATGTACAGGGTGTTCCAAAAAAACGGATACCCAGTTTTATTTTTGGGATAACTATGGTAATTCAGCACCGATTTTAACCATTCTTTCACTGTTACAAGCAGAAATTTATAGCGCGTAAACGTGAAGTTCTTCCACCCACCGCACTTTTATTGTGTGATCACATTACCTAGCACAACAGTTCTCAGTTCGTAAGCTTATGATCAAACAGCGATCATCCTTTGTTATTCTGCCCATATCAAACGATTTATTCTAAAAATTATTACTAGTAAACAAAGTAAATAAACACAATATGACGTAACAATGACGTCACAAGACACTACTGCAAATAAGTAAGTAAGCTTAACTATTTTATGCTACGAAATCGATATCTTTATGTGTTGCCTGTTCTCCGAGACCACTGTAGCTTTGAGAGTGTTTGTTTTGCTAGGTAATGTGGTCACATAATAAAGGTGCGGTGGGTGGAAGAACTTCACATTTACGCGCCATAAATTTCTGCTTGTAACAGTAAAAGAATGGTTAAAATCGGTGCTGAATTACCGAAGTTATCCCAAAAATAAAATTGGGCATCCGTTTTTTGGAACACCCTGTATACATAGTTTAGCAAAACTATATAGGCAGAAACAATATAAACTATAGAATACGCACCTTTTTTTCATCACATAGCCACTCGTTATCAACCAAATATTTGTATTGATGTTCACCCTCTGGTAAGTCTATAATTGTGTAGAAGTCATGGCGACTGAAACACCACATTCAACACACGACATTTCAATAAAGAAAACACACTCGATTGCAGTAGTTATTTACTCACAAAAACACACTAACACTTTATCTTTAAGTCCTTTATATCTGAAGTCAAAGGGAGAAAGCTGATCACTCATAAGTTGCCATTTTGTACCTTTTTGTAAGCTTTATTGTATAACATCAACCCATTTCCTCGTGCTTGTTATTAGTGGAAACATGAATTACTCAATGACAGGCTGGGTTAGTATGTACCTGGACGGGCGACTGTCTACTGGTGGGTAAACTATCTTGGTATATCATTAGCCATGTGGTCGTTTCAGCCTTCTTCTATCCGTGGGATGGTAAAACGAGTATCAGCTTTTGAGCTCAAAAGAGGTCTGCCTAAATGCCACAGATCACTACAGATCACCACAGATCAGCTGAGATGGCAAATTATATTGTTCAAGTTTGTAAACTTCAGATCGATGTATAGCACCACAGATCCTAACCCTAATCCTGACCCTAACCCTAATACCAACCCTAACTATAAAAAAATTAAACAATACCTGCCATCTCAGCTGATCTATGGTTGATCTGTAGTGATCTGTGGCATTTAGGC
>Ga0209671_1003708_pt1 | contig 14835 bp, 8 predicted proteins | sample WorMetHERISLAND2_2_FD_187401 | JGI IMG/M metagenome (GOLD analysis project Ga0209671, IMG submission 187401) | Marine gutless worms symbiont microbial communities from Max Planck institute for Marine Microbiology, Germany - Olavius geniculatus... | ecosystem: Host-associated > Annelida >... | reverse complement strand
GAGATGAGTTTCAGCATATCCTAATTCTAATATTATAAAATTATATCAATTATCAAAATTGTCTAATGCATAAAATTGTGTTAAATTAAGCACAGTGTTTCTAAATGTTCCTCGTCCTGACACATACAGCGAGCTGACAACATGAACTGTATACTGTGATGAAAGTGGCTGTCTATTCTGCCTTTCCACAGATGTGACGTGTGTGACGTCACACTTCCTTAAACCCCCTCCCCTACGTCACACGTCGTCACAATAATGTAAACCCCCTCGGAGCGCGACGTCATTTATGGACGACCCCATAGACTTAATCTTACAGATTCCAATAAACATGCCTAAGGTTTTATTGTTGTTCGCCTGTAGGACAATGACGATTCTATTTCAGCTTTGGATTGTTGTCGTTTAATAATCGATATGGCGGCATCTGTGCAAAACATTGTTTTTTTTAATTTTTGTCTACGGGCCGGGCTGGGCTTCAATTATGCCGGGCCGGGCCGAAATATCACAAGTAGTTAACGGGCCGGGCCATAAAATTTTGGCCAGTGCAGAGCTCTAATATAAAACTCTTCATTCATTCATGAGCAATGATTGTATCTGGAAGTAGGCACAGTGAGTGACGAATTGATTTCACTCTATTCTCTAGTCTCTACAACGCTAGTTTAAAGTAGTTTGTTATCATCTTAAAATTACGACCACATTCTATGTGTGCTGGCATCATGTAAAAAGTTAAAAACTTGTTTTTACAATAGATACATATCCACTACTTCGTTATCTTTAAATGTTGATTTCTGACTACTTATTGCCTACCCTCTATCTGAAATTTAATGGTCCTACTTCTAGAGAGGGGAGGGAAAGATGAGAAAAGGAAATGAAAGGTGAAGGTAAGAAGGGGATAAAAAGTGAGGGAAAGCGAGGAGGGACAAAATTCAATGCCACTGGATAAAGATTAGTTTACATTTTTCTACTATTCTATTATTATTCTTTTAGCAATAGCCTAGTTTTACATCACTAATCAACTGTAACAATCGAATCGTTAAAATATCCTTCAATACACATTAACTGCATACATGCAATTGCCTAGAAAGAATCACATGCATTATGCTAACAAATATTGGTAAGATTCCCCTTGCAAATACAATTATTCCACTTAGAAGACACGCCACACAGGTTTAGTAGGAAGTAACAGTAAAAGAAACAACCACATCACAGAGTACTTTTTTACAAACCGCACAACAAACTAGACTATCAAGCCTTGCAAAAGGCTAACACTGTCCAAGACATCCACCGTGGCATGCTGCAATATTTATGGCAATGACATTAGCTTCTGTAAATAGCTATCAGCAGACAATTGGCCTATTTGGACCTGCCTAGCAACAGCCAGTAGCAACAAGGACCTATGTTGTAATAGTAAAGCATCCAAAAATCCGATCCTGTGACCTTGACCTTGGACCTATGACCCTGAAATTTAATAGGTTTCTTGCAGTTGTTAGGCACATCCTCATGCAAAATTTCATCGAGCTTAGTGCAGTGGCAGTGGCTGATGAGTTATCATGTTAACAGAGAAAACTAAACAAATAACTAAAAGCGATGACGCTGAAAACAAAACTCTCATCACTACAGCAGACAGTAATCAGAACATCTACGAGGGCTGTTCGATAAATAAGTTACAAAACAGCATCATTCTGCTAGTTTTCCAAATCTAAAAAATTTTAAATATACATTTTGTAGTGAATTTTATTCTGAACAAGTGTGGAAAATTTTTTGATAATGACGTCATTATTATGATGTCATCTGTTTACAGAACAGTCTACACATGTATTATTTTCCCCACCAGTAATCTGTTATAACTCGCTAGTGACAAACAGCATTGGAACAAAAAAATGAATAAACTTTACAAGTTAACGTCATCTCTTTAAATGCTAAAAACTAATGTTTTATTTTTCAACATATCGTCTGAGTTCATTCAAACATTTGTCCTATCTGTCAGCAAATGTCTGAATGCCCGATGCAAAGAACAATGCTGGCTGTTGTCCATGCCACTGAAGAACGACTCACTGTATCTCGGTATATGATACAAATTTCTGCCCATCAAGTATTTTCTTACACTAAGCGTGTACTGTTCACTTTGTAAACATTTGTCGCCATATGCTGGATACATCTCAGAGTGAATCTGATTTGCATGAAGTCATTTTGGTGACAAAAATACAATAACGGCATGCTGTTCGTCAGTCGTCATGGGAGAATTTTAATGGCAACGTTCATAAATAATGTCACAGTGGCATCAACGTCATAAAACTCACAGCTGCTACTCAGAATTAAATTCCCTATATAATGTATATTTCAGATTTTTAATATTTGGAAAACTAACAAAATGAGGCTGTTTTGTAACTTATTTATCGAACGACTCTCGTATTATGCAGCACTGCTTACAGAAATTAAAACTGACACAATGGCAGTAATAGTAGTATTACTAATGCAGTTCTATTGTTACTATTAACATCATCTGTCAGTTAAAACAGATATGAACAACTTCCACATGCGTAACTGTCTGCATCAATTTAAAAGGCGACTGTCAACTTAAGACAATAAATTCACTAACAGAATAAAAGCCAGTGACATTCAGCTTAGCATCAAATGATTGATTATCAGTCAGAGTCACTAGCACACCAAGAATCAGCACCATGCTCCTGTTCCCTGCAACACACATCAGTATCAAACAGTCAACCCAGTCACTGCTTACAAGCCTTACATTCATTCCCTCAAATCAATTACAACTTATGCAAACAAAAAATATAATAGAAAACGCCCAGAAAAACCTATATAGTAAAACTGTCAAATGAACACTTCAACGTAATGCATTAAAGAATAATTCACAACTACAAAAAATTAATACCATTAAAAATTTAAGGCACAAATAAATTCCATGGAGCATGAGTTCCAACATTCAATTAGACCTGCATTATTTATTTATTACGTCGTGGTTCCGTCATGACTCTAATAATTTTTGGCTGAAAGCTAATAAAAAAAAGTTCTGCAGTGGTCACATCATGTAGATGAAATGCGACCGCAACTCATATCATAAACAACTGCAAACAAGACAAGCATTTTCTTCAGCAATTACCACTGGCAGTTTTAATTGATACACTGTGAGGCATAAAAAACACACCAAAATTTATCAATCATAACTTGAAAGCAGATTATCAGATTTTAATAATTTTTGGTACAACTATTCCTGACACAACTTGCCATCAAACGATTATTCAAGTTTCCACCTCACCCAACACATGCTTCTGCACTACCTGGGGAAATCAAAACACACAAAATCGGCGTTAAAATAAACAAAAAACGCCAAAAAACCATCCGTGATATTACTGATAGTATCTTGGAGAAGGATAATGAAATTTTAATAGTTTTTGGTATAAACACTTTTGACATAACTGGCCATCAAATGGCCATTCAAATTCCTGGCAACTGTCGTCTGTTGCTGCATTACCTGGGGAGTGGGGAAACAGAACGAATGCAACAGGAGATAAAACAGAAAGAAAAACATCAGTAAATTTAATCACTCCAAATACGTAGCCCTAACAGCCCTGATCACAGTCCATTCGACAGTATTTGGAGTGTTATGCAGCAGCGAGTTTTTGGGACTCTATTTAGAAATATCAATGAACTCAAGAAGCGACTGGTTGAAGTCTGAAGCAGAACATTATCAACACTGCTATCAAGGCAACGAGAATGCATCTCCCTGCCTGTGCTTATACAAATAGCCTATAATTCGAATATTTGCTGTCAGCAGTTGCACAACTGGACAATTAGATAAACTGTCAACCAACATATGATGGCCAGTTATGGCTGAAATATTTGTACCAAAAATTATTAAAATCTGATCATCCATCTTTAAGTTACGATCGATATAATTTTGGTGTGTTTTTATGCCCCACAGTATATTAATGATTATAGATTAATAGTTACAACTCTGCAGTCTGCACTTGTGCAGCAAAGCAAGACTAAATGCAGGCAAGTAAATAAAGAGTCACATCAGCAGTTGAAGCTTAAAAGTCAAGTTCCACTAGATCTGAAGCATGCACATTTCTGTCACTAAATGAGTACCAGGTATGCTGCATAAAGTAAGTACTAAGCAGATGAGCAAGTGAACAATGGAGTCACAGATAATTTCACCAGTTTAGAATTTGGTGGTTATAAATCATGGACAATCGTACATTCATTCACCTCGACAAGATATCACAGCTAATGCTCATGAGATGTGCAGCAGCCTATCACGGTTCCTGTTCACACATTGTCTTGGTCTCTCTCTAGCCACTTTGTTGCAATTCACTCTAAAAATGTGTGCCACAGCTGAAAATCACAAAAAAATCACCGATAAATAAATAAAATACTCACAGCTTCACTAAGTCTTGTTTCTGGCCACACTTTCCACAAATCTGTTGCTCATCAATGCATGGTTTGCACACAGTAAAGTATGAATTCTTCACAGCTTTAGTTCCACATTTCACACTAACAAACAAAAAATATCTGTAAACATGCCAATGAAAAAACAACAATACATGACTGTCAGTCAACTTTTAATGCATTTCTAGTGTAATCTACATATAAGTATAATTAATAAATAAACACATCACCTAATCACATTTATAATACTACCAGTATATGAATTACAATTACTTATTCACTCAACTTGTTAAATGGTAGGGCTGTTACAAAATCTTTAATCTAAAACTTCCAAAAATTAGTGCAAATTAAGTGATAATTACTATTCTGATTAATTTTTGCATCAAGAAACACCGTGAAAACTGCACAATTCAACTAACGGTAAACATTATGTTTTGCAAACTAAAGCAAAATCAAAACAGTGATGATCGTGCAGTAGCCAACACAAACTAAACAGTGTAGTTAATTCTAATTGATTAATTTTTTAAATGATTCATTGACTAAGTAATCTTTAATTTCTGTAGCCACATGACATGGTATTTGTGCACATGTGTATACATTTACTGATAGTATGAAGTCTTGTTTTGTGTTATGGATTTGTTTTAGAAAAGTCAAAAAACGGTCTACAGACCTTGTTTCAAAGAAATGTGGAATTACAGGTATGAGTAAAGTTTCCGCCGACTCTAACGACACCATTAGGTGGCAGGTGTCGACAACAGCAGCTGGCGGAAGAGTAATTACGGTAGCGGTTTTTAAACCAACATTAACAACACTAGCCAAATGTTACACCACCAATGTCTGACAGCCACGAAAAAGTCAGTCTAGGTATAAGTGACATGAAATGAGTACCATTCACTAGTAAGCTGACTCCTAAAGTGTTACTCAAACGTGCAGATCAAAAACCTACACTCATGGTTACACCCATTTAGTGGCTCCTTCCGGAGGTAATGGTTTGACCATCACTAACTCCCACTCCTTCAGGTCCAGCCAGTGGCCACTATCATTAATGCACAATGCTATTACGGAAATAAATAAGCCTAGTGCTAATGCTAACCCTAACCCATAGATAAATTATATAGCGTACCACTGGTATTGGTTTACTGCCGTAATGGTCAATTCTAAGCGTTAGGTGCGCGGCGGTTTTATCACCGCAACAGATTCGTTCATTATCGACTCCTGTGCTGGTCGGTGATGTCAGTGGCGACCAGTCACACCCCAAAACCACTGTCTATACAATTAGTTATAGAACCTATACTGTTGATGTTATAATTATACCGTAACATATGATTAGGAACTCAACAAATTATTACCATTTCTTCGGTTGTGTCAGCTGCTTATATTTCTTGTACTTAATTTTCCACTCAATAATTGATTTACATCGCACGCACACACCGGATACGTCCAAAGCGTTCAGTGACTTCGTTCTATAACTAGAGTCATGCAAATCGTTACGAAATGTTGTTTTATTCTGATACTTTGGTGGCCCGGCCTTTTTCGTGTTTCCTTTCTGCGTACTCATTTGAACACACGCCAAAAAAAAGTTTAGGTGTTAATTTTCTACTTCAACATACTATTTGTAAATGTAAACAATAAACTACCACGATTAAATAAGTAAACTATATGATACTTCAATTACTACGGTTTCATATGCCACCATTACTTTTACTCAGCACAGCAAGTTAGCAACGAAAAAGGAAACAGAACTTCCGTTGCTGTGCTGCATAAAAGTAATATCGGCATATGAAACCGAAACAGTAGTAACTTGTATCTAACAGTTTACTTATTTAATCATGATTATGACGTATGTGATGTTTACATTTTGCTCAAATTAGTTGTCAAAGCCGTTTAGAAAAGTCGGCAATGGCTCTTGCTGATATGCTGCCAGAATTCTTTGTGTGTGACTTTGTTATTTTTTGTTTTTATTAACGACGACACTATAGTATTTCGACTAAGGTTTGTCGGTTCGCCCCCTAGCTTATTTGCACTCCGGACGATTCGCCCCCTGACTTGTTTGCCCTCTGGCTCGGTTGCCACTTGGCTGATTCGCATTTTGGCTTATACGCAGTCTGGTTTCTTTTTGTGGCTTCACTGGCTTGTTTATTCTTGCTGTTGTTGTTTCTTCGTTGACGGCTATACGTCCCAAATGTCTACTCACTAACATCCACCTCTTATACAACCGTAAAAACTCCGTAATCCAGATCCACTCCGATCGTCACAATTGAATCAACTCTCCCAGCTGTGTCGCACAAGCAATCACTCATTACGTCCTCTACGGTATTGTCTTCACTGGTGGAACAATGCTGTATGAAATGAACACTGATGTATTACAAGACACGTCCTGACTGTTCTATAAACGTTAAGTGTGGATGAGAAATTTCTTTTGTATTTTTTTGTTTACACACAGCTGATACATGACTCAAAGTTGGCTTACTGAAAAAGATGTGAAAAAGATGTCACAGATGGCTTTTTTCTAACCTCTTACCTCATGTATGCATGAAATCCATTTTTGCCCAGGGCTCCACCCTGGACCCTGCAGGCCCAGTTTGGTCTTAATCTGGCCCTGGTTGCATCAACCACTTGTACTGCAGTTGTCTTGTGTGTACATGAGTGTAAATGTTGTACTATACTGTTTGTACAGTCTGATCTCATCAGAATGCTGGACTTAAGCAACTGGGAGCTGCTTGGTTTGGCTGTGGATGTCTTCATTGTCTATTTGCTAAATCATTTCTACAAGAACCAGGTTAAGGATGCTGATCTTATTATGGTAAGTCTCTTCTCAATCTGTTAACTTCAGTCAGTCATAACTCAGTTGCTAAGTGCCATGTTCTGAAGAAGTCAGAGGCACATAAATGCATAAACTAGGCTGGGTTTTCACGTTTTTCGTTTTGTTTTGAAATTTTGCTAAAAGTGCTGAGGAGCTTGGCAGTTAGCATGTCTATAGTTATATGACAGTGAATTCTAGAGTGAACTAGCGCTAATGCAAAATGCTTTAGCAACATCTCTAGCACCATGCATGGTGCAGCAAGTATTGTAACAGTTTCTCCACCGATCATAATGCATCTGCCAGTAGATAGTCTCAAATGTATAACTGAACGTCATGACTATAAATTGAACAAAAATGTGATCAAAGATGACTCACGTAGATTCTTGTTATTGAAAGAATGGTGTTGCCTGTTTGTATTGTTCAGAGTTGCAGTTATCTGTTGATAATTTTAAAAGAAATTTTGTTAAGTTTTGGTGTAATCAAGAAAAGTTCGTTATCACTGCAAGGTGATAACTTGAACTGGAAACAGACTCTTAAGTCATAAATCCTTTGTCCACTATCTTGTTATGATACAATATGATATGATGTAGGTATGCACTAAGATCCAAGCCAGTTGCAGTTTATCTATTCATTGACGAACAAGCAACCTATGTTGCTGATGAAATATTTCCTTGACTATATGATGACAAAATTGTATGACAGTAACATAATTTGCTACTTGCTGCTTCTGTGCCAATATTATAACATTTCTGCACTTTTTATCGAAATGGATAGATAATTACAAATAATGCCATTTTGTTCTGTTTTTACCGGGTTTGTTTGAGTTAATTGTTTATTAATTGACTCGATATTATCTGGTAGTCTGTCTCGTAGAGTACACCCTTTGTCATAGTAGATTTTTCGAACTGCTAACTACATGTTAACTTGGTGTAAATCATAATTTCAGCGCAGTGCACTCATTGTGTGATAAGACAATATGCTTCATATTATGCATTTTTGTATGAAGATGAAACCTGTCTGTGTGTTGAACAGCATGCGAAGAGCTATGATGTTGGTGATGAACTGAAGACTGCATTGGATTTGGCAGCGGACAAGTGTCTGCCATATGCCTGTGTTGTCGGACTGACCCAACCCATCGGTGCTCCACTAAAGAGTTATTACACCGACTCACTAGGTGTTATTCAGCATCAGCTGTTTGTTGAACACAAGTCAAAGAGAACGCAGGGCTTCTGGTGAGAACTGACATAATGAACAATTATGATAATTGTCATGATTAGTGTTGTTACTTTATCAAAATTGAAAGCACAACTGCAGTTTTTTTTTGGGGGGGGAACAGAGTGCAATCATCAACATGGATATGTGCGCCCATCTGGATGGTTTTGAAGTGCAGCAGCTGTGCTTTTGCCTTGAATGTTAATATTATACCTTGCAAATGACTCAATCTGGCAACACTGTCTTCACCAGGATCATGTCGAGTTAACAAATTACTGATGATGCTAATGATGATTGTGATTATGAATAGACAATTGCTAATTAACATACTACAACATGGCATTAGCCATTAGCACTAAAGTGGCGTTAAATATTTGAGTCATTGTAGTAACAGTTATAAATAACACAAGCCAAGGGCTTCTTTATTATATGAAAAGTTATAATGTGCTGTTCGTTGAATAATGAAATCCATGATGTACTGCAGTTGTGAATAAAATAAACAGTTGAAAGGAACTGCTTATTCAGTAGGTATGTTCTAGTCCCAGTTTAAAAATGATTTAATCTGAGATTGTTTGGTAACCGTGTTTCATGGAACAGGCTTTACTTTTGAGAAAAAGTAAGCAACAGTCACCAGATTTTGCATTTGTTGATCATCATTAATATGATCATCATTATCAATATTAAAATGTCACTTTAAACATTTTAATAGCCTATATATAGCTGTGGTGTCGTATGCTACCAGACACTGGTAATCATACCCCGTCTTAACCCCTTCTCCAGCCAGGCCAGTAATCAATATACCTACTATGGAGGGATGGAAGGCTAAGTTCAGCTTGCTGAGCACATTAACCGTTACAATTAGACATCACAGTGGACCTAGCAGTCATGTGAATTACTTAGGCTACTTAAACAATCCTAGATGGATTTATTGATTGAACGCTTGTTGTCAGAGTGATCCTCTGATCATTATGGCAAAATGTTTAATTTTTATGTGGTATTGTCCGCAGCATTAAAATTACTGAACTGATGCAAGTAACTGTTAATGCAAGTGCTGTGTTTTATGACTGGGGCAGGGCTGATGTGAAGAACATTATCAAGGATGAGTTGAACGTACGTCCATTTGTGTTGGTCAGCCCTGAGCAACACATGTCCAGCAGTGGTCAGAGCAGTGGTCAGTGCTCGGTTGTTGAAGTGACCGATGCTTTGTCAGCTGAGTGTCTGCGCGAATCACTGACCGTCACTCATGATCACTACAAGCCAACCAGTGGCAGTATTCTGACCCGTGGTCTCGACCGACTCTTTGGCGAAGTCACCAGAGGCTATCAGGTGATTGATCAATCAGCTCTTGACAGCTGCCTGAGTTGTTTTTTTTGATGACTGACTGATTAATGCCAAACATTTGTTTGGTGTCGCCATTATTATGGTATGCAAGCCGGCATATTATGCCTAGTGAGGCTAGCATGCCACTTAACAGACATCAGTGCTGTGGATGCTAATTATTTTACGAACATGTTTGTTGTTTGTGTTAACAAAACTGTGCTTGTGGACGGCAGAACTTAAATTGCAATAGAGTGATACAAGAGAGCCTAGCATCCATGATTTCTGAACTGTATTTACCTTAGTATCTTATTGATTTTAAGGTCTTGTTGTTGCACTGAGGATACCTCAAAAAGTTGTATACTGCCTATTGTTGCGATCACAAAAGTACTAATTTAGGTGAATTTGGTGGGAGTGTTAATTCTCAGCTGTTGTAATCCAGTTTCCAATTCTGTAACTGTTAAGATGTGCTGTTGTCCATCAACGTTGCTATCTGTGGGTGACAGTGCAATGACATCATTAGCATTGTGACGTCAGATCCCATTTCTAGTTGTTTTGCTACAGTTTTGTTGTATTTTATCACACATTTGTGACGAGCTTCATTGGTGATGAAGGCTTATGGTTGTGTGGCAGGAGACAGAGAGAATGCTAAATGTCGGAGTGCCTCTGCTCGGCATTGGTAAGCTGATGCTAGTGGGTGGCGGTCGCGTTGTGCTGTCGTCACCTGATAACGGAGGTGGTCGTCGCTACTTCCTTACGACATCAAGTCGCCAGGAGCTGGTCCACTCACTCAAGTCGATCGCACATCGACTGAACATTGCTCGGTGGCTAGTAGGCATTGTCGGGCTGGCGGCAGTGGGTTACATACTTAGTCGCGCCGTGTGCACGTACAAGTCGCAGTTGGAGTCGAGACGTCTGCTGGCCGAGCTCCAACAGAAACGCCAGCAAAGTGCAACCATGCAGGGCATCGACCCTAACACATCACCCACAGTGGCAATGGAACCAGCATCGTCATCTCCACCATGCGTGGTGTGTTTGACTGAAGCGCGTGAGGTCGTTCTGCTTGACTGTGGACACATCTGTCTGTGTGGCGACTGTGCCACCGCTCTGCCGATGCCGAAACTCTGTCCCATCTGTCGACAGCGCGTTCACAAAATCATACCCACCTATGTCTCGTAGCGTGACGCATTCACTGATCGGTTATTGCGCCTACATTTTTTGTCACATCTACACTGACATGTTTATAGAATTATAGGTCTATTTGTGTCTCATAAATAGAAATATATGTCTTAGCCAGGTGCTGCCTAGATCTGTGCAACTGCAGTTTTAAACCTGACCCTGATCTTTGAACTTTTGAAGTGATAATCGGCACACCTGTTTATCTTGTTTATCCTGCACTGTGGAACGCTGACGCAAATTTTTGGCTGGTTTAGGTCTGGAGCATTTATATTTCGATGGTCGTATCATTTTTGACTTGTAATTTAGCTTATGCAGTCAAGAAAAAACTCGCGTTTTCTTGCTCTTTAACATATAACCTTTTTATTCAACAGGCTTCAAGACCCATATTGTTTTCGGTTATGATGTTTGCACAGTAACAGGTTGGCATGGCAGGTTTTTTGATTAACCTGAAAATGTAAGCAAATTTGACAGCTGGTAAACATCACCGACGTAGATGCTACAAATATTATGAAAAAAATATATATAGTTTGTAAACGTTTCTTGTATTGGTTGTCATGGGACTTTTCAGGGCTGATGTAAGGTCACAGTGCATTAAAGATTTGTAGACTTTCTAGCAAATGTGCCACATTATGTCCCAAATGATCTGTTAGTTGATATTGAGTGAACTGGCTGCAGCCTGTAGGCTATAATATTTGTGATGTTAATTCAGTGGTTTTCAGTAGTTTTTTCGTTTTTCATGTTGCTGCCTTTACCTTGCTTTGTTAAGTTTTTTTGAATTCACTCATTTGGTCGTACTATTTTTGACTTGTAATTTAGTTGCATGTTATTTGGTAATAAACTGTGATTCGTTATTTTATGTTGTACCATTCGTATGCTAGTTACTTTTGCAAGAAAGCCTTGAGATGTTGCTAAGGAAAACGTGCTACAGTATGTACAGTTACTGTTGCAGTACTGACTTTTAAGGTCATCCAAGGTCCATGATTTTTGTCTAATCTGAAAGGACATACGCCACTTCCTATTAGTGATTAATAACCTTGGCCCTATCTCTTACCATTTTTAAGATATGGCCAGTTTTTCCGACTAATGTCCGCCATGACAGAATTAGAGAGACGCGCTAGTTTCCAACTAATCACAAGTGACTGCCGGCAGGCTAGTTGTGCATTTAGGTTGCCGGCTGCCAGCACGCTATACACGACGTTTTAATCAAGCATTCCCATTACTCGACATTTCAATTACTCGACGTTTCAGCGTTCCCGAGTGAATTGCGCCAACATGGTTGAAGATAAACCTGGACAACCTGCGAACAGCAACTGCTGAGGCTGTCACGCGTCTCGTGAGCTTTGCTTAAACTACTTGTTTCAAGCCGTGGTGCAGGTGTAACACGTAAACTGTGGTTCCGTTGTTGTACAGTCTTTTCTATTTTACTTATTTATCGTATAAAATGCCGGAAGTGGGTGTGTGAGCAAAAACATGGCGAACGAAGTTGTGTCGCGAAACATGACGTACGCTGCTATAACGTTGTTCTTAGTGACCGCCATATTGCTGCTACATACCAGCTCGCAGCGCAATGGACTGGTGAAGGACGCAGTCGCTCTTAGAGATCACGTCACTAAGCTGAATCTAATAGTCAGTCGCTTGAAGGAGGAACTGGAAGGGCCGAGTGGCTGTAAGGCTCAGGTGGGGGCGTGCCTATGCCATACTAGGTACAGCTGTGATTATCCATACTGGATTCACATATGAATCCAGCTTATAAGCCAAAGCACTTATTTTATTGTGTGCTGCTGCCTTTTGGCGTAATAAACGATGACGATGATGATAACTAGGCTAGCGCGTGCTCAGTCGTACTATTATCTTAACTCATTTTAAAACAAGTAGCAGACTGTTTTAACATGCCAAAGCACTTGTTTTTATTTTACGTTTGCACCAGTCTACTATCACGTGTCCGCCGGTAATGGGCCGCTATAGCGAAGGGCCGACATAGCGAAGGGCCGACATAGCGAGGGGCCGCCATAGCAAAGGGTCGCCATAGCGAAGGGCTGCCATAGCGAGGCCGCTATAGCAAGGGCCGCCATAGCAAGGTTTGGACTAAAATTCACGTCAACAGACGCGTCATTATGTTGTACATTCACATTCATCAGGGGGTGACAATTTTACGTGTAATTTAGTACGATGTTGTGCTTAATAAAAAAATTACGGTTTTTGCCTCCAGTTAGGGTTAACATTAGGCTTTAGGGTTAGGGTTAGGGTTTAGGATTGGCTTAAGGTTAGCACTTTTCAAAGATTTATGTGACAAAAATGCACACCATAAGTTAGTGTACAATATGGACAGATGAATCATTACACTATATTCACATTCATCAGGGGGCGACAATTTCATGTGTGATATAGTACGATTTTGTACTTAATATTAAATTTACAGTTTTCGCTTACAAAGATAAAGGTTAGGGTTAGGGTAAGTGTTACGGTTAGCGATCGGGTTAGGGTTAGCATTTTTTAAAGATTGATGTGATGCACATCATAAATTAATGTACAGTATAGTTAGTAAGTTCGACGGCGGTGCATGTCCCTACAAAAATTGCCAGCGGCTGCCCGCGATGGTCTACTTAGACCTGAGGAGCTAGTTGGTCGACTGGCAATCCGTAAAACTACGACCGATGTTGTCAGTCGCGGTTGTTGCCATAGCAAAAGCCGCATGGGACACTGCACCTTTTGCTATGGCGACCCCTCGCTATGGCGGCCCTTTGCTATAGCGTACCCAAACCGTGTCTGCCATACCATGCAGGAGCCTTCAACATACTGAAGTTGGCACGCATTCTGAAGAAGAACAACAACACACTCAACCGGGACCACAAGTTAACTCAAAAGCCATAGCTGATAATGACGGTAGACGAAATGGCATTGTAGAGTGCTGAGCATGAAAAGAACAAGGAGTCACATTCTGCAGAAAAGAATGACAAAGCGAAGCAGGTGGCAGACAAGACAGCATCTGAAGTGAAGCTGACGGCAGACGTCAAAGTACTAACAAGTGAAAAGGTGGCTGTTGTTTTTAGTTATCTCAGCTGTTGGTTTAAAATTAATGCATTGCATTTATATGGGCTCATTAGCACTTCTGTAAGCAGTGGTCCGAAATTATTTGTCCTTAAGCCTAACCCTGTCCTTAACGCTAACTCTATCCCTAACCCTATCTCCAACTGTAGCACTAACTTTTGCATTTTTCCATTTGAAAATGCTGAGAACGACATGATCTAATTTTCCAAATATGAAGAATCTCAAATGTACATTTTGTATGGAATTTATTTCTGAATACTAACTGAGTTTTCGATATCATCATCATGACTTCATTTTTACTTTGAATAGTCTATACTTGGTGTCTGTGGTTTTTTACTCACAGTATTCTTTCACACTGAACAAGTTCAGCCAGCAGACATTTTTTAATCTTGTATATTTAGCTAAGCATTTTTGCAATATATAAACAAGGTTGTGAATGCCTCATACAAGAAAAATATGCTAGCTGCTGTCTATGTCATTGGCAGTGACCTAATTGCATAGTAGATGCAAATTTCAACCCACCTAGCAAAAATAACATTGATTTTGGGACAGTGATCATTTTTTGTTGTATAAAAATTTTGGCCCATTCCTGTTAAAAAGCATTGCAACAAAGATAAACATTTTATGCACGCTATATTCGTGAAGTGTTGAATGAAATTATGGCTAGTGGAGTCGGATGTCATATTGGTGATGTTTGTTTCAATGTACTAGCTTATGCAGATGATTTGGTGCTTCTAGCTCCTTCCTGGGCTGCTATGCAACAACTTTTAAATGTTTTTCATTCTAGTATCCATGATATAGATATGACTTGTAATGTGACTAAAACTGTATGTATGGTTTTTAATCCACTATGTAGACGTAAGGTGGTT
>Ga0209671_1003707_pt1 | contig 14837 bp, 8 predicted proteins | sample WorMetHERISLAND2_2_FD_187401 | JGI IMG/M metagenome (GOLD analysis project Ga0209671, IMG submission 187401) | Marine gutless worms symbiont microbial communities from Max Planck institute for Marine Microbiology, Germany - Olavius geniculatus... | ecosystem: Host-associated > Annelida >... | reverse complement strand
GGCAAATATATATTACATCTAGTGATTTTTCAGTACGTCACGGTCAGTCAAGACACTGGTTTGATTGCTAAGAGAAAATAGATATAAAGTAATAATTTTGCATAAAACATCATACCATGAAACCTAATATCTAAGCGTGGTTGTCTGCCAGCTAAAGCCATGTGCATTAATAAACAGATGACTGCCACAGTTAATTTATTAATTATAGAAATTATTTTATTTTATTTTTTGCTGACTTTAGCTTTCAGTCCTCTGACTTTGCTAGTGTAAAAGTACTGCCAGAGCAATGCCCACAGGTTGACTGTTGGGCAGTAGCCTACATTTAAATGGACCGGTTAGACGAAAGCAGAGTTCGCGTGGCATGGACGACTGTAAAGCCGGGTTTCCACGCACGCAGTGGCCAAAAAAAGCAAGAATAGAAACGGTCGTTGCGTTACAGCGACGTCGGTAGCATTACATCCTTTGTGTTGCGTTATGTTGCGTGCGCTGCGATTAATGGAAACGACGCTTAAGCTGTTCGGGTGGTCAGCTAGAACGTTGGACAGAGTTTAACGTCAAGTGCAGTGGCTCAGTAGATCAGGTTGTAGATCAGCAGGAACTGACTGACTAGACTGTAGACTGGACCCCACAATGCACTGCACGCTAACAAAGTCACTTGTCATTGTGTGCGGTCGCTTGACGTCACTGACTACTGTCCAGCGCGCCCTGGCTAGCCGACAGCCGCCATCAGTCACCGGCGCTCGCTCGCCGTACGTCAACGGACGATGGTTATGCACTGGCTCGAAATAGCGACGCACGCAAGCAAGCACTCGCCAGAGTCCGCAGCAAGAAGTTAAAGGTTAAAGGTAAACTTACTGTATAGCTTTTTATAGGAAACCTATCACAAGATCACACAGTGTTACCTGCTACCCGACACAGGTAAACGCGCCTTGCCTCAGCCCCAGCCAGATTGGAATGGAAGGCTGAGTTAACCTAGGCGGCTGGTTACATGCCGAGATGGTTTGCCTAACCGCAAACAGTCACTCATCCAAGTACTAACCCGGCTCGGCGTAGAGCAATTTCGTTGATCGGACACAACGCGTTACCGCTGCGCCACGCCACCAACCCAAAGAACTGCGCTCCAGTTACGTCTACGTTAAACCACAGTCTGGAGTATAGGATAAGTGAGTATTAAGCGAACTTACAGCACAGCGCTTTAACAGACTTATTCCCCGCTTGCCGCCTAAACTGTAGTGCATCTAACACGCTTAGTTCTAGCAAGCGAATAGTATTTTGGCATGAACAATAATGGGTTATCGACACCTTATATCTCACTGTTTAAAGTACATTTAGCTTGCGCTGGTACTGTTTTCACAATTTTTCGGCTGCAGTCGTTCGTCATATAACAAATGACGATGTAGTCCATGCGATCTAAGCGTGGTTTAAGTACGATACCGCACTGTCTGGAGTGGTATAAGCTCGCAGTATACTCACTTACCCACTCTTAGCAGTGCGGCATCTAGTACAGACAGTATGGCTGGATGTAGGCATAGGCAGTACGAGTGCAATAATAACGTGTTTTACCGCTGTTAATTAAGCACAGCGGATAGAAAGTTAAACTTAAGCACTATTATAAGCTTATCCAGCGCAGCCGTTCCTCACAGCCTCCAACATCGCTGCAGGTTAACGACCCGTGCCGAGACAGAGGTCAGAGGAATGTAGCAGAACGTCTTGATACGTCGACCACGTAGTGATAGCTTCATCACTCATAGTCAACGTCGTTGTCGCTAACTGCTGCCAGTGGCGGTGTCCGTGTGCCGGTGATCAGAGAGCGTGTCCGGCCGTGCAGTGTGCATGTCGACAGCGGCGGTGTCGTCGTCTGTGAGCGTGCCGCGCGGTAGCGGCTGGTGCTGCAGCTGCAGCTGCTGGTCGTCTAGCGTGACGTCGACTGCGGCGCTGGTGATGTGAGACGACGTCCACGCTGGCGGCGGCAGTGTACTGGAACTGTACGTCGTCATTGCTGTGGTCGATAGAGCCACGTATTCCCCGGGGACTGAACACACAACACACGCAAGCACGGCATCGCACACATGTACCAGCGACAGTACTACACCACCCCATCCACGCACACAGGCGGTCACAGAGTCGTGACTGATATGCCGACAACAGACGCGACGCGGTCCATCGATAGCGCGACGCATTTCTTTCATTCATTCAGCACGCATTAAATAACACCTCATTCACTGCTTACATGTATGTCGCTAGAACAGAACATCAAGCCAAAACGTAATAAACCATTATTACAACGGTAGCCCTACTCTAAGCACAATACAACTTTTGTACTTTGGAGCGGCAATTCTACAGCGATATCAACCAGAAACGCGCAAAACGTCACGCAACGTGATTATCTACCTCCAGCCGTTGCGCATTTGACAGCTGATACGTGTATAATTGCAGACTGTAGTACAGGCGAATAGTGTTTCGATTGAAATAATACTGTTTTTACTATCACTAAAAGTAATTATAACTTAGTTGCAAATATACACGTAATAGAAAGTTTACTACATTTAAATAATTTCCCACTGTACAAGCGAGGTTTTTCCGTTACTGGAATCCTCAGTGCAGCTTTGGTCAAAGGCAAAAATGGTAGGTTGGCATCGACCTCTTACAATACAATAAGCACAATTACCGCTTTAAATTTATTGTACTTCTGAAGATTATCGTCCGCTAAAGAAAAAATTGTTAATTATAAGCACCCTGCCAGTCTACCACCCAAAAACTCAGGCTGACGCTGTAAAACTTCAAATGCGTTGAACAACAACACTCAGTAAACCGAAACGCAAATTACAATGTACAATTACAGTGCTCTGCACCGATATCGTAGGCTATTTAAACACCATTACCAAAACAAAGTAAAAACCAAAAACTATTTGGCGTCCTTAATACCAAAACTGTAAAATGCGATAATTCTTACTGGTGTCGATTTCTTCAGCGATTTCAACGCGCAGCACGTCATCTACGTCGTCGATGTCAAACTCTGCCTTGGCTGTAGCACCGTTACCAGCTACTTCCGCAGCCTGTTGTTGCTTCTTCGCACGGCGTGAGTGCTGCCACTTGGCAACGAACACTAACGCCACGATCAGACCAAGCGCCAGGAACGCTCCGAACGTGGAGCCAAGTGCTACGGACAGCGAGTCAGTCGACGTTGAGCCGTTGACACACGCCTTGGCTTCCAGCATTTCTGAGGTCGACGACTTGACAGCGGAACTAATCGGTTCGCGCATGCGCAGCACGCAGATCTTGTAGTTGGTGTTCTCGTGAAGGTGCGTTATGTCGTACGCGCTGGTGGAAATGTCGAGCAGACTTGACCTTTGCTGCACGTTGCTGCCAACTGCCTGGTACTGGATCTGGTAGCCGGCAAAGGTAGAGTTGACACGATCGTCGTCGAATGTCCAGCGTATGTAGATCGAGTCTTTCGACCAGGAAACAACCTCAGCATTTCCCGACATCACAGCGAGATTTCGCCGTGCACACTATCGTTCAAATGACTTATCCGCCGACACCGACAACCTACAAAGCACATGTTGAACACAGCTGTATATCACGGACATCTGCATGGGACTGTAGATCACGCCTTTCAGCAGATCGAAGTACAGCGTGGTCCAAAAAACAGCACAAAGTTTATGACACCATAATTTTGCAGCCGTGCGTCATAGAGTCATGTGGTATTCAGCAAAATGTTCTGAAAAAAATTCTTTACGTGACTAAAGTCAGTGTTTGAATACAGGACTTTAATATTCTTCGTTATTGTCGCTGGTAATTGAACTATGCAAAATCATTGAACATCTGTCACTTCGTCTTTATGTTAAAATTGTAAGTCAACAAACTGAAATGATACATTAACAGCGAGTGGGCCGCTTGAGTCATCAGTTATTGAACGTGCTGTTGGCAGAGATGTCAACGTTTACCGCTTGCGTTTGTGCTGCAACGGGAGATTTTGAGCATATGCTGTAATGAAGATAATGTGATGTGACACATGTGACTTTTTGAAAGATAATAATTGCCAATCGTGTTTGTCGCTAATCAATTAATAATTTCTGAGCTGACGCATGCGCAACTTGGTAGGAATTCATTGTTGTCAATGGCCAAACTGCGACTTCTGCATTTCACATGGTAGTGTAGCGACAACATTAAGATGAGGTGGCCAAAACTAAAAACATTTATGTCAAGTTTCTTCTTAATGTCGCATGCCAAAAATTATTAAATTCGGCCAATTTTTCACGGAGCTATTAAAAAAATATAAGTGGCACGTTTTCATGGACCGTGATGTCTAGGGTAAAACTTTTTTTGCATAGTTCAATTGCCAGCAACAATAACAAAGAATATTTAACTGCTGTATTTAAACACTAACTTTAGTCACGTAAAGAATTTTTTTCGGAACAATTTGCTGAAAACCGCATGACTCTGTGATGTACGGTTGCAAAATTATGGTGCCATAAACTTTGTGCCGCTTTTTGGACCACCCTGTATTTGTAACGTTACACATGTCATTAAAAGGATATCATGCTTGACGTTACTGCAATCTAAAATAGTAATTTAGGCAAAGTAAACTAAAATTGTTTTTGAATCAATTTGGTCTTCCATTCAGTCATCGATCAAGTTACGTGTGTTTTGTTTCGTATGTCCCGCAAGGTCCTTAAATTCCCTCAATCCGTTCTTAATGCGGAAAGTAAAAGCATAAAATAATCAAAATTGACATGAACGTTCTCCAGAACAAAAGTTATCGGTGTGCCAATTTTTAGCTCAAACAGTCAAAGGTCAGGCAGACAGCCGCACGATATGTCGGCACTGGGTCGACACAGGTTTGTTGTTAGGCCTACTTGTCTCTGTATTCAGTGAAAGATTGTCAGCTCAGTGCAGAAGGTCAAAGCAGGACGTATTGTCGATATAGATCATAATAAGAGCAGCTTCCTGACTATAAGATCCGTCTACGTTTGAGCGACGGCATCGGAAGTAACAATTCAAGGCAGAGCTAGGCGCTTGTCGTATTAGACTTATATTGGCGCAGTGGAGCGCCGTATCAGATGAGAGCAATCATGCTTTGCGAGGAGTCGCAGCTGCGCTTTATGCTCTGACCAATTTGCTGACGATAACACAATCGGATAAAGTGATTGTCTTGTGACGTGAATCGTAAGTCGTTCAGTCCCGACTGGCACGCGTCTAATTTATATGATGTGCCGCCCCCATGGGGGCATTCGAAACAAACGAGAGAACCGTGACTTCAAAAATATAGAAAACGATGAGAGCAAAAAATGCATTAAAAAGATACATTTATTGCGCATGTGCAAGTATTATGTTCTACTGAATATAACATATTTATTTACTCGAAGTGTAAATAATATTATAACGGATAGCCAGCTTAGTCTATACGGTGTAAAACCAAACAGCAATTTAAGAAATCAAAAAAGCTCAAATTTCAGTCGATGGTTGCTAGCTAAGAATAATCTGATGTCTAACTAAAACTAATGCATTTACAGTTGTCCAGCAACGGCGTTAAGAAGCACTGCAAAGCAATGTACAAAGTCTGAAACTCCTGGCTATGAAGTCCTAGATGGCCGCTAACCTTTGAAGCCATGCGACCAACATTTGCATCTGCACAGTCACCGTTTGCGCCAAACAAACGGCTAGGATTAGGTCACCAAATCCACCGAGTGTCGATCTAAACAGCGTCAGTAGGATTACGGCACAACTCAGCCGGAATTGTCGCCTCGGACTTGTGCCCAGACAGATAAGTTTAGTCCGACTTCGTTGCAGAGTGGTGTGACTGTCAGACAGTATATCGTGCCATCGTGAAGTCGGTCGGTCTACTGCAAGCATCTGCGTCTGTGACAAACATTGCCAGTATAGGATTTACATGTACAGTACGACGGTGTGCCATCAAGGCAATACACTGCGGCTTATGCACCACGTACAGTCTGATTACAGCGTCGTGACGTCCACGCTACATCAACTCGATAAAGCCGTACGTGTTTAATACTGGTACCGCATTTCTCGCTTGTCCTGAATTTTTCACGGCGCCTTTACCTGCATCAATACAACTTTCCGCTTTTTCCGAAGTTTATACACACGTCAGCATAAAAAAGTAGTAGCAGCACGATCGATTTTTGCCAAACAAGGAATAAGATTACAAGAAACTGACTTACGCACCTACCATCAAGCGCACGACAATTCTCACATGTAATCATGGAAAGGCACCACTGCACTAATTGGTGGGAGCCAATTATTAACCAGCAGGTAGGTGAGTTTTGGCGGAGGTTTGGACTCTACGAGTGTTTCCTAGTCTCGTTAAAAGCGTTGATTAATCTTATACACCTTACAAGCAGCATGTCAGTTTCTGAGCCGTTTATTAACCTATAAACAAGCCGTAACTGTAAAACTAACGTTTGCCGCATGCATATTATATGATGGAGTCTGCTTTATAGCTAACCAAATTGAGTCCATTCTGCGGCATCTAAACCAAAGTGACAAGCGTCGTTGTAGTAAGCAACGAGCACCTGAAATATTCAGCACCGACAGACGAAAAAGGTGCGTTGCTAATTAAATGACTGACTGACTACCAACTGTACGCCGCTTGTCACAACCAATTAGCATGCTTAGTATCTGAACCACGGTTAAAGCACGCTGACACTAAAATTTTGAGTAGCAAGGTTTGAAAAATGGCGAAGTAAAATGAATAGATTAGGCTTACATTTTTATCTAGTCCGATGAAATATGAGCCTGCGAATAAACGGGACGATCATTATATCGACGGCTACAGCACCTGCAACTTCGTGTAGACTATTCGTCTTCACGAAAACGCGCTCTCCTTAAACAATCAAATTATTGCACGCACTCAGAAGCAATTTTATCTAATCTGCGCAGAAATCTGAAGGCGCATACAAAGCGACAGAAATAAAATGAACTCAACTGCCAGTTCGTTCACTTAGTACAGTTCGTCCAACGCAACGAAATTGTGATTTCAGTTTACTTCAGTTCAGTTCATTTCTGTCGCTATGTACACGTCTTTAGACATTAGTAATGGTGGTAATACTCAACATACAACAGCTGACCTGTGTAATGTACAATAATGACTCCCATATAATAATGAATCCCCGGTCATTATTATATGTATAATTTACACTCCCCACTCAATATTTAATCCTATGTAGTTATCAACATTATACAGAATAAGCGAGAACATACACTGAATAAGCAGCAACAACGATTTTTAAAGGAAAACTTTTTATTAGTCACACAAGCAGTTAATATTATACTAGGGGAGTGTAAGCTGTACATATAATAATGACTGGGGGAGTTATTTTTTTAGAGGGAGTCATTATTATACATTATACTGGCACAGTTTACTAATTTCACAACCAGATGACGCTGTGACTTCGTCCGCTACCATAGTAACCTGCTGAAATATTTAACCTCTCTGCCACCTTGGCTTTGACCCACTATCTTCACAAATTAAAGCGCTTTTTGCCAATTTACAGTGATTGGTTTCGTGAAAATCCTTCAAGCAGTTCAGGAAACATAACGTCTTGAAGTTGTGTACATCTGGTAACCTTGACTTTTAACCTTCGACCTTTAAAGAATAACCAGTTCATCATTAGTCTAAACTACATCATCAATCAGCGATCGGTAAAATTCCCTTCATTGGGCTCTACCATACGTGCTAATACACAGTAGGTACACGTTTTGAGACTCATGGACAGGCCCACAAACGCGTTTACGAAAGACAACCGGACGGAGGCTTAAAACACCAATGTTTTGTTGTTTTGTACTGGTTATACTGGTCTGCAATTGCAAGATTTGCTGCTTAAGCCACAACTCCAACAACTTTTGTTTGTCAAGTCGTACGTACAGAAGTTGTAAACATGTTGTGGATTTGTTACATAGCTTGTATACAGCATGTTGTGCATAAAACAAATACATACTGGTAATAAATGAAAGTAAGTGGCGTCTTGGCTTTTTGCTTGTGCTGACGTCTTGTCGACGCCAAATGTCGACTGTGGCGGATGTGACGTTAATTCGATCAGCAACACGTTGCTTGAAGACGTGATCGATTTTCTACGCGTCGGCCGCAAACACGAACGACGTCGGTGCAGTCACCAACCATACTGTGCGCAGAATTAGCATCCCTGAATGCACGTCTGTATGCGTATGACGTTTGACTGCACATGGACGTCAAATCATTAACTATACAGGAAAAGTGCGCCACCCAAAGTTTTGGGCGGAGAGACACCATTGACTTTGTGCCCTTCCAAAAACGCGAGAAACGACAACCTAAAATTATTTCTGCTTTTGATAAAGCCTTCTTCTCAGATCCAATCCTCGTCGCTGCTGCTGTCTCCACACCGATACTGAATCACTGGATTGTAGATCGACACTGCGCACAAAGTGCTTAGCCAGCAAGACACGAACTCGCAACTGTATATTGGCAAGCATAAACCGACATTGCATTCTGTTCCACTTGTCGGAAGACGAACTGACTGACAGCAGATAAGTAGCAATGACACCCATAAAATGTCGGGAAAAACACAGAGGAAAAATTACATGAAAATTACCAGCACAAGCGATAAAATGGCAACAAAAGCTGCAAACACAACATATGAAAACGTCAACTATGACTGTTGGGTGTGGGAAATTATGAAAAGTTATGATGTGGGGAGTTATGATTATCACATTAGAAGCGCGACGCACGTCCGAGCTAGGCCTACACTCTGAGCGGGGGCGGCCGTAGAGATTGATTGGCAGGTAGCACATACAAGAGGAAGCGACAGTGCAGATCGGGGTTCTTTGCCACTGCGACCGTATACAGGCGCCGTATCGGAGGCCGGGAGTGCTTACGATGTCAGGATGTTATACTGTATATATAACTGTAATATACGAGTACGAAGAAATTCGTCTTATTACTCGGCACACACTGCAATTAACACAGTAACTGCACTTCCTAAGCGACAGACTAATACAGAGAGAAAGATCTAAACAGTGGACCGTCGTAACAATGACATATGTGCCAAAATTTGCAGTTTGCTGTAAAATTGCTGGCTTAAATTCTAGGTGTCTATGGAATATAAAAAATAACAGCGAAATGCTAAAGAAAGTCATTTTTGTGGTACCCGATACATAACACTATAATGGGCCTCACTCGTGGCAGTGTGTGATTGAATGTAGTGCTAAAAGCAAAGAGACGTTCTATTTTACCATGTCCGACAGCAGTTGTTATTGAGATGGGCCGAGCCTGATGGGCTATTATTACGCACCACCCATTAGCGACAGACAACTCTATTGCTGTATAATACCACATATGACGACCAAAATGCAGATCTGTGCCAAATACTCCATGATGATAACATTACTTCTAAAGCGCATTGCGTGAACAAATAAATGTTGCATTACTATAGAGGTAGTGCGTTAAGTATAAGTATTACATGTATTAATGAGTGTCTGTTTCCTTTAAATACGCAATTAGATTATTAATGTTTGCAACAGATTTTTAGGAAAAAATGTCAGAAAATAATCAGAACATTTCTTTTCATTTGCAAAGTAGCTTTCTTACTGTCCCCGAAAGTCATAATGAGAATAGTAATGGTGAGACACCAGCCCAGGGTTTTCAATAGACCGGAATTTTCAGGACGTCATGACTTCCAGGCTAAAAAAAATTGGACGTCAGTGTACAAAACCTGAAAGTCATGCAGTAGGTCTACAAGAAAACTCAAGCAAAAACTTAATGCAAAACAATACTTAGGCCCTCCTACATATGTGTCACTTACGCACCAACAACATGGGTCGTGGTTTTTACGTGCTATAACTTAACTATGCTGTATAGCGCGTCTATAACACGGTTGTCGTCTGTCAGTCTGTCTGTTAGTTTGTCTGTCGTAGATGTATTGTCGTTAAACGGTGCGTGATAGAGCTTAGGTTGCTATTGTAAGAGAAAGTCGCATATTGGCTTTCAAATTACATAAAAATCACTGACCTTGGATGACCTTCAAAGGTCATAGTGCACTATGGTATGCTAACCGTGCGGTATTGTGGCTAAACTACGATGATACCATCGGATAGGGCGCTGGCGACTTTCTATAGGCTGTCAGTAGTAGTCATGTCTTCATCTGCAGCGGTTTGGACGCAATTTTAATGGAAAGTTTTAAGCGGCCGTATCTCAGAAACAACGAGAAATAAGGCCAAGGTTAATTAATTAATCATTAATAAAGTCACATAGGCCTATTGGCTTTTAAATAACGTAAAAAAATCATTGACTTTGGATGACCTTGAAGGCCAGTAGTGGAACGAACTATATAGGCTGTAGCGCGTCTTCCTTTGCGACAGCTGGGCTTTTTGTAAAAACAAGCAATATTTAATTCTACTAGCTTTATGCAAAACGAAAATTGCAGTTTCTGGATCAGAACTGTACACATAATAGGCCTAAATTAATACGGTTGTGTGCCTCGTCTTCATGAAATGAAGTATTCAGAAACACGACAGTCAGCGAAATTTTTTAAAACCAACGAAACATTTGAAAACAGATTGTGACGTTAATTCCCAGTTTAGTATAGACAAATAAACATAATACGAAGCAGATTGCTTTGGACGTCGTGACGTCCACGTCTTAAAATTTGGCGTACGGGCTGAAATTTTGGGGCGTATTTACACCCAAACGTTCGCTATTGAAAACCCTGCACCAGCCACAGCCACAGTCTTCGTTTCCTTCTTTGGCATCGCAATTGTCGCTAAACAGCACCAAAAACACAGGTTGTCATTCAACGCGGCACTGCATGTCTGGTAAGTATGTGAAACACGAGTAAAACACACTTGACGCCAGAACAGCTCAACTCAGCTTTACTACAATCCGAACACGACTCCGTAATTCCGTCTCACAATGCTGCATATCGGCACACTGTGTAAAGCTATACGTAAACGAAATCTTATAAGCAGCAAATCCATTATATAGGCCATGCTTACATGCAAAACGTTTCCAAAAGCGTTTGCAAATGTTTTGTGTTTTATTTTGCCTGCACCACCGCCTATCTCCATTTGTGCACAATTTTGCTAAAATGTTCTATGACATTTTTGCTGTCCGCGGCAATATTATTTTTAGCATTGTCGCAAAGATTTTTTTCTTTGTTCTTTTTTCTGTTAACACGGTAACTTAGAAACTGCTGGACTTAGCCCGATACGTAAGTTACGTAACTCGACAAGCTCTAGAAATTTATTCATCAAGGCCATACTCAAAGGTCAAGGTCACGTAGATTTTTGTGCGTTTTTGTGTGCATTATACTGCGGCTTACCCTCGGACAGTTAGCTTTAAGCGATTGAAAGTCTAGTTGCAAATGTATTAGACGTGGCTACAGGTTAAAGAGAACATAAATTACTTGCAAAAATATTTTTGAAAAAGGTTTACATGTAAGCGCAGCCTTATGCGTGTGGCTTTAACGCCGTTAACGTGTTAGAAACACGAGCAAAAAAACGTCAACGTGCGAAGTTTTTGCTTTTAACTCTGCGATTCGTCAAGATACAAACATAACACTTTGCATAGGCCTACAGAGCAAAATTCAGTATGTAGCGAGAGCGAAGTCATCACGGCCGTCACGTATGTTACAGAGTAGTTTAGCACAAATTAACTAAATGTAGCGCGATGAAACGCATGCAATATGCTTGAACACAGAACTCAGTTACATGCGTGGACTGCCCGACCACTAGATCTATAGAGACGGATGGCAGAATAAAAGCTGCGTGGGCCGCAGATCGGAAACGGCGAGATGCGGTGAGAATAATTAGAGACGTGGATTGTGGATGAAAACGGGTTGACATAGATGACACGAAGTGGAGCTAGCGGCGGTAGAAGCCTGGCCGAAGAAGACTGATTGGAAATCGTAGTCGTGCGGGCGTGAACAATACATAGGCAGTCGAGCGACGTGAAGCAGTGTTTACGGTGGCGTCGGTCTGCGCTGGATTACGAATGTGCAGCAGCGAGCTTGCGTCTATACAAGTACGGCAACACCAAGCAGTCGCGATGCCAAGAAACTGTTTAGATGGACACTGGCCTGTATAGCAACGGAACCGACTCACGTGCAGTATACCCCTGTATATAAGAGACAGTGTGCATGCCGTGCTTATGCATTCTGCTGACATGATTTTAACTGCTTTTGCTCCGCGCACGCTAGGTTTATAACGCAGCGAAGAGGATTATTATAACATCAGTATAATACTGACGACCGATAGACCGACCGACTTAACTTCCTGGAAAATTTTAAAGTGTTATATTCCCACAACCAGTCATCCTCTCTACTTCTTGCATGGCTCTGCGGTGCAGTATATGAAGTCGGCGAATCCAATGGTTACGTGACTTATGACGTTACGTCATGGCGACCGGCCCACATCTTAAAAATTTAAATAGTCACATCTTAGCAGCGGGTCATTAGGTTCGCTCTATGTTTGGTTCCAAAGTATAGTTTTTTGGGTCGGCAGTATATACTTGGGGTTTACGGTATTGGCGGATAATATGCGCTGAGTACATCAGATTGGTTAAAATCTAAAGTATTTTTGCTAAGGAATTCTTTTGTTTATCTGGTGTAAAATAGCGCTATTTACTACTCGCGTTGGGTTCAACCTACTATATCTTAGCCAACTCCTTCATTATCAAATGCTAATCTTCTTTCGGTAGTCAGCGTCAACCCGCAGTTTGCCATAAGCTTTTAGCCTATTGCTGTATTTTATTTTCCCCTCTTCAAACTTCGTAATGAGTAAGCACTAAACACAAAAAGTTATACACGCTGCATTGACACTGCATTTTAAACCTTGAATGCATTCTGCACGTAAATGATAATCTTTAATTGCGGTCTATCAAACTGTTTTTAGAATTTAGACTCAGACTTACAACACATGGTAGCGGAACTTTTCGGTTGAAGTAAACAAATCTAACTGCTGACGCCCAACTCTTTTGCACTGACTATTTTCCTGGATAGAAATCAGCGCCATCACGGTTTCAGCTGTACAACTAACAGCGACTGTCGACAAGCGTTGGTCGTACCACTGAACACGCCGAGTCACAAGTCACGGGTCACTCTGCAGGTGTAATCCGATTTTGACGGATTCAATAGAGAACACACCCCCTGCAGTAGCGTAGAAGTCGAATGACAAGAAAGTGACCGTGATTACAGAAGCACAAACTTCAGTCTCTCCGCTCTCTGGTCACAGTCTCTACGCCTACGGTAACCGCCCGCTCGCTCTCCTGACCGCTTTTGTTCCTAACCGAATTCTGTCGGCTTTGATGATCGCGTCCAGTTGGTAGGCTGATTTAAATAAAAAAAACGAAAGACAGAAAGACGTATGGCTATTGGGGACGCTAAATGATTAAACGAAAGTCACAAACCGTTAGCGTAACGATGTTTAACTGCATTGCAAAGGTCACACCATCACTACGTGCGAAGTTGAAAATCTTTCGCGACTCTCGAAACAAAAAAGACAAAAAAATCAGTTTTTGTTGACTCACTTTTGTGATAACATGGAATAGCCTGTAACTAGACGTTTATCTGTAATCAAATTCAAAAACAAAACTAGTCTATTTCAAGACAACCAGCGCGCCTTTTTACGACAGCTGACCTGAACGTTTTGATTAATCACTGATTAATAAGGTCACCATCAGCAACTAAATTAATATAAAAATCGGTCAGCTGTCCACCCACGTCTAGACACGTCAATGCGAATAGCAGGATCGTTGTAATTTAGAAATTAAATTAAGTCTTACGTGCACAGGTACACACAACTGGTGTTTATGCACAGTATCATGTTGTACTATTAATGCAAAGTGCTGGAAATTCGAATTCAAATTTTCCTACAGCAGAAAACGTGGCAATCTTACGGAAAGCGCAGAAATATAACAGTAAAAAGCGCTGGTAAAAGATAAAGGCTTTGCCCTTCTGAAAAAAAAATATGCCAAGGAAAGTGTCCATGTTCAGATATCAGTGAAAAGCAGCGGCTGCGTAAATTCTGTAGCAAAGCGAGAAATAATTATTCAACAACGTGACGTGAGGTTGTGTGCTTACCTATCTGATGAAGCCGATGCAGATGCGCGCTGGTAGCAGCGACAGAAGCAAAGACGACAGCGGTCAGTGGGCGATACTGCTTGTTCCCGGTATAACGGCACGACTGCAGCAGCAGCAGCAGCAGCAAGACTGGCGCGTGCTTGCGGCGACGGATAGGCCTATGCCCGGCAGTAAGTGCGGCGCTACCGGCTGGTTGATGAAGACCTTTAGCCGCCCCGTTCGACCTGCCTGTCAACTAGCTACGACCGGACCGCCTGCACTGGAAGCGACCATCCGGTTCCGCTTGAATTCAAGTAAAATATTAATCCCTTGCGTCGGCGTGCGTCGTGCGTCCGCAACTGCAGCTATTGTTAAATACGTCGCCGTCGGACACTTGGACGACATGGTTTCTGAATCCAATCTTGTCGCAGACACATTCTCCAGAGAGAACCCGTCACCATAATCAGATATTTATAGCACCCAAAAGCATTCTCTGTGACAGCAGACGTTTTTTGAACCAGTCATTCGCCGCAACTAATACGAGTTACTACCACCGCCGCCGTCGACAGCAACAGCCAACGACTAGTGGTCGTTATTGTTGCATTTTAAAGTGTAAACCAGTTTAAAAACCGTTTTTAAACTTGTACGTCGAACTGGTATTCGTGTCTTATTACTTATGCTAAAATTTGCCTCGGTTTATTTTTCATCTGTCTGCCGTCAAAATTAATTACAAAGTTGTGAATTAATTTTCCATTATAGCACACAAAACTCGCACGTGACGGCGTGATT
>Ga0209671_1003706_pt1 | contig 14838 bp, 4 predicted proteins | sample WorMetHERISLAND2_2_FD_187401 | JGI IMG/M metagenome (GOLD analysis project Ga0209671, IMG submission 187401) | Marine gutless worms symbiont microbial communities from Max Planck institute for Marine Microbiology, Germany - Olavius geniculatus... | ecosystem: Host-associated > Annelida >... | reverse complement strand
GTCCTCAATAACCGAAAAAATTTTCATTTAAAATTCTTCCGCCGTTTTAGATAATGCAGTTTTGTAGTGGGGTCTTTAATTTTGCCGCACCCTGTAGACAACATCCACCGCTTCGGGCTACAGTTTTTTTTCATACTAGTATTTTTGTCACTAAACTTAGTAGACCTAACAAAATCTAAATACGAAATTTACTATTATTTGACTAAGCATAGTAGCAATTGGGTTTTTTTATACATACTGAATCGTCTTAAATCACCGTCATTTCCACAATGACTGTTGACCGTTTATTTACAACAAATTTTTAAAAATGAAACAGTAAAAAATTTAAAAGGCTATAACCGTCTATTTGAACTACAGTAAACGTAACGTTTGACAATATAAAACGTTAGTCCAACATTGTAACTAAGAACAGTTGGAAATGAGCTGGCAGAAATGTCGCCGTCTTCGGCGCCTCTGGAGCTGTGAAACGAAAACGAAAAAGAAATACATGCATGTAATAACGGAGCGACTTGTCACGTGACGCAGATCACGTGACGTCCACGTCACAGTGCTTGGCTGAGCCCGTGGATCGGATTTGTTGGGTCTCCACGCCCCGTGTCATTTTGTACTAGAGGTGTGATTGAAGATAGAAAATGGAATGAATGAAATGACATATCAAGTGATTATTTTTATACCCAAAAATTCCGATAATTGAAACCACTGGGGATGGCCACATAAAGTTAGTTCGGTACATCTTCGTTACACACTATTTGCAAGTGCGGGTCCACTCAATTCCGTCCTATATGCCTACATTGTCAACAACGTTCACGATGTTTTCTTCTACGTTTTCTACGTGCGTAAGTCACTGACGTAGCTGTAAATCCACTGCACACTAATACCCCGTATACACGATGAAGCTGGCTCGACGAGCTGGCTATATGTTAGCTGGACGAGCCAGCTCGATGTTTGCTCGATGCCTGCTTGATCGTGTAAACGGGGTATAATCCATACAACGGATATCGAGATCAAGGCATCTGTCTTCCGCTTTAATACTACATTCCACTATAACACTATAATAGCCTAAGCTCACATTGTTTCGACCCGCCGCAGTTGAACAATGCCAAAATGAAGATACGTGACTTCATGAATAGAGACGAACACTCGCTGACAGCGCGACAGCGATTCTGCCTATTCCTACACATTGGTCCATAGCGTGGTCTGTCTGTCTGTCGTCTCAGTCTGTCGTCTGTCACATTCATGCGCCCGGCTTAAACTGTTCAACGGATTCAGATGCAGGTACAATTGTGGGGTTTAATCACGCATTGTGCTAACTGAACCACCGGGAAAAGAAAGATTTTGGGCGAAGCTCTTAGCCGAAAACTTGCAGTTGCCTACTTGTGCTTCACTAAGGTTCAATGTTGATTAACGATTTCGCGTTTTAGAGAATTACTTTGGTCACTTGTGTATAATATCCGTCTGTTTGCAATGCTCGCGAAAAATTTCACAACAATTATTAGCCCATTAGCCTGTCCATTGCTGAATTCAGTGAGATGTTAATTATTTTTATGGATAGATCATCAAAAACTGCCGCATTTAAAAATGTTTCTCTTGCACTAGATCGCTGAAATTTTGCGGGCCTAAATTTAAGACACAGGACTAGTTACTCGTGTAAAACATTTCCCCTTAATACCTACCGTTTAACCACAATACATCCGTTACAGACGACGATAGACAGAAAACTTTATAAAGTACCAAAAACAGTTCGTTAAACTTTAGACACAATGCCTAAATGGCTGAGTGTGAGATAACGATGTAGTCAACGTGTTACTAAACCATAGATCCAATAAATGTTTTTAAACGTTTAACGTTTATGTATTAAATTATTATAAATGTTTTGCATGCTACAGCTAGGTTTTTTATTTAAGGGGGAAAACATTTAAGACGTGTCTACTTAAACGTGCACTCGATGGAATAAAGCTAATTGGTTCGGACAGTCAGGCTCAGCGATGTTTACGTGAGTCAGACTTGTGACCAGAAGTGCTTTGCAATCTCTGCCGCTGACTAACTGTATTATTGTGTACCGAAAAGTACAATGCCACCATCCGTCACTAGTCACTTGAACCCGCGGTGCACCTAGCGGACATGCCACTACCAATAAGTCACACTACAAGCCTTCACCCCAAACCACCAGTCTATGTTAGCCAATAGGCCTACTCAGTTCATACTGGCGTGTCGACGGTTTGGGAATATAAGTTTAATGGTTTAACCCTATTAGACACGAATAAAAAATATTTTGTATTGATTTATACTTTTACTTCCTTGCGTGTGAGGTCAGAAATTTGGGGCTAAGAAAAGTTGTACCCTGAAGCAATAGGTTTAGTGAACACGTCAGGGAAATAAAGGGCTACGTTTTTATCTAGTGTTTGCAAAAAATTTAACATGTTTTCATAAAACACTTTTCAAGCTTTTCAATCTATTTTAATGTATCGCCTAAGCATCGTAGCCTGTTACATTGGCATGGCATCAATTCATGCATTGAACACGACAAAATGTGAAACATAGATACACTATTGTGTGCATGTTGAAATTTCCCGCATGCTGATATCTGATAGGCCTAAGTTACACAATTTTCAGGTTTTGCATTTTCATCGCCGCTTATCACCAATGCAGACCTACAGGGTGCGGCAAAAAAGTAGACCCCTAACGTTTTTTGCTGTTTTCTCAGCAACCGTTTGGAATTTTAATTTGAAATTTTACAGGTTTATTTAGTAATACCTTCTACATCTAACTGCCAAGTAAAGTTTGATTCTATTGAAAAACGATGAAATTACAGATTTTTTAACGTGACCGCCTATAGATTTTTCAGCATTCAAAAATGTTCCGGCTACAACACCAATTTAATAACATTGTTTAAACAACACAGTTAAATAATGATCAAATGCCGGAATTCCATTGTCACTGCGAATGTTCGAAGTGTTTACCACCAGCTCCAAGCAACAACACCAGCCTCCAGTCGTCTTATTTGAGAAATCTTTTACAGCTTTGTCGATCGGTCCCTGTGGGGTCCACTTTTTTCTGCCGCACCCTGTATAGGCAATGGTAATACGTCGAGCATCCAATCACATAGCTAGTTATCGCGGATCACCACAAACGTCACGAACGTTAGGCCTACACGCGACACGTGACGGCTTACTGGCGACGATTTGTAGCCATTAGACGACGACCGACCGACCGAGCGAAATGCTATGCATAAAATCGTCGTCGCTCGCCTGCATGAGTTTTTTTCCGACGCAATTACAGAGGCGCGAGCTGTACTGATCGTGCGTTTGATGACGTCGGATTTACCGGTGTCCAACGTGTCCAACGTGTTAAATGCCGCCGTAGGTAATGCTGGCAGACAGACACAGTGACGGTACCTGTATATGTAACTGCAACCACGAACGATTGAGGCAGAATGCGATTAGAAATAACGACAGAAAAACACACGCAACAATTAACTTGAGATTTAAAATGAGCAGCAACTTTAGTCTGGCGCACGAATTAAAGAAAACTAACGAATAGCCTTACGCCATAGGATGTAAACTAATTTAAGCGAGTGAAAAACTAGAAAGAAAGCAGATAAAAGTGATAGATGGTTAAATAGAAGATCAGCGCCCGGACAGCACAACTATCTACCCAGGCTGTCTTAAGCTTGTAGCTAATTCTTTCTGCGAACAAGAAACAGCGCTGACATCTGACAAACGCCGTCGATGAATAATGCGCTCGTCGACTCGTACGGCCATTAAAAACTTCCTTATTTCGATCGTATAAGTCGAATGGCCACCGACATCTAATTAATCATCACTTAATAACTTTCTGTGTCATCTCGCGGACAGACAGACAGGGTCACGTAGGCCACGAACATTGCTCTTTCCTTGATCTTTCGGCAAAAGTAATAAAAACTAAAGATAAGCATAATAAGTATAGCCTACGGTTATTATGATGTTGTGCAAAACAACAAAAGGACGAAAGCGCCTGCAAAAGCTCAGTGACATGATGACATCACTCTGAAGAGAGGCGCAAAAAAACAAAAGCAGCTGGCAGAAGAGTCTGTCATAAACCTGCCTCGCGGCAGAAGACTAAAGAGAGACTGCCCAAAGAATACGTGGAATCATATCATGGCGCCAATAACGGACGTCCGCATTTCTGGTAAAAAGTTGCCAGTCGACGATTGCATGGTTGCTGATGCGTGAAAAACTGCAGCCAGCTGTTACGCTGTCGACCGTCTGTAACACTGCAGTGCAGTGGCCTGGTAAATGTAAAATATATGTACAGGCCTTATCCGTGCACGGTCAGACAACCGATAGACGCGCTTTGATATAAGAATGATTCGGCAAAAATCAACGGCCGGCGTGCGGCGTTCTGCCGATAGATTTACCGCATATACAGACGCTGTATAGCTGAGCATCAGATCAGATCAGACAGCGTATAGGGCAGCTATCTGTCGGGCTAAACGTACGTATATATACGCACACGCAAGGGCAGCGCACAGACAAAGCCGCGGCCGATTGGCTTTGCCTCGAAGAATGACTGAACGACTGTTTTATCTCTGACGTCGTATAGGCCTAGAATTGCTGCAAGTTCGTCCCGTGGGTCCAATCCACGCAACTCTAATAGCCACTGCGCCGCAGTGTGACGTTATGGAAGCTTTCACCTGTTGCTTTGCCGGGAAATTTTGCCCTGGGTGGCACTGCGAGAGTAAAAATGGCAGAAATGCCGGGTCAAATTAGAACATAGCCTATAGGCTATACCAAATCTTTCTGGCTTCTGTCCCTATACTCCAATTAATTACTTTTCATCCCTCTCTCACTCTCTCTCTCTTTCTCTGACAATAAAAAAATTCAAACAGCCGACAACTATAAATCAGCCATAATGGTCGGTATAACGGAAGCATCCACGGATGTTGTAATATAGGAGAATAAGTTCGCAGGCCTGAAATTCAGTGCGAAACTTGCTGAAGTTTTCTGCACGATTTGCGTTTTGTTTTAAAGCTGTAAATTACGCGAGAATATACTACAAACTATTGTAAAACACAGAAAATTGTTGTTATAGGCCTAAATTTTTACTTTTTCCTGTTGAAGAAAAAAACTGCTAAATAAAGTTATCACAAACAGTAATAGACAAAGCGGCACAAGCCCCTAAAACTTATTCAAAGGCTTGCAATAAAACTATTTTAAACACTTTTGCACGTAAAACAGAGGACGGAAACGTCGTGGCTACACGCCCCTGGGAGCGTTACAGTTGCGGGCTTTGGCGCAATCACCGTGACGTCACACGTTGCAGTACGGTACCATGCTGCATGGTGGTGAGACTGATGGGTTACCGCTATACACAGAATAGATCCTGTCCGTCCTACCAGTCATCCATTACAGCGTGGAGTTTACATTGAGCTGCCCTGGGCTGCTGATATACGTACCTATACGACGACGACTCAGTCCTATATATTATACTGTGATTGAAGTGGGAAGAAAACCGCCAGATCACTCATGGAGCAGAAACTCCCAACTTTCCCATCGTTATTATGCGGCTGGTCGTCTTACCACTAGGCCGCATTACTGGTTTTGCCCGTCCGTCTGCTCCAGCTACCTTCATCTAAATTTTGGGCTGTCGGAAAATTGTCCAAAAATTTTCTTCTTGTCGAAAGATTTTCGTCAAAAAATGCCAAATTTTGGGGCTGAAAATACCATATTGTATGGAAAAATTTGGGGACAACATTAAAATTTTGAGCACTCACAATCTCGTTTGTTGGAAATTTGCATCTGCCTTTCGGAAAATTGCAATTTTCTACCCTGCCTACTTTTTTTAATCTCACGACGCTGGTGGTCCGTCTGACGCGTGCTGCTCATAAATCGAAAACAACAAAAAAACGTAGAAAATTTTGGCCACCCTGGTGCTGCTAATGCTTGCTGCGTGTTACTTATTAGCCTATTACAAGCCGGTAAACAAAGCCGCTCGCCACTGCTTATATAGTTATATAGTTTTTCTGAGTTTTAGTTTTCATTATTATTCTTCATTTCTTACCTTTTCAGTTTTTTTCTTATTTTAGTTGTCTTTACTTCATTCATTTTTCGAATTTTTGTCAGTTTTACATTTAGGACTATTTCTATTCTCAGTATCTCTCATTTCATTTTTCTTTTAAACATTTCAGTTCTTTTTAGTTTATGTGCTAAATTAAACTGACAGTGTGTTTGTCAGTTTTTGAGTGCAAATTTTCCATTGTATTGTATTGTATTGTATTGTATAGTAGACTTACGACATAATAGCCGCTGCAGACTGCAGACGGACAGTAGACAGACAGCCGCAGACACGCTGCCTGAATTTAAGGGTCGCTATATAGCAGTTGCGAATCAATCGTATTATATTATTATCATTATTATGATTTTTAGCCGACCGTACTTAAGTAACGGTCGAGCTTATGGTACGGTTGTCGTCTGTCCTCGTCGTCTGTCTGTCTATATAGCGTCTTATTGGAAGTGGCATACGTTGTTTCAGATGAAATAAAAATCATCAACCTTGGATGACCTTGAAGATTACTGACAACCAGTACGATCGGCTATCCTAGCGATGGCTGGGCTTCTTGTTACCTCGTCGCAGGGGGCTGGTGTCATAGTGGAAAGCGCAGCCTTGCAGCGGTGACCTGGCTGGAGGCGTCGGCCACGCTGTTGCATATCTACTCCCTTCGGCGGCGTACCACGACGGAGAGTGCTCAGCCACTTCCGTCTGCCACACCATCATCATACACCGTACTGAGCCAGAAAAGAATACCCCGACACAAAAACAGCTGGCATGAATATTTTTAAGCCAAATATTCCTCGATTATTCAACACACAATGGTTTTACAACTGTTTATAATTTTGTTACATGTAGTTAATATTTGGTAAAGTGGTGCAGCATCAAATTCAACAGCGTAGGGGGCCTAATGCTGAAAACGCAGTTTAAGTACAGTTTGCGCTGTTGCAAAATTCGTTCCGAATGTTTGTGTTTCCGTCAGCTTGGCGTATGTCAAGAAAATGCAGCTCATCTTTATCAGTTATGTATTTAAAAAAAGCAAAATCTGGTACAAAAATATTCACGTATTTTTGAGATATCATACATTTTTGTGTTGGGGTACCCTGTACAGCGCCGCCCAATAACTACTAAGCCACTGAGATGATTAAGCTTTTGTTATATCTGCGTCAAATACGGACTTATTTTGGAAATTTTATTACCGACATACTTCAGGTAAATGTGCAAATGAGCGATCATTAAAGATCCCATCATACTCCCAAACGCGTTGCTATACACTCACTGTCTAATCGGCTTTAGAATAAGTTATATTTCAAGCCTTGCTGTTTTTCAGCCATTGGCGTTTTTTTGTTTCTTTTACTTAATCATCGTATCGTGTAATTCTATTATTTGTTTGTAAATAAAATACGGATATAATAACTAAATGTACGTAGTACCTGTAGCCGATCATTTTTCGCCACGGTGACGACGGCAGCGAGTGGTTTCGGTTTCAGTTTGCTCAGCACCGGCTCGAGGACGTCTATTGCATCAAACGTGTCGTCTGCCGAGTCGCCATTGCAGGCCTGGATAGCTGCCCCGAGCCCATGGTCTCCCTGCTTTGTGTCACTGATGGCGCCCTCTGGCGGACATCTTGTACGTCGTCGTCGACAAACGACTATAGCAGCCAGCAGAGCTCCGGCCAGGATTATACACAGAACGATTACGCCAATAACCACGGCCAGCTGGAATTTCCCCTCCAGCACAAACCGAAACTTCTCACCGCCCGCGTCTACAGCCGTGGCCGCCCCGGACCGTGACCTTTCCGCACCGATAATGTCTCTATCGACGACGATATACAGACTGGCCGTGCTGGCGGTGGGAGGCATGCCGTTGTCGCGTACTAATACATGTAGCTTGTAAGTAGTACCGTCCGGAACGTCGTTCAGCGACTCGGTCAGGTATACACTGCCGGTCTGCGGCTCTACGCGGAAGGGCGGCGGCGGAGTACTTTTGGTTTCGGTTTCAGTTCGGGAATTCCAGTCGTAAGTGAGGCGAGCGTTAGGCCCTTGGTCGGCATCGACCGCTCGTATTCGGGTCACCAGTCGGCCGGGAAGCGCCGAACTCGACACGTGAACGCTTCCGTTTCCGCCGGAAGGAGAAATGATGACAGGGGCGTGGTCGTTTAGATCGCCGACGCGAACGGTCACATTGGCGAAGGCGCGGGCCGCGCGACCGACACTTTCCGCCATGACAGTCACGTGATACTCCGACTTGCGCTCGCGATCCAGCATCTTCCGCGTGCGCAAACTTCCGGTCTTGGGGTCGAGAACGAAAGCGTCGGCGTCGACGCCTCCGTTCAGCTGGTACCTGAGCTCATCGTACGGTGGTGCGTCGGCGTCCCGGGCGACCACGTGACCTACGAGCGTCATCTCAGGCTGGTTCTCTGGCACCGAGAGCGTGTACTTGCGGTGCTCAAAGCGCGGCAGTTCGTCGTCCACATTGAGCACGGCGACTATGACAAGCGCCGACGCCACGCGCGATTCGTCCTGAATGTCTGTCACTGTGTCGTCAGTGGCGAGGACGTGGAAACGCAGGAATGATGATGTTTCGTGATCCAATGACTCAACAGAGATGATGTCACCCGTCACTGGATCAATGCGCACTCGATCCACGGCGTCCTGGTGCAGTCGATACCTGCACACACACACACACGGTCAACTCAGCCTCCTACCCTCAGCGGGATGGAAAATGAGTACGGGCTACGGGGTGAAGGCCTAATTTAGCTGATTTGGCGCGGTGTTATGTCTGCTGGCTGCAAACCACGGGTCTAACTGTTCGTTGACGAGGGCAATGGATGGCCGCATAGTGCGCTGCGGTATCATTAGCTCATGCCAATTAGCTGCCGCTTCCAATATTGCGAAGCGATTTTGGTTACAAGTCTGACTCGTGTAAGCAACGCTGTATCAAGTACCGGACTTCAGCATTTTACGATCAATCGATTTCCTCTTAACTGCCACTAACCTTGTGACGTGTCTACGACGGCACGTGTCGCAAAAGCGACGATTTTCAGTCTGTATCATTCTGTGATTCATAAAAGAATTTTAGATTTTCTTATGCACGAAAATGACTTATCCCAATGTGTCTGTGGACCGATACTATTTTTATCAGATGCGTATGCGTGTAATAAAATACACTGCGATAATCGCACTAACTAAAGCAATGCTTGACGCTTATGACAGGAAATTCTGATGACAACACGGACGGCGTCAAACTAAGTAGATGGCGAGTGCTGACATAACATGCGGTGTCACCTGATGGTGGAACTGTGTGCGATGGCGGATACGTCGGCGTCTGTGGCGGTGACGCGGCCGAGCACGCTGCCCGGGGGCGTGGTCTCATTGACGGCGAAGTTATACACAGCGCGGCTGAACTGCGGGATGTTGTCGTCCAGGTCTTCGACCTCGATGTCCAGTTCCACGGACGACGACAGTGCCGCCGGCTCACCGTTGTCACGGCACTCGACTACCAGCCGGAAACGCTCTGCCGTCTCGCGGTCCAACGTCGCCGTCGATGACGTCAGCAGCTGGTACTCACCGTCGTACAGATGCACCAACCTAAAGTGAGCACTTCCGGTCAGCGAGCAGTCTACGTGACCTCCGAGCCCTGTGTCCGGGTCATCCACTGACAGATGGGCGACCACCGAGTCCGGCGGGCAGTTCTCAGGCACTTGGATGACGTCACCAGAACTACTTCCGCCGGTGGAAGTAGTTCCGCCGGTAAGTGGTGCGTCGAGGCGTAGTGACGGTTTGTTGTCGTTGAGGTCGATGACGTTGACTGTGACGCCCGCTGTAGACGTCTGCACTGCCGAGACACCATCCACAGCATTGCTCGCCACCACGTCGAACGTCAGCGAAGACCCGGTCTGCTCGAAGTCCAACGGAACCAGACTGGATATGACCCCGGTGGATGAGTCGAGTGAGAACATGGATGAGACTTGGCTGGCGGACTGGCGCGAGAAAGCGTAGACAACCTCTGCGTTGCGTCCGAGATCCGGGTCCGTGGCACTCACAGTGAGTAGGGACGCGGAGGGCGCGGAGTTCTCCAGAACGTCGACGCTGTAAGAGTCCTGCGTAAAGCGCGGTGAATTGTCATTGACATCGGTCACCAACACGTCCACCAGCACTGACCCAGACCGCGCCGGACTTCCGCCATCCACAGCAACCACCTTCAGCTGGTGCAGGTCCTGCACCTCGCGGTCCAGTGGTTCCAGCAGCACCAGCAGCGGAGACTCGAACGGCGCGCCGGGGTCCGGTAGACGAACGTCAAAGTGTCGACTGGATGATGTCAGCCGATAGCCGGTGATACCGTACTCAGGTCCGTCGAGGTCATCAGCAGAGTCAATGTGGAACAGTATCCCGGGCTGCGTCGTCTCAGAGACTTGCAGCTCGACGCGGGAGTGCGGAAAGCGCGGGGTGTGGTCGTTAAGGTCCCGGATGTTAATGGACAGCTTGAGCACGAGGAAGTTCTGGCGGGGTCGCACGCCGACGTCCAGTTCGACGTCGCATTCCGCCTGCCCCGGACAGATGACGTCACGGTCCACTACGGTGACAGTACGGACCACACCGCTGGACGCGTCGACGCCGAACAACCGTTGACCTAGCTCACCTTCTGGCGTCAACACGACAAAACGCAGCTCATCACCGAACAGCTGGAAGTCTGTCTTGACGTCCGCCACGAACGTTCCTACAGGTTCCTCCTCGGTGAGCTGGTAGCGACGTCGAGGAGGGTCTGTGGGAACGCTGTCAACAGGCTCAGGCAGAGACGACGTGCACAGCAAGGCCAGAACACGGATGAAGTTTTCCATCACTGCACCGGCGCCGTCTCTAAACAGTCACAACTCAACCAATTTATCTACAAGGACCGAAGTAATTCGATAAAAAACGCGGAGTCGCCGATCGGTGTTGTCAGCTGGTGTAACATAGGCCTAAGCAACTGCAAGCTTTGGCTGGGGTTCGACCTTATGCTCCCCCTTCCCTTAGCGGTGAGAAACATGTCAGTCCTGGGAGACTCGGACTCACAAGTGTACTTGCCCAAATGACATCTAAATCCGTCGGATGGTGTAAGCAGGATACACGAATGTGACACGCAGACGACAGACAGACAGACCACGCTGCGTACAAATGTGTAGAAATAGACGCAATCGCTAGCGCTGCAAAAGCGACCTGTAAAACCTGTATGAGTATACAGAGACATAAGATATTTAATGCGGTCTACACAAGCCACGCAGTTAACAGAGCCTATAATTTACAATAGTCGATATAGGAAGTTCTCTCTTTCAATGTAGCACAACGGTTCTGTGGCCGTATAACACGACGTATGACTATGAACGAATATAAATCGTGTTATTGATTCGAGTCATCTTGACCGCGTCCACTAGCATTAAGATCCGACAGACAGATATTACCGCGGATGCAACTATATCTAGTCAATAATAACAATGCATGCCACCCTTCAGACGCATAATTGCTATCTGCCATGTGCGCTATTGATCATCGTCAAATCTAACTCACTGCCATATGGACGCATGATTGTTCATATAGTATGGGTCACATTCTGGCGCAAATCTAGAATAACAAAATGTTGCAGTCATTTTATGACCGACAGCATCGTAACCATCCGCTATAGCTGCTGGGCAGTCTTACGTAGGCCTCTATGTGAAATGTGAAAATCCGGTTTAGTATTCATTTCAGCCACTGATCGTTCATTTAATTCAGTCACTCTAGTTTCTGGGGATGATACAGCTTAACTATCCCGCAATTAGTAAACCTAATGGGGTGTTTACACGATCCAGCAAACGTTCAGCAATTCACGTGTATTTTGAATACATTTGCTGGAAGTTTGCTGGACGTTTGCTGGATCGTGTAAGCACTCTATAACACAAACAGCTGCAATTAATGGCCACTCCGCTTCAGAACTGTTAGTAACTGATATAGTTTATTAGGCTTAGTTCAATCATTATTTTCATTTCCCTTTCGTATTTTCTATCCTAGTAGACCTTAAAAGTTCCTAATGTAAGCTTATGTCCTTTAGTTGCCCAACAATGTGCAGTTTTGAGCCACGTGAAAATAACTGTAGTAGTCAGCGAAATTACAGTTCTATCATTCGCACTACCAAAAATAGTTTAAAAAGAGAATAGCCTAATATTATTAAACAGCAAAGTTTTGTGTTTAATGTTATTTATTTAACCTAAACCCACAGGAAGTAAAAATATACCAAAGCTATTGGTGCAGTCACATCAACGAGATTTGACAGATTCCATACACGTTAAACGCAATACTTTTTCCTACCTTTTCATGGTTTTCGCGAAGTTCGGCAAGCTTTGAACGCGTTGATTTATCTGGCAGTCACGTCTGAGGTTCACACAGAGAGAGAGAGACCCTTATAGTTACAGTGATGCACGTATATCCCAGTTTCATCAGTAGCGATATAACGCGCGCGTCGAATGATTCGTCTTTCTGATCGATCACTATCGGCGTCTGGAATGATGACACGCAGGTGCCTATATTTACGACCTGTTTGGTCTATCCGTCGCCGCGGGTGGTCGGTCGACAAGATAACTGTGTGATATTAGGCTATGATTTAACGACTAGCGCGCAGTACAGTTAAGACCACCGGCTGCGTGGTGCAGTCGCTTGATGTGATCAGTTCGCAGTAAGAGGCGCAACTGAACTGAACTGAACCGCGCGGCATGTCGGTTGCGTCTGTCTGTGGCGAGCGCGTGCTGCGACCAACGGTCTCATAGAGTGTTGCGATCATCCGATGCATGTGCGTCAGCTGCACGACTTAGGCCTAACCCCCTGTAACCACCGTCGACTGTAACGGCCGTAAGCCAAGGCTGAGCTAGGAGTTAACGGTTAACCACACTGAGGGAACGTTTTAAAAACAAAAAGTATAAACCAATTTGTTTATCGCTTTAAAGTTACAGTTAATCCTAAGCAACATGACTAGTGGCGTCGATTCTGGAGGAAGAGGGGGGAACGACCCCCTATAAAAATACGTGGGCAAAAATAAATTTGGATTAACGCCGCAGACAGTGAAGCTGTATGGAACTAACCTCAGATCACAGACATTGCAAAATGGCAAAATACAAAAACACTGTTTGCTTAATTATTCAGTAAACGCGTTTCCTTACTTGCGTGCAAACTTTCATAATAATATTACATTTCCTGCTTTGTTTAGCATCGTCGCTTTTTTCAACGTGAACCGCCCACAAAACAGCGCACAGAGAGACCTACCGCCTACACCCAGTGGTCACAAAAACAAAATATCAAGCTCTTGCGCATTTTCTGTCTGTAAACGTTGACTGATCTTTAAAACTAATTTCCAGTAGGCTTACATTGTGACGTGTAGGGTGATGTATGACTATGATGGCGTAGGCCTATTGTGGTGCTTACGCGTGGGTCAAAGTGATGCGGCACTCTACAGCCGTGATGTGATGTGATACTGCTAGGCCTACACCTGCTGCAGCTGCTGCTACTGATGCAACAGCTGGCTGTGTTCTGCAGCGGCGCCGAGTTGACGTAACCATGGCCACCACCATGCACCACCTCGCGTCGACACGCCAGCTGTTCATCCATAGCCATCCATGCCATTCACATAGTAGCCTACACAGCGCCGCATTGCCGTCGTAAGTTACCCGTTTGTCCGTCCTTCTGTCCGTAACGTCGATGTATCGCGGCCACAGACCAAGTCGCACAGGTAATGTGTAAATAATTCGATCATATCGCAGGGATTATTCCCTACCACATCGACGATGAGTTGCATTAAACTGCCTCTTTAATTTGTTGAGACTCGCTGCAAAGCGTCTGCAGTTTACACTCTATTATATACAATGGCAAACTCGCAATTAAGCTATCCGGATATGCTAAAAAAAATTAATCGATTTGTTCCCGTTGTACACACTGCCTTGAAAATGCCATTAAAATGCGTTCGTAACTTTTTCACATAGGCCTAACCTACTATGCAGACAGATGCGCAGACGGCTAGAAAACAGACTGGGGGATGATAGGTAGGTAGGTAAGTTAGAAAAACGTTAATTTATATAATAATAAAGCGCGATTTTCTTAAAAAAACTTTTAACGCGATAGGTACCATATTGTCGTTTTACTCACTTTTATCAAGAATACTGAAAATCGGCTAAATGCAGACTCGCGGTCAAGGAGTAAGTATCTATGTTGAAGTATTGCTGGTAAGAGCCAGAGCCCACTGTCACTCACTGCCCATGCATGATTGCTGCTACTGATGATGCTATACTTGCAACAGTACTCTATCTGGCTCTAGTGACGTCAAAATGACGTGTGTAGATCGATTGGATGCTGCTTATAACTTGGCGTTATGTCGAGCGCCACATATGAGTGATGCGTGGTATACGCACGCGCCCGTAATGCCGCAAATAACTGATGCAGTGCCGCAATGTGATGTGTCCGTTGGAATGGCAATAAGAACGAAGAATGCTTTTTAGAATTATTGGATATTATCCACATCGTGATCGCCATTCCGGGAACTCTAAATCCGCATCGCAGTTCGTAAGCCGCGCCACATATCCCGAAGAAATGGTCTGAAAGCAGCTCATAACTTTTTTTTATAAATCTTGCAAGAAAACAAACGACCAAAAAAAATAAAACTGGTTAACTGGCTCAAATATTTGACTTTGCAGCGACCTTGACTTTGATTCTAATCCACGCCTTTCATGACGCGAATAATGTCAAACGTAGCATATAAGCCACTATAAATGTACAAAACATCAGTTTATACACTTGTTAACGGCAACATTTA
>Ga0209671_1003705_pt1 | contig 14839 bp, 6 predicted proteins | sample WorMetHERISLAND2_2_FD_187401 | JGI IMG/M metagenome (GOLD analysis project Ga0209671, IMG submission 187401) | Marine gutless worms symbiont microbial communities from Max Planck institute for Marine Microbiology, Germany - Olavius geniculatus... | ecosystem: Host-associated > Annelida >... | reverse complement strand
GTTACTGAACGTGCTGTTGGCAAATGGTGTCAATGTCTACCGCTTGCGTTTGTGCTGGAGGAGGACATTTTGAGCACATGCTAAAATGAAAATGATGTGATGTGACACGTGTGACTTTTTGAGTGATGATAATTATTGTCAATTGCGTTTGTCGCTATTCAGTTAATAATTTCTGAGGCGATGCGTTTGACCAAAATGGACAAGAATAATAAATTCAAGATGGCGGAGGCCGCCATTTTGAATTTTGCCTGTCTCTCATAACCCGTTTACCACTGCACGTATTTGCCCGAAATTTGGCACGCGTATTACGCTGGAGGTTTTACAGGCAGGTATGCCAAAATATTGAACAAAAATTAATCCAAGATGGTGGCGGCCGCCATCTTGGATTTTTGCACAAACAGCAATATCTCGGCCGTCGATTGACGTAGATGAATGAAATTTTGCAGCCATGTAGAGGGCTGCTACGGAAAATGGAATGTTTTACCAAAATGAACAAAACTAATAAATTCAGCGCTGATGTAAAACGGCAAAAATTAAAAAGTATAAGCACGAACATTATGCATTAGCTTAGACATTTATATTTGGCTACTGAGAACAGATTAAATGTCTAAGCTAATACATTAGTTCGTGCTTATACTTTTTGATTTTTGCCGTTTTACACCAGCGCTTATACAACATTAAATGAATTGCTTGAAGTTTTTTTTATATATAATTTATAAAAACCGTGGCGCGTATTTGACGTCAAAACTAACGTCGTCGTAAAACTATTTATCGTCAGATATGTGCGGTTTGTAAAAATAGTAACTTTGTAGTGGAATATTGTTGTGTTAATGGGGAGGCATTTCTTCAATTAGATTTTATTTAATATGGCCGACACGCTTCGAGTTATGTGCTTGTAGAAGTGACTGTAAACGCTGCGCTCGTACGAGTGAAGCTTCTACGAGCTGTAAACCGAAACCCGGACTCGTATTCGTACGATCGTACTCGTGTCTGTGTGAACGCAGCTTAATACCAGCCTTAGACATAGAGCGCCTGTGCATTGTTTAAGAAATGATTGCACGAAGGCAAATAATAAGCATTTGTTCTAGTGAGTCCAACAGAATCAGAGCTATAGTCGGGCGGAGACACAAATGGTAAAAAGGGCCCTGCCTCACTTTTGTTCCAGGGAAGGGACACAGTCGTTTGCTATTTTACTAAAATCCGCGCAAAAATGCAAACAGTATTTTTTTTCTTTCGTTCGTTTATTAAAACACAATCCGGGACAATTTCGGCACTGAGAAAAATTAAAAATTTTAATAACTTTAATTTGTTTTCAATCAATATTTTGCAACCACCTAGTGTTTCTCTGTGCATTACAGTTTTCAGAACAAGGAAGGACGGGAAAGGCGGCGTACCCTTTAGAAACAAAACGGGAAACGGCGTCATTTACAAAAAAAAATTAGTAATTTTTGCCTTAGGCTACTGCGTCCTGCCAGGCGTTCCCAATCACTTTTTGTTAATGGCCACACACGCCCTGATCAGAGTTTAATGCCATAAAATCACGAGGAGTGGAAATCGGTGCATAATAGGCTGTGCAGGCATGCACCGAAACAATAATAATATTGAACGTTGCATGGCATGGCTGGTAGCCTATTGTATTTTGTCTTATCCCAGCGCCTGACCATTGCGGTGGCAACAGTGTTGATCGCAACTCGGGCTGCGCCATCCGGGTAATTTATTACTCGACAACTACTCGCGACGAGTAGCTTAACCAGTACACGAGTATTCGTTCGTTAATGATAAAGTAAGCAAATTTTTATGAAGCTTTACTAATACTTTCTGTTAGGTTAAAGTTGTAATTAACTCATTATTAGAAAACCACGCCTATTTGACAATGTCTTACATAATTACTTTTTGCATGTCGACTTCAAATTCTAAAATTTTGCTCATTATTGAACTCAAACACAGAATGTGTCATTTTACACAACGTAAATCCCTAGTGAAACTTATCAAATTATAATAAACATTTAGTCACAAACTCGAAGTTTTCACTTTGTACTTAATATTTTCATTTTTTTACTTTTTGCAAAAAAATAATTCATGAGAGTACTGGAGTCAAAAAATACTACTCCGAGTCCAATTTTCTAAACCCAGCCCTAGTCGCCAGGTCGGTGTCGGCAGAATCGGCACAAAAAAAGCGATAAAATATCCTTTGTCTGTTAGGTCACGGTGGCACTTTCTGCAGTGGCTGGCTACTGTAAGCTTACAGTATGTTGGTCCCTTAGCAACGAGCCAATACGAAAACTGTCAAAGACTTCCATTCGTAACACATCTAGGCCTATGCCGAGGAAACGATATCCGATAAACTCAACACACACACGCTGTTTTTACAGGGCGTCAGCACAGCACCATGCTATGCAGATGCCCTGTCTTAGCCATCGTAGAAACGCTCGTTCGTCTGTCTCTTATGTTCGTTGGCGTGGATGTCACAATCTGGTACTGTATCAAAACAACGCAAGCTAAAATCATTAAGTCCTCGTCATCAGCCTTTGAAGAACTCTAGTAGGCCTAATATCATTTTAACCTTTAAATTATTCAGCATTTAACTGATGTTTCTGTATAAATTAACTGTTGTCTTTATATAGCTTTATAACATGTCGCTTTTTACTATCGGTTGAAGTATGTCAGCTAATTCTATTAGCCTAGAACATCTCTTCAATTTGGCCTAGGTGATTTTTACGCATTTTTTCAACGCTTAGGCCTAGTCGGCGAAGACCGCAGCGTCATCAAAATGGATGTCAACCGTTTGGTCTAAAAGGGTTTCAGTAGCTTAATTACTATGTGCGCTAACTTTTACATTTATTTAAGCTTTCAAAAAAAAAACAATATACATCAGGTTGAAATTTTGTGGCATTACACGTTTGGAAGTTTTTCGTAGTATAGCACGCTAAGTCGGTGATTTAGTCAACCGCTGTTCGATTTTGCTGAGAGACGATGTCAAAAATTATAATAAATAAAAAACAGTCTGATGCAGTTTGTTCGCATTTTATTTCGCACAGAAAAAAACGACATTTCATACGTTAATTTTATTTTTACGCAACGTTTAATCCACCACCTTTAATGTTAATTTTGCTACACTAAATCCGTACCAAACCGAAACATTAATCACAACGCGCCAGCCTATATATATTGTGGCCTATTTTGCTTTAATTACTTTAAAAGAAACTTCGTAAGATTTGCCTACGGTCTTCGTAAGGCGGCAGGGTAGTTATGTGTACGTTGCTGATACAATTTTTGTTAAACACATTTTTTCTTAAAATTTTCAATCTTCTCAGGTTCGACTTATTCGAACTTTGTTATGTTTGGTCCCGGTCTAAACTTGGCGATAATATGCAAATATTTTAAAAACTACGAAATTTTGCTGTGTATATTTTTTTAACAAAAATATTATTCTGTCGTTTGTTTACCTGGTTTTGATAACGCCCCACAGAACGCGTACCTTTCTGTCTAACAGTTTAGCTATGCAGGTAGTCAGACGATGTCGAAAGCAAATGAGATCGCTTTTCCTAGTTTTTAACTACGAAAAACTGTTAACCGATGAGAAAAAAACGGTGAGGTTTTTTGCACTTATCAAGTTCTGTTATCTGAACCAGTTCTGTACAACGGACATATTTCAGTTAATAATATATACACCGTGTCCGGAAAAAAACATCCCGAATATTATCGACTGTCACTCGAAGAAGGGTTCACCAATTATAATAATTTTTCATACAAATATTTCTGGGACAAATTGCCATTAAAAGACAGGTTATTTTACCACCTTACTTAGCGTCTGTTACTGCATTACCTGGGGAAAACTAAACCAACAACATATGCGTTAAAATTAACAAAAATAGGCTACGTCAAAAACATCCCCAACATTATCGATTGTAACTTGAAGAAGAATTGATAAATTATAATAATTTTTGGTGCAAACATTTTTGACACAATTGCCCATCAAACGACCGTTCTAGTTTTTACCTCACCCAATGTCTGCTTCTGCACTACCTGAAAAAACCAAAAAAGCGATATGTACGTTGAAATAAATAAAAAACGTCAATAAATTTCGAATTTCCGAACCTGTGTCCTTAACAGCCAGTCAATTACACTGTTTGATTGTCATGCAGCAGCGTGTTTACCAGGAATGTTGATAAATTCAAAAAGTGATTGGTGAAGTCTGGATTAGTCTGGAGCAGAACATCATTGACACTGCTGTCAACAAAACGAAAAACCATCTCTGTGCCTGTGGTCACGTAATGGGCTAACGCTTTGAACATTTATACTGCAGGCAGTTTAAAAACAGACAGTTGGATTAGCCCAAGTGACAAAAATGTTTTAAAAATGTGTTTTATGTCGTATTTTAAATAAGTAATAATGCTCCTTTAAACAAAAATACAATATTTTTTGGTTTTACTTTCCCCAGGTAGTGCAGAAACAAACATTGGGTGCCGTGGAAAATTAAACGGTCATTTGATGGCCAGTTGTATTAGAAATATTATTGTCAAAAATTACTAAAATCTGATAATTTTTTAAACTACACTGTGTCCCAAAAAACATCCCCGACATTTTTGACTCTAACTTGAAAACCAATTACCAGATTTTGATAATTTTTGGTGTGAATATTCCTGACACAACTTGCCATCAATTGATCGTTTAATTTTCTACCTCATCCAGCATTTGTTTCTGCACTACCTGGAAAAAGCACAATCAGCGAAATATCACTTTTTTATCCCATGCGATATGATTGCTTAATTAACATAACGCGTAAAACACATTTCGTTCACATTTCTGACACTCGGGCTGACATTTCATCCAGCTGTTCATTTTTCAACTGCCTGCAGCAAAATTGCTTGAAGTGTTTGCCCACTATGCGAACACAGGCAAGGAGACGCTTTCTCCATTCGTTGACAGCAGTATCGATAAAGTTCTGCTCCATACCAATGCAGGCTGTACCAGTCACTTCTTGACTTCACAAAGATTCCTAAACTTTATCTGGACGACACACTGCTGCATGACAGTCAAACCTTGTAATAGACCAGCTGTTGGGGCCCACAAATTAGGATAGATGGAATTTATTGACGTTTTTTCAATTCACTTCAACACGTATTGTGCTTGGTCTGCTTTCCCCAGGTAGTGCAAAAGCAGACGTTGGGTAAGGTGAAAACTAAAACACTCGTTTAATAGCCAGTTGTGTCAGAAATATTTTTGCCAAAAAATACTAAAATCTGCTGATCTTTCTTTAAGTTACGATCGATAATGTCGGAGATGTTTTTATAGGTTTTCTGTTTATTTTAACACATATTTCGCTTGATCTGCATTCCCAAGGTAGTGCAGAAGCATACATTGGGTGAAGTGGGAAACTGATGGCAAGTTGTGTCAAGAATATTCTTACCAAATATTATCAAAATCTGATAATTGGTTTTCAAGTTACAGTCAAAAATGTCGGGGATGTTTTTTTGGGATACAGTGTACAATGAAAAATTTTCAGGATGTTTTTCCGGACACGGTGTACAGTGGATAATAAGTACGCCTATAGGGTGATCAAGCCGGCCGTCATTTTTTTGACTCATAATCTTATCAAATGTACAGGGTGGGCCAAAAAAAACTGGCACAGTTTTTTATACGCTAATAACTTTATCAAATAGAAACCAATTTTCAAAATTTTTTCACTGTCAAAATCAAAAGAAAATTTGTAGCAACACTGTCACTAAAGATCTCTTGACACATCATATGTCGTTACACTACCTTGTAAAATAACAGACATTGCACTTAAGTTGGCGACGACACTGGCCAATTGCGTGATCAACGTTGATCGAGCCAATTTACTCGGACTTAAATTCGGTCGATTATGCTGTTTGGGGGGTCCTAAAACAAATGGTCTATCAACGTCGACAATTCACGACAATGAACCAGCTGAAGCAGACGATCGTCACTGAGTGGGGCAAACTTGCAGCGTTTAGATGATCGCGCCATTGTTCATTGGCGTCACCGTCTTGAGTGCATCATTCAGAAGGCGAACACATTAAACAACTTTGATGAGAAAACTGCGAGATGTGACAATAACTGAGACAATAAACAGATTGTTTTCTGTTGTTTATTTTTTTAAAAATGTGTCGTTACAGATATCGCCTTTTTAATTGTTACTTTTAAGACACTGATATTTCACCAGGTAGTGTAGCTGCACGCTTAAGGTGTGGTAGGACCTACAGTAATAATGTTGCCACAAATTTTCTCCTGATTCCAACAATAAAATTTTTTTGAAAATCGGGAAGTTATCGACGTATAAAAACATTGCGCCAGTTTTTTGGCCCACCCTGTATTTAACCGCCACATCCCAAAAGCCTTTTGGACAATAGTCTATGCCTCTATCCGTTCTAACACGGTGGATAGGCTGCGCTGCGAATTGTCTTTCTCCATTCCGATTTTTTGCTCATAAAATAATAAGCCTATATTATCTACCTACCTATATCTATCTACCTACGTTATTTTGTTTTTTTTTCTTTTTCCGTTTTTAGACAAATTATCCTGACGAATGATGACTTTTTCCGGACATTTGTTTTTGCTTCGCACCGCTAAAATAAACCAAAGTAAATAACGTGCAAATTTATATAGTACATACTAAAACAATTTCTGATGTTCTTAGTACATTTTGTTTCAAATTTCTGTATCTTCGACCACCCTATACGTGTTTCGCGCAGGTAGCTTATATTGTTTATCCGAAGTCACTGTCGTCACTCCACTGACAGTTGGCATGCTTCTGACGAACCCAGGACATCAAAGTCGCAGCCGCCGCCAAATCCAGCAGCTGAAACAAGAACATTCTTAAAATCACCGCGAAATAAGAGCTGCTGCGCGAATTAGCTACTTGTCATAAAATTAATCATTGAAAATTTTAACGATTTACACAATTTCAATTGTTACCATTTCGAGTCACGTCAATAATAATATCGTATAGTAGATGCAATGACATAACGACTATCATCTAAAATCCTTTTGATCATCTGTTTTCTTTTTTTTAAAGTTAAAATTTAATCTATTGCATCGCACAGTGTGTCTGCTAACATCTGAGTTTGTATGGTACTCACTGCGCCTACCCACAGAGGGATGGCCAGGCTGAGTTGACTCGGGTGGCTGGTTACATACAAAATGATGGTTTAACTGTCTGACGACAATCACCCAACTAAGTACTAACCGGGCCCAATGTAGAACAACTTAGCTGAGCGAAACCACTACATCAAGCCGGCATATTTATTTTTTTTTATCACCGAAGCTAAAATATAATAAATTTGTAAGTAATTAAGTAAGTAATTCATATATCGTATTAAACCGAACTCGATGTTTAGGTTTATAATACCTGAAGACCGATAATAACGACGGAGACTGAAATGTAAAGGACTGTATTCCCGATGTACCACGCACTCAGCGATCTTTGACAACCCTGTAACATATTATTTGCTATTTAATGTTAAATCATACACAAGGTACATAAAAGTTTCGTAAATCACAATACCAATAATATAATAAAATGACAAAAAAACAACAATAAGAAAATACACGAACACACATCAATAGCCTACGGTTATGTATTATGAGCACAAAGTGGCAAATCTGTCAAAGTTTAAATTTTATGTTAAAGGAAATTGTACGGAACTTGTCGAAAATGTTGCAAACAAATAGCGGAACTTTTTAAAAATATTTTAAAGTTACATTTGTAGCTTGTACAACTGCCAACTAGGCTACGGTTGTGTAAGCTTTCTTGTAACGGGTAGTCAATCGGCTTAGACGTAGGCCTAAGCAAAAATACGCAAGAAAACGTGTTTGAATTTCTGCGAAGTTTTGCGCTAGAATAGAATTTTTGCAGGGTTGTTAATATAGCAGTATTGCAATTATTGCAATAAGTATTGCAATACTCTTTAGTATTGCAACAGATATTGCAATTTTAGTTGCATGTGTTGTATTGCATGTGGTATTGCAATACTTTTAGCAGTGAAATATTGCAATACTTGGAGGCAATGCTTTTTGACACTGTAATCGTGAAGACGCTGTTTAATATGCAAAAAATGTTTTTATTCTTCTGTTTGATCGTGTGAAAAAAACTGAACGAAATATAACATGTTAACACGACTTTTTATTATTTAAATAATTCTGGCCTGACCACGTTATCACGTAGTCTATAGTCAACCCAAAATTTAGAAAAATTTGTACACAGAGGCAAAATTCAAAATTTATTCGGGCGTGTGGATAGTGGAGTATTGTAAAAAATATTGCAATCAATATTGCAATACTTTTTCCGTCAAGTATTGCTATTGCTATCGCAATACTTTTTGCCAGTGTTGATAACAAACATGAATTTTTGTAACGTAAAAATGTCGATTATGCTATATTCACGAGCGATGTGGATAGAGATGTTTACTTTACTTTAATATTTTTATTTTACGTTGACATTCACAAGATGACGACACAATACAGTGTCAACACTTTCGTTAACGAGCTTATTAATTCGCTGTACCAGGTAACATTGCCGAATAAACGTAGCCTAGATGCATTTAAACCGGGTAATCGTACGCCAAATTATGCTTTTGCTTTTTACCACCCGCTTGTCTTATTAGATTTATTTACTTAATTCGTTAATATTTCGTTCAGGGCACGACCAGAAGCGACTAAAAATCTTAAATCTTCGACGAGAATAATGTTGCCATCTGGCTAATACAACGGGCTTAATGCGACTGTTATTTAAAAAGCTTTTGGAATGTGAATCTGCGCCAAAATCTAATCGCTTGACCACTGGGCCACATCACAGACGTCCAAAGATTGCATCAAAATTGTTCATAACACTTTAATAATTATAGCGGACAGACAAACAGACAAACGATCAAACAGACGGAGAAACAATTGGACATACCAGACAACATATATTTTTTTCGACGGAAGAAATAAGTAAGCAAGTAATTATATAAGTAATTGAGTGTTTTTTTTTGTTTTAACGGCGTGAAAGTACTGTTGAATTACATACATCACAGTAAAATAATAGTAAAAGTACATATTTTAATAGTTGCTATCGAAACATTAGGCTCGTAAAATTATCAAGCCATAGAACTGGTGCAAGAGATCGGAAAATGTATCACCGACATCACCGATGACTGCAGAAAAACCACATTCTTGTTTTAAAGTTTGTCCGTGCTTTTGCAAAAAGACAATGCAGTCTTATTCTTAAAACACTTTTCCATCCGATTAGTCGACCGCTGCAGGCATTTAGACCTTGGTTAACTTTCAAGCTTGGGACTTTGTGATAGTTGGCGAAAAATGATAATGATTAGCCGGTAGGTGATATGGCTCGCGACATTGCAAGCTTTGCAGCGTAGCGCGGACGCTGTCTATAGATACGGCATCAAACCGTGCTGCGAACAGACAGGCGCAAACAGCCACAGACACGATGTCTGAAAATAAGGGTCGATAGCCTACGGCTTGCAACGACGTGAGCCAATAACAGACTGCTCTAACCCTAGTCTTGAGCGCAGTGACGGGCGGCTTGTGGCCAGGCTCCGACAGCAGAATGGCATCTAGTTGGCAGACGCGTGGTTCATCGACTGACGATGACTTGGAGGACGAAGACTTTCGTCGTTTTTGACTCGCGTCCAGACAACATGATGACGGCACGAACAGTTCGTCCACATGACGGGTACGGTTGAACCAAGCGCTATCTCGATAGTCGCCCGGACCCAGCACTCCGCAACAGTTAAACTACGACGACACATGCACGTTTCACGCCACCAGCAACTATTATGTAACTCTCAGTGGCAAACTGATAAATAAATAAACACATAAAAATAAAAACAATACAGCTGCTGCAACATTGTCTTTTTAGCGTGATACTCCGCGGCATATTTTTAGGAGACTGCGTGATTAGCAAAAAATTTTTTACATTTCTGAAACGTAAAACTACATGTAGCAACGTAATCCTTATCTTAATATCTTAATAGTTAAGACTTAAAAGAAGCACGGTCTTGTAGTGGTTAATAGTTATAGCTATCATTTTAAAGTAGTCAGAAAGCAGTATAAGTAACTATATGATGCCTAACATTATTCACTACATTTAGGCCTAGTAGACTTAGTTTGTCTGCTTAGCGAAAGTGGCAATCAAAACAGAAAAAAGCATTTGACATAGGCCTAATTCAGAGTCAGACACCAACTAGCAAGTAGGCCTAAACAGGTTAAAGCAGCACACGTGGGTCCACCTACCTTGACCTGTATAGCGTCCATGACAACTGTGACGTGTTGAGAAAAGATGATTTGTGGATTAAGTTGGGTACGATTGAACGGTTTTCCGGTCCTGTTGTACTGATGTCGGATCTGATGAAGTAGCAACACCTCCATCTGCGACAATATCTATTAAACCACAACAATAAACATTTCGCGTATTACTCATAATAATGTAGTCTTACTAGATCACGTCCAGGCTCTTAAGGCGCGCACAGAGCGACGTAACTGAACTGAGCTCGCGTGGTTTATGGGGTGTATACACGACCCAGCAAACGTTTAGCAAACTTCCAGCAAATGTATTCAAAATACACGTGCTAATGCTGAACGTTTGCTGCTATAATAAGTTACAATGGCCGAGCCAGCTGGATGTTTGCTGGACGTTTGCTGGATCGTGTAAACACCCTATTAGTTTTTGACGAATTGACCAATGGCCAAGCAGGACGATTCTGTCGGTCATAGGTTGACGTGTACGTGAGCGTAGTCACGTAGACCACCGACGTCGTTAGACGGTGATGTTTACTGTAATGTATTACTGCTTGCCCATTGGTCAGTTCGTCAAAAACTAAACCATGTCAGTTAAATTAAGTTTAGTTTATTTACGGTCTTCTGTACGCGCCTTAAAAGCCTAGTTACCATGCAATGCAACGTACGCAACGTACGGAACACAAAACCCTTGCGTATTTTTCGGGCCTCAGAAGTTTACCTTCCCAGACAAATTCCTGGCCGTGCCGCAAAAGTACGCTTGTGCATTTGTCAGAGCTACTGTCTCATCCACCTGCGCTGAATAGCTTTAGTACGATTTAGAGACCAAATGAACAAATACGGATTATCATAAACGTCGTTTATGTGCATGGCGAGCGACGCTATGTACACATACACAAGAAAAATGGAAATAAATTACGGCAGCGGCCGGGACAAATCCGGACATCCGTTGTCGTTATTACTGCCGGATGGATGGCGGGGGAGGGGGAGAAAAACAGGAAAGAAGAGATGAGTGTGACACTGTGTCGTGAGTTTAAACATTAAGCGGGCAGAAATTTGGAATTTTTGGACAAGCACTGCAAGTTTCTAACGGAGAAGATTGTGGGTGCTCAGAATTTCAATTTTAACCTTTAATTTTTTCAAAGTGGTGGTTTTTAGCCCCAAATTTGGCGTTTTTGGATAACAAAATTTTCGACAAAAAATATTTTTTTAACAATTTTCGGACAGCTTAAAATCTATTCGTTTCCTGCCCCATCCCCCCTGCCACGACGCCACAGAATTTGGCGTTAATTTATCGCATACCTGAGCACGAAAGACGCCGACGACGACAACGACGACGATCTCAGTTATGAGTATAAGACAGAGTAACAGCGCGAACTGCAACAACCACACACAACTTATACCCCGTTTACACGATCAAGCAAACATCAAGCAACCTTCTGATCTAAGTTTAGTCCAACGTTCTCACTGTTAAGCCGTGTTCATAGCGACAAACTCAACTCAACTGGAGTGATTCACAATGGACCAATGGCAGCGTGCGCGCTTGGAGATTTTCCACGCTAAGCACTGCAAACATTACAGCGCCAATGTGAGGCAAATAGGTCTATGCGCTTTATGAAAAAGAAAAACCGTTGCGATAATTGCGTTAATAATTCTGTCAAACTTGATAAGGATAAGAAACACACGGAAAACATGCCAGAGAAATTTTTTTCATACGGGGCATTAAGAACAACATAGTCCTACTTCACTTGCATATAGCAGTAGGCCTACGTTTAATTACGCGCGAAGCCTTGCGAATTGCGATTGCGAACGTCTAGGTGCTGACATTGTGGTTTCGGTTTAGTAACCATCACTCATTTCGTCACCAAATTTCACGCACTGGAATTGAAAACTGGGTCGGCTGAGTTGAGTTGAGTTTAGTTTGTCGACATGAACAAGGCTTTACACTACCGTCCATCAAAAAGTCCACAAAAATTCGAAAGCAGACAAAAAGTCGGCGACATATTGAACGAAATCCACCACGACATATTAGAGTAGTAGAGCGTAGTGATAGGCGAGTGCACACAGGGTGATCGCTGACCGGAACCCGGGTATATATCCGGATGGTCGGAACACACACGAAGTGAGTGTCCTCGGCGAAAGTAGTTAGTTAGCGAAGCGTGAAATATGCGTCAATGAAACAGGTCGCCGCTATTTGTCTGACCGACGTTATACGATCGTCCGTCTGCAATTGCCCGCATCGCTGCATAGCCGGTGTCACATTAAAATGTCTCTCCCATGAAAAATCCATCCGGGGAGAGATAATCACGGAATTGACATGTCTCCCTCTTATTAAAATATCGCCGGCGGTTCTTGTCCGTTGATTCGTCCGCACCCGATCCGCTAGGGTTAAAGTTGGGGTTAGCGTTAACAGTAATAATTCGGGTGCGGGTGAATTAACAAACAAGTACTTTGCCGGCCCCATAAAAAGTCTCTCTATTATAGGATCACCCCCTCCCCTCTTTTAGAAAAGTCTTCCCCCGGCTGAAAATTTACCGATAAAAATCCGCCCCGCACGGGCGGCTGCCGGGCGGGGCGGATTTCTGCCGGTAAATTGTCGCCCGAGGGAGACTTTTCTGAAGGGGGGACGATCCTATAATGGGCACCGTCCTAAACCGTCCCACGCAGTCCCGTCCTAATATACTGAAGCTATTACGGGCGGCGACGTGGGTCGTTGAAAACGTAGACGGGACAGTAATACCCCTTTTACACGATCAAGCTGGCTCGACAAGCTGGCCTGAGCGAGCCAGCTCGATGTTTGCTCGATCGTGTAAATTTTCCGACAGACAGCCGCAAATTTTAGACAGAAAATTACGGGTGCTCAAAGTTTTAATTTTAACCCTGAATTTCGTGGTTTTCAGCTTTAAATTTGACATTTTTGGACAAAAATTTGGTCTGGTCTGATTGACTAGTTCGCTACACACAGACAGACAGACACACGCACGGACGCACGTCCGATAAATACAGTATATTTGCCATTTACTCTGTTCACTTGTAAAAGATAAAAATACATGACTTTTGTACATTTTGACTGATCTGCAGCCGTCAGTGGTGTGCATGAGCGTCCTGAAATGCTGGTTGTTAAGGAAAACACGTTGCTTAGCAACCGTTGCTATGTCGTGAACAGTTTACGTTGGCATTATCACTAAAGATGATAAGTATAGGCTGATGTATTATTGTGCCAAGTTTTATGCTTTTATCACCATCTGAGCATTTCTGGCTATTTTTTGCACAAGTCGCCCAGATTATTACAGCGACACAAACGGGTTTGTGGCAGACTTGTCGTGGACTTTGTCGCAACCATGTCGACTTGTCGATATGATTATTTTGTGTTTGCGACTTTCAAAGGAAACGTTTTCAGCAAATGGAATTTGGGCTATAGCAAACACCGGACCTTTACTCTTGTCGTACAACTTGTCGTACCAAAAGTCGACAACAAAAACAAAGCAAGTGGAGTAGCTGCTTATAGCTTACCAGGCAGAGAAAGCAAGCGCTGTCGGCGCAGGCGCCGCAGCATCCGAGGAAACTGAGTAGAGACAAACAGCCTCCGATTAGTACGAACACTGACGGCAGGTGGTCGAGAATTGCTAGCGGACCGCTAGCTGGAGCGGCATTAAACAGCCGGACGTAGAGCTCGGACTCACTATCGATCCGCATCCAGCAACCCACGCCGAGCATCGTACAACCGCAGATCTAAAACCATCGCCACCACACAATAATTTATTGTCGTTTTTGTCGTAATTAAATTGTACGCAGTACAGTAAATGAACAAGAGCCCAGCTGTCGCATGTGTAGGATTATTCGACCCGTATTCTGCTTGACGCCATATGCTACTACCGATAGGCCTATCAGTAATTAAGTAAAAAAAAACTGTTTCTTCTGTACGAACACGCACGCAGACACTAAGCTTTGCGTTGCAATTTCCGGCTAATCCACTACTGACAGAGACAAGGTTACCAATGAGCGCCATATTCAATGGCATCATTGCCGATTCACTACGACATACCATTTAATCACAGTACTAATAGTTACAGACAACATACGACAGACAGACGGACCACACGTCGTATCAATAGCCTGACCCTACTAAAGCTAAAAATTAACTTTTTGAAATCAACCAAAAAGATATTTGTTCAAATGCAACGACAAGATAAGGGATATGGTAAAAAATACTGTGCATTCGACACAGTTGGATCATGGGTAAATGTTCCAAAAAGTAATCATTTTTGGCCGGGTCAGGCCTGATTGCATTTTTTTGTTTTTACTTCCTTATTATTCGTGCGTAGGCCCTCTGGTTTATTTATCTCGACGACTTATGTTGTTCGTTTTTTCTTGCTAATTTATGCTAATTGAAGTGGACACTTTGGTTCGGATTTTCTCATCGTAAATTGCAGTAAAGATTTTAATATGAATATGAATAAAGTTCGCGCTAAAAAAATTGGCAGCTGCCTTTTTATCTAGCACATACAATTAAACTGAAACAAATAAAATTAGTGAAACTAAAGTAAAATAAATGGGAAAATACTGGAAAGTACAAAAC
>Ga0209671_1003703_pt1 | contig 14841 bp, 11 predicted proteins | sample WorMetHERISLAND2_2_FD_187401 | JGI IMG/M metagenome (GOLD analysis project Ga0209671, IMG submission 187401) | Marine gutless worms symbiont microbial communities from Max Planck institute for Marine Microbiology, Germany - Olavius geniculatus... | ecosystem: Host-associated > Annelida >... | reverse complement strand
GAAACATACATTATTTTAAAAATCACCAAAATCACTATGATACGTGTAGAAAAAAAATCATATTCTGAAACAATTTTCACTAATTTTTGTAAATTATGTTTAGTTTTGTGTACATGTCTGATGTTTGTAAACAAAAGCAGATGATATTGTAGTAAATAATAATTTTTAATGCACTGAAGTTATACCGGTGATTTCATGTGCCATTTAGCAGTGGAGACATGGCTCTGATTAAGAACTTGTACCAGTTCAAAGATACAGTTTTTGGAGAATAATGGCAGAATTTTTGAAGATAAACTGCAACAGGAAAAGCATGGGAATGTTATTAAGACTGATTTTGGAAACATGCAGCACCGACCAACGGCATGAGACCGGCAGTGAAGCATACATGTACTGAAGAGAACGTGATCACTGTGGATGAAATGGTAGGCTTGCTAAACCACAAAGGCCAGAAACAAAGATATTGTTAAATACACCAGATATCTAAAGAAACAGATCTAACAGAGTGTATTATCATACAGATCGTTCGCTGCCTTTTTGGTCGGAAGTGTATTTTGTTTATCAACATGCTTGCTGTCTATTACTGTTAGTTTTTCTTGCATTTGTATTTCACAAGGTAGTGTAGGGTAGTGAGTGACACAGTTAACGTGTGGCGGGATATTCAATAATTACTTTGGTGCTAATTGTCCATAGAATGCACCAGTGAAAGAATTTTGAAAATGGTTGATTTTTGGCAAAGATATGGACAAAAGTAAAGTGGCACATTTTTTGGCCCACCCTGCATATACTTAAAGCCTGTATTTTTTGTGCACTTTTTACATGCGAAAGCAGCTACTGCTTTCAGCGCATCTTAGCCATCACAATTCTGTCTGTCCATCTGTCTGTCACACGGGTGGATTTGTCAAAAATGCTGCAAGATAGGATCACCAAATCTTCACCGTAGGCTTCCTAGAAGACTCTAGTTTCAGGAACCGTAAAGCTTTTCCATAAATTCGAAGGGGATCACCCCAAACGAGGGTGCTAAATGAGAGGGGGTGGGCAAAATTTGCGATTTTTAGCCAAAAAAGTCTCTGTATCACAAGGTGGTGCCACGGAACTATCATTGTGCGATCCAGATAGAGAATTTGATATTTGTGTATTAACTTGGCGTGAACACCCCAATTTTCAGCTAAACTACTGAACCGGAACTGCTATAGGCTTTTGCGCATCTCGTGAGCATTAGCTAAAATTTTTTGTTTACATTATGAAAACGATTGCAAATGTTGTATTGTCATACCATAATCAGTGAATGTGTGATAATAACGTATTCATGAACTACCAGGTCCCTGGTCCATATGGTAAGAACTTATCCAGTCAAAAGATCAAGATTATGAGGTCATTGTTTCACATACTGAACAAGAATAGCTAATAGGCAGTTTGTCTATCCGACCTAGTGGATATGTTATAGTATAGACTGTTTAGCTTTGCCAGTGTCAAGAGAACTGAACTAGCGATCGGGAAGGAATGCGTAATTTATTAGCCATTCTGACTGTTTAATTTTCTTGTTTTAGTTCACTGTGTGATAATGATAACATGTGATTAGCTGTTTCATCTTTGTTGTGCAGACTGTTATAGTATAGAAGTTGTTTATGGTGTATGTATGACCTGAATGGTTACCAGTAAATCATGTGTACTTGTGTGTGATAGCTGGTGATGATTGGTGCATTTCTTGCATTCGTAATCCGCAAAGCTCGTGAAGAGTTCACCCGCACAGTGGAGCAAATCAAGAATGAAGTTTTGTCACCTGCATGTGCAATGGCAACCGATTCTCAGTGTTAATTATTTGATTTTGTGACAGCCAAGCAGACCCTCGAGTTCTTTATTGTATGAATACAGTTTCTTGGTTTTATTACAACTTCAGTGTAAACTATTTTGTTTTCATGTTATTGTTGGTGGTTTCCAGCTGGAATTTTTTGTGATGCAGTTAATTTTTTAGTTAGTTTTTGTTGGATTTGAAAAAGGACATACATATCCAGTTTTTTTATCCACAAGTTAGTTAGTTGGATTATTTGTGTTATTAGTGTATTAGGATGATTTGTTGTGAATATTTTGTGCATATCTTGTTTCATATTGGGGAATGTTTAATTCGTCAGATATATGTTATATGTCAGTTTGTAACATCTGTTTGCAATATTGTTTCCATCTTGTGTAGCGTAGCGTCTGTGTGTACAAATTGTTAGTCGTTGTCAGTTAGTGCAGTAGTGAAAGGGGTAGCATTTTTATTTGACCATAAAGTCATCAGAGCAGGTTTGGGCTGGTATTGATTGTGCTCTGAGCATTAGTGTTGCTGTGCTGCTGGAAGTTGTTGGATGTTGTTTCACAGTATTGATGTTACCTTAGGTGATTGTGTGATTACTGTAGCATAACCATATCATAGCCGTCAATGGTGCTAAGTGCTATTTCTATGTCTATCTTTGCCATAGATGTAAAAAACGTTTTTTAGTTTTTTATTCTTGCCACATTTTTACGTTTCTTAACGTTTTTTATTTTGCTCAACGTTTTTTTTTAAAAAACGCATTGAAAATCCCATCAGAAGCTTCGAAAAGCACTTTTGGAACCACAGAGCCCAAGCGATGTTTTACTATATAGTCTCTATGTAGTGTTCCTGGATTGAAAAATAGTAAAAGAGTAAGTCATAATGATGTATTTTATTTTGTTAGTCCGCATATACTAAATAAAGTTTTTAACTAGAATATTCAGTTAGTTTAATGCTATGGTCTTATGACCATGCAGTTGAATTGAAATTAAATAAAGTTCTCTCTGTCTAAACTATTGTTCAAGGTATACTGCACTTACAGCATTAGGCAAGAGGTTAAACAAATTATGGCCAATGTTTTTTATTCAACATTTTTAAACGTTTTTTTATTTTTGCCACGTTTTTAACGTTTTTATTTTTCCTGGAATGTTTTTTACATCTATGATCTTTGCTGTCATTCGAGTCGAAAACCTGTGCCAATTGAATATTGCTGCCAGAGGCTTTTGTTTTATGCCTGATGTTTCCTTTTTGCAGCACGAAATCTCTAAGCTTTCTCAGCCGATCACTGCGAAACTGTGTTGTATGGTTAGAACTGTGTTCATTTTCATAATCTATCAATCCCAAAATTTGGAGCCCTCCACATAAAAACCTTCATTTTTGAATATAAATTTACTTTTCTTTGATCAAGAGAAACTGTGAAAAGTCAGACTGTGAAGTGCTGGGCTTGCTGTTGAGAGAATTGCGTCACTAATGGCATACAGCGATGTTTTACTATATAGTCTCTATGTAGTGTTCCTGGATTGAAAAATAGTAAAAGAAACTGTTATTTTATTTTAGGTCAGTCAATGCAAATGCCATTTTCTCTACATTTTCTGTGCTTATTGATTTCCAGGATTATAATCTGTTTTGACTTTTTGTTTAATATTTTCTTTGTATTTCCTTGCTGAGATTTATTTTGCTCTATGTCCAAATAAAAAGAGGCATCTCCTTTTGCTTTGCATGTTTCAGTGTTAGCAGCGAATTGCAATAAAGGTATTTTGATGATTTCTTGGCCTTGCTTGAATGTGTGATTTTTTTATCAATTATCTGCCACTTTGCTTTACTAAACATAACTGTTAAGTTAAAAACGTTAGGTTGTATAATGTTAAACTTCAGCTTATCTTCAATAGCAAAAGGTCCAGATGCTGATTTGCATCAAAACTATGCCGTCAAGGTAAAGTGTACATGGTTATAGTAGATGAATTTATACTCGTTCAGTTAGCACCAGTTTTCAGAACATGCATACCCATTATCACCTGGCTATTTTTTATTTGTTAGCCTACTACTGTGCCACTGTCATGAAAAAAATCAGGTGCCTCTTTTTATTTGTGTTTTTGCACAATTGTTTTATGTTATTTACTCATTGTAGTTTATTATCTGCTGGCAGCGAATACTATTCGTCGCATAGGCCAAGTAAAAAGGTTTAAAACCATATCCTGTGCATTGTTCATCATTGTTTTGTTGAAACTCACATTTGAGTGAAGTACTCTGTAGTTAACTTTTTTTGAATTTTGCATTGTTGTCAGGAAGTTATGATGAATATGTTTGTGAAGATCTAATATATTTATTACTTGATTTTCTCCAGCCTAGGCATTTTTATGCACGATTTCAAGCATCTGCAAACTGTTTTATTATATTATTTGTAGCCTACGCTAGAATTAAGACTTTCTCCTCAATCGCCGGTATATATTACAACGACAACATTATAAATGTTAAGACACCCAAATTTTTGATGCTGTTTCGCAGCTATTGGCTTACCTAATATGAAAATGGTTGCAGATAGGCACAGACATGCTGCTTATCACAACAAGCACTGCTGACGACCTTCTTAGAAATGTCAACATTGATGACCTTGAATAACCTTTAACCCCCAGAATAGCAGGTTTTAGTTATTTGTTCGCAATTTTGCGCTGTGACACGCATTTCAAGAGTGAATTGCGCCAAAGAGGCTAGAGATAGACCAAGACAATCTACGAGCAAGAACTGCTATAGGCTCTCGCGCGTCTCATGAGCATTAGCTCAGATTTCTTGTTAAGATTGTAAGCTTACAACTCACTGCAGATGCACATGTGCATGCACTGTTTTTATAGTCATTTCCAGTGAAACACGAGTCTTGAGGTGAATAGTTGCTTATTTGGTTTTGCTTTTCTGTTCCTTTGTAACATTACGAGTCTAATTTTCAACTATAGGCCTACATATTTCTAGCAATCTAAGTATTTGTTCTTAAGTTCAGACTGTTCTTTTATGTACCTGTGAACAAAGTAACAGTACACCAGTGAACTGATTGGCATCTGTCAACAGATATAAGCCGTGTCCATTAGAAGTGTTTTCCTTTTGTTGCCTCCTCCTTTGCTGTAGACCCTCTGATAAATCTAAGTGACATTCTAGGCCTGCAAAAGCGCATTTGGAAGCATGCTAAATAAGCTGAATTATGTATGAACAAAACGTATGGGAAATACATTTGATGATAGTTATGATTTCATGTAAGTGGCCTGAGTCTTAAATCGTACCAACTGCTCCCATACTGAATATCAGAAAACTTTCCCTCTACTTTTTGTTGTAGCATTTGCAACTTAATTTATTTGTTATAGACGCCCCTGGCTAACTGCAGTCATTAATACTGTTAACCGTTCTAACGTACAGTACGTACAACGATTTAACACAAAAAACGAAGACGGTGTCTGAAACAGCAATGCTAAATGGTGATGAATTGTCTGCATAGACATCGTATTATTGACCGTCATTCTCGGTTTTTTTCTGCAGTTTCTTCGTTTGACTAGTTGTTGTCCTCTTCGGTTTTCCCCTCCTCTTCTGGTTTTGTTTCGCCTGCTCCTGATGATACAGACGTTCTTTCGGTGTCCTTGCCTTCTCCTGATGTCACCGTGGATCCTCTCTTCTCCTCGTCCGACTGCGTTGTCGACCTGCGTTCGTTCCCTTCTTCACGCGGCGTCGTCGTCGAACTTCTTTTGTCTTCAGCTTCTTCCTCTGATTTTATTGTTGACTGCCTTTTGTCATCGTCTGACAATGATTTTTTTTCTTTGTCTTCCCCCTCGGACTTAATGGTTGATTGCCTTTTCTCTTTGTCTTCTTCAGCTTTCTCTTCTGATTTCATAGTCGATCGCCTTTTTTCTTGGTCTTCTTCCGCCTTTTCGTCCGATTTCATGGTTGATTGCCTTTTGTCTGCTTCCTCTGATTTCATGGTTGACCTCCTTTTCTCTTCCTCTGATGCTGCTGCGGATTTTCTTCTTTCTCCTTCTTCTTCTTCTGCTTCTTCTTCTTCTTCTTTTCCTTCCTCCTCCGACGTCATGGTTGATCGCCGTTTCTCGTCGTCAGTCAGCGTTGTGGATCTTCTCCCATCTTCGTCTTCCTCCGCGCGTAAAGTCGTCGACCGTCTGTCCTGCTCTGATATCTTCCTGTCCGAGATTGGCTCGTGCACGCTGATCTTCATGTCGGTGAGGCATGGCTCTATCTGTGACAGCATGTCGATGCCGCTCGGCGTCAGGTTGGTCAGGGCGACGGTTCCTCTGGCACCGTCTCCCAGTGGCCGTAGATTGCCTCGTCCAGACGGCGCAGGATGTGCTCGAATGAGTCGGTGCCCATGTAGTCGATCTCGCTGCGCTCCCAGGCGAACTGACGCTGCCGCTCCGCTATCTCCTCTTCGCTGTAGTCACCGACCACGCTCACCTGCATATACCATGCAGACAATAAGAATATTATTACCACGTACTAGCATATTCGTAAACAATAGGCCTACGGTACATGATATTTACATTATCCAGTTAAGCTTAACGTACAAGTTTATTGATATATTTAAACGACAAGCATGCAGCGACATACCGACCGACTCTGATTTTTTAGTCCCTCTGAACGCTAGAAAATGAGAAATTGCCACCGGTTACTAAACAACCGAATTCGTTTATAACACAACTCCACTGATGCGGACGGGGACGATAATTAAAATAATTTCACAAAACAGTTACTATGTATAGAATCAACTGTAGAAAAACATTTGAATCATACTTTTGTAGTTCGACAAGTTTATTTTAAAGTTTGAAAAAATCGAAGAAAGATCAGACACGCTCAAACAAGTTCAAATTCCACTTTCAGTCCAAATTATTATCACGGCCACGAGAACACTTTAACAATTTTCTTGACTGTGCAAAAGTTTACCGAAATCCAAGTTACATAGTCAAGATTGTCATCTCAAGACTAGCCGATACTGTTATAATATCTTGAGGAATACTAGGCCTACTTAGGGGATAGTTTAATTAATTTCTCTACTAGCAATGAATCGACAGTGCTGTGAAGTTGCGATAGACCCGAACAAGTGTTGAACCTGCAGCAGAGCAAGCTGGCCGACAAGCCCGGGCATGTAGCGCGTAAGTCTTGGGTTGATGAATGTAATGAAGATGTCCCACCACAACTGAAGCAGGTGAGGACTGACATGACCGGTCGCTTTCAGCTCGCACGTCACTGTGTCATACTCGTAGTGCCACGGCTTTGTCGGCCCGATGAAGTGTACGATACGCGTCTGCAAGCGGTTCACATCAACCACTGGCATAAGGAATATTAGCTTAAATAATGGCGCACAGATTTGTTTTTATTGCCGACAGTTAGGTCGAGCCTTGGGTACGATGTGTTGTCTGATTGTCTGTCGTCTGTCTGTAACGCATGTGTTGTGGCTAAACCGTTTGTACGTCGTAGGGGGTCGGCGATGCCGCGATGGTACCGTTGGATAGGGCGATGACGAGCTTCTATAGACTGTCAGTAGTAACCATGTCTCTCCTGCAGCGTTTGGCAGCAATTATTTATGCAAAGTTGTTGCCTGTAGCCATCATTCATGTGCGCCGAATTAGGGTTGATTGTAGTGTTTGATTTAGAAGCGTCACCATGGCGTGCATGGGACTGTAATCATTGTGAGAAATGGCTTTCTTTCCGCGACCAAAGTCGGACGCTGGCCTTCGGATATAGGCGGTACGCTCGGCCCACCCTAGCGACAGCTGGGTTTTTTGTTACGTTACTTACTGTATTTTACAAGTCAGTCTTCTTGCGTATTTTAATATTATAATCACATCGTTCAATGTTGTGCTCTGCATTCTGACAGCACATTATTAAACGACGACTGTGTTGTAGCAAGACATCAAGTTGTAGGCCTAAGCGAAAACTGGTGAGTGGTGAGGTTAGTTTTCTTTCGTTAACAACAATTATCACGGGTGTATGATATGCAAGACCTCTGTGCCGAAATGTTGGTAGGCGGGCAGATAGCTGTAGAAGGCGTGCGCCACGAGGTTGTCAGTGAACGGAAGATGTTTTGTGATGTCTTCAACCGCCCAGGTGTCAAAGTACAAGTTCAACAAGCCCTGATCTCCGCCGTCAAAACTTCCAACCTTCCTGGCGAACTCGAGCAGCTTCGCGAACGTCTCCAGACTCGGCCTGCAACGTACGCCACAGTCACGAAATTTTAAGTCATTAATCATTATCTTTAACAAACTATTGATTAGCGACATTATAGTCATAAGTTAAAATAAATGTTCAAACTGATGTTTCGCAACTCAGATGCAGGCCCGGGCACGTCTTATTTATTTTTCACGTTACTTTTCATTCGCAAACATTTGGCACGAATGGAAAAGACGTCTCCGGGCCCGTGTAAGTAAGTAAGCAAGTAAGTAAAGTGTAAATTTATATAGCGCATACTCAAAAAGATCTCGATCTCTAATGCGCTTGATACATTTTGTCATCAATATTTCGTAAAAATGTATGTCTTCAGTTGACGTTTGAAAGTATCGAGACTCAGTTCTGGGTCACGAAGACTGTCTGGCAGCGAATTCCAAGTCGACGGGCCCGCCACAGAAAAGCGCCGACGACCGAAACTGTTCAGTCGTGTCCGAGTAAAAGAACAGCAGTTTGACTGCTATAAGGTATGACTGACCAGTTCGACTAGCACCATCGCACGTCATCCGCGGTCGCCCGGGTCGTCCGACGCCGTGCTTCGACGCCGACTGTCGTGCACAGCGTCGTGAATGTCGTCGGCTGGAACGTCGTTGCCGACGTACCTGTCGTCCTGACGACCGTCATCGTTGGGTGGAAGCTAGGCCTACACGTCGTCGATTCGCGGTCTACCGCAGCAAGAAAGACGAGTACTGATCGGACCGTTTGCTGCAGTGCGACCGCTCTTCCGTTGCTCTGTGGCGCTCCATGTCGTCGGTGCTCGGTCGTCGTCGTGACGTCACCGCCTCGACCAATCACACTGCTCAGCAGACTTCTTTACGAAGAAGATCGACAACATCCGGTCAGCGACTTCCGGTTTAGCGTCGCCACCGGTCATCACACGTGCGTCGTCGTCACTGTCGTCGTTTCAGCCGTTCACTAATGCCGCCGTGCGTCGCATTACAATGACGTCACCGACCAAGTCGTGTTCACTTGATCCCGTGCCGACGTTTTTGCTACGCGAGTTCATTGACCTGCTACTGCCGCACGCCACTGCCACGGTCAGTGCGTCGCTCGCACAGGGTCGATTACCGGCTTCGCAACGGCACGCTATTGTGACGCCAAGGCTCAAAAAACAAGGACTCGACGTATACGATATGTCCAATTCACGGCCCATATCGAATCTTGAGTTTCGTGGCGAAAGTGATGGAACGTGCTGTGGCGATACGACTTGACGATTACTTGGCCGCCAGTGCTGTTCCACGCACCCACAGCACGTTCGGCGACTGAAGCTATGCTGCCGCCGGGCCACGAGTGTGGAACAGCTCCCAGCACGCGACGAGGACATCACATACAGAACTTTCAGGAATGAACTGAAAACGGATAATTGCGCTATACAAATATTCTTACTGAACTGAACTGAACTGAACTGATGGCCGGAGACGTCCTAATGAATCTGTAACAATTTTTACAGCAGTTGAAAATAGTACAATGATAGTCTACCATATAACAGGCCCACGCTGTAATTATTATGTAGGGGCCTGAATAAAATATCGTCTCACACGAAGACGAAGACGCCAGTGTTGAAGCAGTCCGGCCAGCCAGCATCAGGCGCCGCTGACAGCTCCTCGCGCTGAAACAGGTCGTCGATGTTGCGTAGCACCAGCGTGTCGGCGTCCAGGAACACGCCCTTCTTGAACTGTGTCAGTCGCCAACAGTGCAGCTTCGTGAACGTGATTCCCAGCTCCGACCTACGTAGACACACCGACTCAGCCGTCTGATAGTCTTGTATTCTACATGGTGGGCCAAAAATGGCACATTGTTTTCATATGCCAATAACGTCATCAAATATCAGTCATTTTTGAAATTATTTCACTGTTGGAATCATCAGAAAATATGTAGTAACACTATCACTAAAGATAACACCACTTATCAAGTGTGTTCCTACACTATCTGGTGAAATATCAATGTCTTGAAAGCAACAATTGAAAACAAGACAATATCTGTAACAACACATTGTAATAAATTAGCAACAGAAAACAGCCTGTTAATTGTCTCACTTATTGTCTAAAGCAACTGTCACATCTCGCAGTTTTCACATCAAGTGTTCAATGTGTCCGCCTTGTTGCTGGACGATGCACTCAAGCCGGCGACGCCACTGACCAATGGCGCGATGAACCAAATCTGCGACAGTTTGCCCCACTCAGTGATGATCGCCTGTTTTAGCTAGTTGATTGTCGTGAATTGTCAACGTTGATAGACCATCTGTTGAAGCCCCCCTCCAAACAAATAGTCGACCGGATTTAAGTCCGGACTGTTTTTGGGCCACAGGTCAAACTTGATCAACGTTGATCACGCAATAAATCAATGTCGTCGCCGGCTTGAGTGCGATGTCTGACATTTCACAAAATAGTGTAACGACACATGTGGGATTTTTCATTGTAGTGTTACTGCAAGTTTTCTTTTAATTCTGACAGTGAAAGAATTGTGAAAATCTAATTGATAAAGTTTTTTAGTTATTAGCATATAAAAACAGTGTGCCATTTTTTGGCCCACCCTGCATAGTCTGCATGCATAGTATTACTATGCATGCAGACTATGCAGTATTCGCCAACGAGTAACGACACACTAGTTTAAAACTACGTTGGCCTAGTGCCGACATTCTCTGTGGCCGTCCGCCCTACCTTTGAACTTTTGCTGTGAAAATTTGCACACCGATTAGTCTTGTCCTCAGAACTGTTTCACACTAGTTTTTGATTTTTTACGCGTTGTTTGTTTCGAGTTAAAACCTCATATGGACGGACTAGCAAAGAGACAGATAGACGGACAGACAAACGAGCAAGACGCGTGGTGCGGCCTATTAGTACTATCACACAAAATAAAACTATTGTCAAAAACACAACAATCCAAACACATTCAAGACTAGACTGCAATACGCAGTCCGAGTGCGTTATCGGAAAGATAGTTGAAATTGTTAACTGGAAAGGTAAAAACGGTTCAAAACTGCTTTATTCGAGATCGCGCTTAGAAGCTATACGTTGAATAAATAAATAAATAAATTCATTCACTCATTCATTAATGCATGTTATGTTCGCACCTTTACCATTCCAGACATAAGTTTTATCTGTTCAGTATTTCTGCCCTAGAGAAGTGTGTACCTTGGGCTTTAAACAGTCAATTAGAAATCAGTCAGTGTCGTTATTTGAAACATGCATGGTCTAAGAAAAAAACTACTCAACTACTACAAAGCTACTAAAATAAAATTATCTAACATATGGCGCTTTAGAAAATTTGTGTGTCGTGTGATATTGTAGGAGGCTATTGTGTTCAGTTCAGTAGTTATCGGTGAGTGAATAGATGTCAGTAGATGCCTGTTAAGTAGCGAGAGATTGTCGAAGTCGTTGCTGTCAATGGGCGTGACGTCGAAGATGACGTCAAAGAACTTCGTCAGCAGTTCGCGCATGGGTTGCGACACTTCTGGCGTCACCATTACGACCAGCTGGCGCGTGGTACAGGTCGCACGCAGTGAGTAGGCCAACACCATAGCACCGACGGCGTAGACGTCATTGGTGGCCAGAGTCACATAGGCCTCGTCCAGATGTTCCTCCAACTCTGACTCCTCTTCCGACTCCTCCTCCCTCTTTTCCTTCCTTTTTGCAGCCTCCTCCGCTTCAGCTGCACCCACATCATCACATGCTATACAACTCACCGGTGTTTATATAGGATATAGCAGAATTACCCCTGCATGGCTGACGTCAAAATCATTCTATCCTGTCGTATCGATTCTCTGCGACAGGTGTGCTTCTTGCTATGACGTAATCTAGTAATGAGCTGATTAATCAATCATTCAATCGATCTATCGATCAAAGGCTGATCGCGTTAACGGCGACAAAGTCAAACCTACACTACAGTTTGGCTTGCTTTGTGCATAGCCATAGTCACGAAAGTCGCTTCTGAGAACTTAGTTCAAGCGGCGCCACAGAAATGCAAGATTTCATTGATTTTAAGACTGCGCAAAATAGCGTGCCGATTTCAACTTCAACTTCTTGCAGTTGGGTAGATGTATAATTTCTATGTACAGAGGCGCATAGAGCCAGAAATCTTCACACAAAAGTCTTAAAACGTCGTTGTTGTTGCTGTAGTAGCCCGCCCTCCATCTTGCTCAAGTCAGGCGTTGAGGAACTCAGCGATCTTCATGGGTCGCTGCCAGAGGTCCACGGGTGTCCGGTCGGTCTGGTGCATTAAACATTCAAACAGTTGAGCGACACAGTGAGGTGTAGTGTTACCATCCGGGCATGTGTCAGGAAATGCTGGGTCTAGTCGGTGTTTGTATGAATTCAGCCGAGCACAGTAGCCAGATCTCAACTGCGCCAGCTAAGTGCCAGCCTTCATGGAAAGCTCGATTTTTGACGCGTCAACTTCTGATGCTGTTGTGTTCAGGACTTTGTTGTGCTCATAGCCTGCAACCGTCTGTGCCACGCAGATGGTATGTAGAACCCTGAGACAACTTCTGTACTCCTTTATTGTGGAACATTTTTCGGCGTAGTTCGCTAGTTCACCAAACTGGAACTGAAGCTGAAGCTGAGTGTCCAGATCATTTTTCACCAACCTAAAACGTCGTATCGACGTAAATCGACGTCGATTACTGGCATAGGTTTAAGGCAAAGATAAAACAAGACGTCAAATACAGGAATGACATGTCGCTGGCACAGTGCTATATGTACTTACGCTCGTACGTCCTTCGTTTCTTTTTAAGTCTCTTCTTCTTACACGGCTCTACAATATACACAAAAAACTAATTTTTCTAAATAATCACCAGCAGTCTCTACTAGATTTTGGTTCACGGACGTCGCTGTATTATAAACAATTACGACGGAACAAAAAAAGCGCCAATTTGGACCCACTGCTTCATCACCATTCTCCACAAGATTGTTATTGAATGATGAAGTGAGAATTGACGTTACTCACTGACTGACTGAACGAGTTACAATTTCCAATTTAATCCTAGCTATTGTGACGTTTTTGTAACGCATATTTTATTATTTTTTAAAGTTGGAAGTCAGTGGAATAAATCTGTACGCCTGCCTGTCCTAGATACGTACTTCTATCGCTCAATATGTCTCATAACGGGCCGTTTCTGCCTGTCTGTCTGTCTATAGTTTAGTGTGTCTTATTTCGATTATTACTCTCATTGCCATTTTATTGCCATTATTCTATATTCTATTTGTCTGTCTTTATTGTTTGCTGTCTTATGGCAAATACAGTTTACTACGAGTACTAATTAATGCGTATAGTTTTGCTCAAGCTACGAATGCTGATATTTTCGGCTGCTAAACAGTTGAAAACACGTTTCGAGCAGGGCACATTGTTATGTTTCAATCATCAGTGGCTTCTATCCCCCAAATTGGGAATCGAAGTCGGGCGTAAGTTCCCCCCGCTCTTGGGCTTAAGTCCCCCCCCGAAACCTTGGGGTTACTTTTTCTCCTTGCCTCCTCGTCCATCCACCCTTTTCCCTTCTCCCTTTTCTCTTTACTTTCTTTTCCTATGCTTTATTTCCCTTTCCCTCCCCGTTCTCTCTCTTTCCGTTTGAGTTGGTAACGTGGAGTAACGGTAACTCGTTTTATCCGATCAACGAAGTTACTCTACGCAGAGCCGGGTTAGTAGTTGGATGGGTGACTGCCTGCGGGCACGTAAACCATCGCGGTATGTTACCAGCAGCCTAGGTCAACTCAGCCTTCCATTTTTCCTGGGTGGGTAAATCGAGTACTAGCCTAGCTGTCTAAAGTTAAGGCGAAGCGCGTTCACCTGTGCCGGGTGGCAGGTAACACTGTGTGATCCCATATGGCAGATGACGCTCCGTAGCTCTCAGATGGGTTTTCTATGAAGAGCTATAGCATTCAGTCATTTTTAACCATCTCGCTGACCAGTGAAAAATATAGGGGAAGTTTTGTTAAGGGTGTAGATTGCCCTGTGAAAAATAAGAAAGTTTTAATCTACACCCTTAACAAAATTTTCCCCTTATTTTTCACTGGACGCAAGCTGCGCCCACCAGGTATAGGAATAGAAGCCCCTGTCAATCATCGCACCTATTATGCCTGCTTCAGTCACAACGCCTGCTTCAATCTCCTCTCCGATTGCCTCGGCCGTCAGCCCTAAACATCCACAAATGTACTACAGCAATCAATCTGCTCAAGTTCAAACTCTATTATGACGTACTTCGACTTGTCGTAGAGCTGTTGGACAAATCCAACAAGTCGCACAGCTAACGATACAACGTACTGATTAACTGTAAGCCTTTAATTTCTATAAATGTACAAAACATTAGTTTATACACTTGTTAACGGCAACATTTAAGAATTTGCACATCGAAAACAGCAAAAATTACAGAAGGTGATATTGCCTGCATCACGCTGACTGCGTGTCAATGTGCTGCTGTAATCAACCGTGCCAAATTTTATCTCAATCGGGCCAGGGGTTTTGATTCTGTGGGGGTCGAATTTTTGGATTCCCCATAAGAAAGAGGAGTCGCCGTTAACACAGGGCTTGAACTACCGTTCAGCCTCTGATAGTACAACTTGTGGAGTTGTACAGCATCATCATGTTGTACAGCAAATCCGCAACGAATAGAAGAGTTTGGGCTTAAAAGTTCGACAATGGTTATACAGTCAATACAGTATATACAGCGATTACAGTCTAATATCGAAGCTAATCGGCTAAAGGTTTTTTGCCAGTTTTAGATTTTGTGCAATATTTGTCAATAAACAAAGTTTGTTTAAATATACAGTTTCTGTATACAGTCCCCATACTGGTAATTGTCTGTCCAATGCAATGCATAGCATTGGACAGAGTATAAAATCACCTTT
>Ga0209671_1003702_pt1 | contig 14845 bp, 8 predicted proteins | sample WorMetHERISLAND2_2_FD_187401 | JGI IMG/M metagenome (GOLD analysis project Ga0209671, IMG submission 187401) | Marine gutless worms symbiont microbial communities from Max Planck institute for Marine Microbiology, Germany - Olavius geniculatus... | ecosystem: Host-associated > Annelida >... | reverse complement strand
CAACCCCAGTCAGCTGTACCAAGGTCCCCACCTTCCGTAACCCATGCAAATGAGTTACTACTCATTTTACCGTCCCATGGGGGGTAGAAGGCTGAGTCGACCTAACTGGCAGGCTTCGCACCGAGATGGTTTACCTGCCTGCAGGCAGTCACCCATCGCAGTACTAACTGGGCCCGGCATAGAGTAACTTCGTTTCAGCCGAAACGCATTACCAACTACGCCACGCCACCAGAGTAAGTAAGTAAATAAACGAATGAATGACTGATGGTAATGTGACCGATATGTCAAACCTCGACCGGCTGTAGTCTCGCTGGTGTCGTAAGCGGCGTCTGTCTGACGTCTGTCTACGTTCACTGGTGGGACTCCGCACCAGCAGATGGTTAATCACCACATCAGCACTGCGAAACTCATCGCCAGGGTTGCGGAAGACATGCAGGAAGTTGCAGTGACGACCCTTCGGACATTTCCTCTGATGGTAAAGGCCTACAAACATCGTAGCATCATTAACGAAAGAACTAAGAGCACTGCGACTTTCTTTGATGCTTAAGTCGTATTATTTATTTACTTATTAAGCAATTTAGCCAGATATGACAATGACAAAAACAGGGTTCCCATTTGTAGTCAGGAAGAAAATTCAAGGAAATTCGAAGACTTTACAGTGACTTTCAAGGACTGCTGACATTAATTTTCAAGGACTAAATGTCAACATTAGTTCACATCATCAGTATCACTACATATTAAGCAACATGCCGCTAACTGTTGAACTGGATGCAATCAAGTTGAAACCGCACTAACCTGTGACCTGTATGTTTATGCTGCTAAATATATTGAAGAAATTCCAGGACTAATGAGAACTTAGAGACTCAAGTTCAAAGACTTTCAAAGAACAGCCCTGTTTTTAAGGACTTGTAAGGCCTCGATGATATCATTCAATCGGGCGAAAAAAGCGTGGTCGAAATGGTAAGACGGGCGGAGAACAGAAATGGTTATCGGTGCTTAGTTCATGAAGCCGCCTACGCTCGTACGTTGCGCATGGCAAGCTAACAAAGGCCTCAAAATTAAAGAGAAAAACATTCCAAGACTTTCGAGGATGCATAGGAACCCTGTAAGAATAAGTGACATAATCATGAGTGGCTGTCGTGACTGACCACATATGGCCATCTTCCAGCGACTGACACAAGTGAAGCGACACGACAGTTGACGACCAGCATACCAACGACCGTTAAACTTCGTAAACGCCTCCAAAGCCTCATCCCGACTGTTATCAACAGACACAGCACAGGTTCCATTCACACACGACGTACCATCGACCATACAATCGACCAATAACTGATTAAACGTTTCCAAAGTCTCACCTTGACTGTTATACAATGCAATAGAAAAAAACTTGCAAAAAAAGGTAAAGGTCATCAATTTGTATAGCGCATCGTCGCAAACACACCTCTAATGCGCTTTCGTCACTAACCAGAGCTGCCTGCCGCATGGCCACCGTGTGCAGCCTGCAGACACAGGCTGGCGCAGCGGCCGGCTAGGCAACCCCAGTCAGCTGTACCAAGGTCCTCACCTTCCGTATCCCATGTAGATGAGCTACTACTCATTTTACCGTCCCACGGAGGTTAGAAGGCTGAGTTGACCTAGCTGGCAGGCTTCACACCGAGATGGCTTACCTGCCCGCAGGCAGTCACCCATCGCAGTACTAACTGGGCCCGGCGCAGAGTAACTTCGTTTCAGCCGAAACACGCTACCTACTACGCCACGCCACCAGCCTTGCACTTGCACATGTTTAAATATTCTCTACTAATTTGCAAAAATATTCATTACAGTAACAAACAGCAATAGTTTGCTGTGGAAAGTCATTTATTGTGTGTTTACTGTGTCAACGTGTAAAATAACTTTGAAGAAATAAAAAAAATATCAAATAACCTGGAGCTTACTCAAAGTTCAGATAATCTGCATAAAGTTTTTCTAATATATGACAAACGTTTCACATCACTAAAGTCCAAGTTGCATCATTTTACGTAACTGTTATAAAGCGCTAATTGGCTTAATAAAATGATAATCTGTCAATATTTATTAATCTTCGGTGTTGCTAGTGTTATTTTTATACTGTAAAAAAGTTTAAATTGGGCAAATGTGATGAAACTGCGACGTCATCTACTACTATTAGCATCAACGTAGTGTTCGAGAGAACTTGTCTCTAGCGGCGTCGATGAAGTGCGGCACCGAGCAAAAAGACTTCGCTTGCATTTCGAGATGTTGCTGTTATACCAAAAGTAGACCGACTGTATGCCCTTTCCGTTGCACAAAATGCCAACAGCATCCGACTTCTGGTTTCAGAACGCGAGTTCACGGCGCAGAGCACGCGCTGCATCGATGCTACAGCGACACGCTGGTATCACACGCTGCAATACACGATGTAAATATAGCATTGTAGATAACGTCACCATTCCATTCGTAACTTGAAAACCAATTACCAGATTTTGATAAATTTTGGTAGGAATATTTCTGACACAACTAGCCATCAAACGACCATTTAGTTTCCCACCTCACCCAACTGTTTCTGCACTACCTGGGGAAAACACAACCAGCGAAATATCATTTTTTTATCCAATGCAATATAATTGCTTAATTAACATAATGCATAAAAACACATTTTGTTTACATTTCTGACACTTTGGCTGACAATTCATCCAGTTGTCTATTTTTCAACTGCCTATAGTAAAATTGCTTAAGGTGTTGGCCCACTATGTGAACACAGGCAAGGAGATGCTTTCTCCATTCATTGCCAGCAGTATCGATACTGTTCTGCTCCAGACCAATCCAGGCTGTACCAGTCGCTTCTTGACTTCACAAACATTCCTGAACTTCATCTGGTAGACACACTGATGCATAACAATCAAATCTTGTAATAGACTGGCTGTTGAGGCCCACAGATTAAGATGGATGGAATTTATCGACGTTTTTCATTCACTTTAACACGTATTATGCTTGGTCTGCTTTCCCCAGGTAATGCAAAAGCAGACGTTCAGTGAGGTGGGAACTAAAAACATATTTTAATTGCCATTTGTGTCAGACATATTTCTGCCAAAAATTATTAAAATCTGCTAATCTTTCTTTAAGTTACGATCGATACTGTCGGGGATGTTTTTTTCAGGTTTTCGGCTACTTCAACACACATTTTGCTTGATCTGCTTTCTCCAGGTAGTACAGAAGCATACTTTGGGGAAGGTGGGAAACTGAATTTGATGGCAGGTTGTGTCAGGAATATGCGTACTAAAAATTATCGAAATCTGATAACTGGTTTACAAGTTACAGTTGAAAATGTCGGGGATGCTTTTTTGGGACACTGTGTATTACTACTACTACAACTAGTACCTGGCATACTGTACGTAGACGTTTCCGCGCAGGTGTGGCTCGTAGTTGCAGCAAACCTTAAGTTGCACCACGCGACCGACGGCCTGGAACTCTGGCAGAATGTCCGCGTAGAATGACTCAAAGTGTTGATAGACATCCGATTCCTCAAATTCCAGCGTCAGGTCTACAGCCACACATATCAACTCAGCCTGGCCATCCCGCCTGGGCAGTAACATCCACTACCAGTCTATGCTAGGTCTATGCTAGTCAGTCCGGTCATCGCCGTCGTTGCAAGTTTTCCGCAGCAGACTGAAAACCGAACTTTTTGCCCGGTCTTACAGTCATGACTAACAACGTCTCATTGTGCTGACTACTATTACGTGACTTCACTGTTTAGGCTTATTGTTACGTGTCATTGTAGTCTTAGGACTTGATGTCACGCTAAAGTTTATTCGTCCTTTATCATCATCATCATCATCACGGTCAACTCAGCCTTCAATCCCTGCAGGGTATGTTAATCAGAGTCCTCAAACTCAGAGTCCAGAGTCTTCCACGCAGCCAAGAGTGAAAATTTGGTGATTCAAGCTTGCACTGCTTTTGACTGATTCACTTATGTAACAGACAGACGGATGGAAAGAATTGCGATGGCTAAGATGCGCTGAAAGCAGTAGCTGCTTTCGCGTGTAAAAAGTACGTACAATAACACAAACAAAACAGCAAAAAAATTAATTTAAACAAATCATCCATAAGAATTTTACGCCATAACCGTACTTTACGACTCTCCATCCAGCAATAAACTCTGCCCTATAAAAATAATGTCTTGAACTCTAACTTGATGATGAAAAACACTGACACCGTGTAACTAGTTGAGCTCCCAAAAACGTTGATTTGGGCTGAAATGATTCGTTAGGCATTGGGCGAAAAAAGTTAGGTAAACTTTGGTCCACTTATTACAGAGATCCAAAAGTGGAATCATACCCACCCAAATCGACTTTTTCAGGAGACCATATTTCAGGCCCTAGAAGGTATCGCACCCCCAAATTTTTACATGCACTAGAGAATGACCAAGTCTTGCTAGCGCACTACCCAATAGGGACTGGGGTCCCCTTTACAATTTTTTTCAAAGTGGGTCATAAATTAGCTTAAAATTCAGCGTATTAGCTGCAAAATCTTTGGAGCCAGGGGAAGTAGTGTTATGAAACTTTTCCACGTGAGGTGGGAGTGATAACTCGGGTACAACTTTTGGGGGTAGGAGGCACTGCCCCCTCAAAATTTGGCAGGGCAAAAAACATCCAAAATTTTGTACGTTTTATGACAACTTTCGACTTTGACCGTGAATATCTCTTGATCGGATAGAGATTTTGGCAAGCGGTAAATAGCATTATCAACTATCAATTCCTCCCACGTTGAACAATAAAATGGTGAACTTTGGTCCACTAACACTAGAGATAGCACGGCTAATGTTTATCTACCTACCCTAAGTCGACAGTGCACGTTCTGCGTACGCTAATGCATTTGACTTCAACCCATGTGACTTTGCTACCGGAGGAATTTCAGCCCAAATGAATTTTCCACTCAATCGGACTTACCGTGCTGGGTGAACTCACGTTGGGCTTTGCCCCAAATTTCTAGGCATATTCTATAGTGCTATATGCAGAGAGCTTCAGAGGCGCTACCACTACATCTACTACTGCTATTACTCCTCCAGTCCTGCCAATGCTACTACAACAACTACTACTACGGACCGGTGTCGTAATCGTCTCTCATGCTGTGTTCCAGTTCAAAGTTGGCGTACATTCCCGGGAACAGCAGAGTGCAGCTGTCCTCAGGAATCTCGTGCATCCGCGAACATCTGTCAGCAATTTCAAGAACACCTACCACCACTCAGCAATTATAGGCAGATCACGAATGAACAACGATTAAAGGGATGCATACAGCTCTTCGCTGAAAATCCACCTCAGAGCATCACCTGCCATGTGGGATCACATAGTGTTGGTTACCGGCCACCCAACACAGGCGAACGAGCTCTGCCTTAGCCCCCAGCACTTAGTTTACCTATTCCAGAGGGATGGACGGCTGAGTTAACCCTGGTGTTGGTTAGCATATACCGTGATGGTTTACCTGTCCACAGAGATTTAGTCATCCAGGTAGCAACTATTTGCTAGCAACCGAACCTGCAGATTTGCGCGTCACATCTTACGTCTGCCTGAAAACAGACCAGCCTACAAGGCCATGAATAGGCTACCTGACAACGGCAAACGCAGACCAGGAAGACCGACGAAGACCTGGCGGGCAACATTCAGAGAAGACCTTCAAGATATGGGGCTTACCTGGATGGGTGCAAAGAGACCTGCCAGCGACAGATTGAAATGGAGAAAGCTTGTCGCCCGATGTTCCGGCAGGAACTGGAGGAACTAAAATCTAAGGTAAGAAACCTGGAGTGAAATTATTAAGTGCAACATCCTAACTGTTAGGCCACCAAGCTACCTCAAAACTAGAAATTTGGAGCAAAGCCCAACGTAAGTCTGCCCGGCGTCCTAAGTCCGATTGGAAGGAAATTAGGGGTGGGGGTAAAATTTCCTCAGCACCAGTCACGTGGCCCGAACTCAAATGCATTGGCATACGCCGAACGCGTATTGTCGACTTAGGGCAGGTCAACATGAGCGCTTATAACTTTGTTCGTAGTGGACTGAATTTCACAAATTTTTTTTTGTTCAACGCCGAAAAAATCCTTCTCGTCAACGCCGTTTAGATTTTGTCGCTATCTTCATCGATTCCAGAGATATTTGCAGTCAAACTCGAAAGCTGTCGTAAAACGTACTAAATTTTGGACATTTTTTGCCCTCCCAAATTTTAAGGCGGGGCGGTGCCCCCAAACTTCGTACTTGCATTAACACCCCAACCTAGAGGCGCGTCAAGTGCCAAAGTTTCGTCAGGCTACACTTCTTAAATCCGAAGTTTATTGCATTTTAAGCCAATTTTTGACTCCCCTATAAAAAAAGTTGTAAGGCGGGCCCCCGCCCCTGGTGGGGGGTGCGCTAGTAAGACTTAGTCATTTTCTAGCGCGTGTAAAAATTTGGAAGCACAGCACCCCTTAGGGGCCGAAATATGGTCTTCCGAATAATGCGACTTAGGGTAGGTCAAAATGAGCGCTTATAACTTTGTTCGTAGTGGACGGAATTTCACAAATTTTTTTTTGTTCAACGCACAAAGGATCCTTCTCGTCAACGCCGTTTAGATCTTGTCGCTATCTTCATCGTTTTTAGAGATATTCGCGATCAAACTCGAAAGTTGTCGTAAAACGTACTAAATTTTGGACGTTTTTTGCCCTCCCAAATTTTAAGGGGGGCGGTGCCACCAAATTTCGTACTTGCGTTAACACCACAACCTACAGCCGCGTCAAGTTCCAAAGTTTCGTCGGGCTACACCCCCTAACTCCGAAGTTATAAGCGCTCCTTTATTGCATTTTAAGCCAATTTTTGACACCCCTTTGAAAAAAGTTGTAAGGGGGGTCCCCGTCCCCGGTGGGGGGTGCGCTAGTAAGACTTGGTGATTCTCTAGCGCGTGTAAAAGTTTGGGGGCGCAGCACCCCCTAAGGGCCGAAATACGGTCTTCCGAAAAATGCGCTTTCGGTGGGTACAAACTCACATCTAGATCTCCAAGTTTACTGGACCATCTTCACCGGACTTGTTTCGCCTAACGCGGGAGGAATCGCTGTCGAACGAGTAACTCACCGATTTTGAATATCTTCATCCGTTCCGGAGATATTCGCCGCCAAACTTCGAAGTTGACCGAAATCAGGCCAAATTTTGCATGTTTTTGGCCCCTAAAAATTTTTTTGGGAGGCTCTCCCAAAATTTTGGACTGGGATTATAAAATTGAACGCAGCACCAAGCATCGTGCAAAATCGGCCGACGGAGCTCGGAGATTACGTGGCGAGAAAAAAAAGAAAAAAAACCACAGCAAAACAGAAGGTGTTGTCCACTCTCTGTTATATTCAGTGGTTTCGCTAGGTTGGTAGACTTGGTACTTTGCTATCCTGGCCTGGGAATAATGCCTTTATTAGTCCGCCCAAAAACGATAATATTAATATTTTTTTTTTGCCTTCAATCTGTGACTTTTAGTTTATGTTTTTGCCGATAAAGGGCACTCCTATTGAGACTTTCTCGACACCCCCTCAGCGCAACTCGTCGACATGTGCAACAAAATGGGCTGTAGGTCATTCATTCATGCAGATTGCAAAAGTCATGATTTCGTCAGTTTATCCGCACTTCGCATGTCACGAGTCAGTTAAATTAAACCTTTATCTTATCAACATCAAAACTCACAAACGAACATTTCAAGATTAAGAATAAAATCAATCCACAATGTTTCTTGCCACACGTGTGCGCAGAGACTCTGTGTTCAATGCTTACTTTACTTGAGAAAAAAAAACGCGTCATTCAATAAGTATTGATGGTGGAAGCCTTTAGGCTTAATGTAGGGGCCTACTGGGTACTGGTTTATTACAACTTTACAATAGACGTAACTCATTAATGTAAAGGTTAAATGGGGTCACGTCACATGGTTTGTAAGGGCAGCCAGTTCGTCGATCTATCGCTCTGTGTCCTAGTAAAATGATTTCTGCTGTTTTGGATGTGTGACTTGGTCGCCCTTACACACTAGTGTAAACTGGTAAGCTTTTTTTATATTTAATTAAATATAAAAGCAAGAATGAAATTCTGAGCAACCACAATCTGCTGTGTTAAAAATTCGCAGTGTCAGATAGAAAATTGCTACTTACTTACTACCCCACCACTACTTTTCAACTCACAATGCAGCAAACTTACCGGTCACCAAAGCGACAAGCGCCGACTTTACTGAAGAAAGGACACAATGGACGGTCAGCTGTGTAACCAGCCGGCGCCTCAGGCAAATGCCATGCGCCTTCCTCCTGCAAAAGTAGCACTAGTAGTTGTAGTTACAGTTGTAATACTATTCGTAGTGGTGGTGGTAGTTGGTAGTAGTAATAGCAGTAGAAATGCATGTTGCAGCCTAAAATCGTGAAAAATTCACTAAAACCCCCTATTTTGGGAGTTCAAGTTCATTCAAGGTCATCGATGTTGACAATTCTAAGAAGGTCGTTGCCAGTGCTTGTTATGCAACCATTTTCACGTTAGACGAGCCAATAGTGATAAAATAACATCTTTTTAGGAGGAGTGCCCCTCTTTTGCCCCCTCATTCGTGGGGACCCTTTTCATCCAGTGGCGTGAAATTTTGTCACAAAATACTAGAGACACTATGCTATAATATAACGAAAACCTGAAGTCTCTATCTCTACTAGTTTTGAAACGGTACTGGGTCGTGACAAACGTCGGACAGACAGACAGAATTACCATAGCTAATACGCGCTATAGCTAGGTCTTGCACGTAAAAATGGTTGCAGATAGGCACAGACATGCTGCTTATCATAACAAGCATTGACAACGAGCTTCTTAGAAATGCGAACATCAATGATCTTGAATGACCTTGAACCCTAAAAATCGGGTTCTTTTGTAATTTTTTGGCAATTTTTGGCTGCAAAAAAGTGAACTGCGACAAAATGGACGAAGATAAACCAAGATTACCTGTGAACAGAAACTGTCATGGGCTCTCGCGCATCTCATGAGCATTAGCTCAGATTTCTTGTCACATTAGACTAGCCAATAACAGTAGAATAACGCCTTTTTAAGAGGGTGCCCGTCTTTCTCCCCCTCGTTTGTGGGGACCCCCTTAACCCAGTGGCATGAAATTTTGTCGCAAAATACTAGAGACTGTAAGCTATCATACAGTGAAAACCATAAGTCTCTATCTCACCTGGGCTCCGATCGGTAGCGGGTTGTGACAGACAGACACCAAGACAGAATTACCATAGCTAATACGCGCTATAGCTGGCACGTAAAAATTGCCAACGGCTGTCCGTGACGGTCTACTTAGTAGGCCTGAAGAGCTAGTTCGTCGACTGGCGATCCGTGAAGCTACGACTGAGGTCGTCACTATTGGCTGTCGCTATTCCGCAGGGACACGGCGGCTGTCTGAATAGTGACATGTACCCAGTACCGATATGAATGTCTAAGCTAGCTCATAAGGTTCACGCTTGTCAAACTTCGATCAACAATTAATTACAAAATTAGCAACATTACAAACATTAAAAAATGTTAATATTTTGTGTAAAATATTGCAACACATCAAAAATACTGCAATATATCGAAATAATCTATATATCTGTTTTGACGACACAATACAACCATGATATATTGATATCAAAAACAATATATCTATATTTTTGACATATTGAGTCATCATTAGTTGAAAGAACTAGCCTTTCTGTCGTTAGAAGTTGCCTGTTTGAGCAGATCCTCCTGAAACATGAAAAAAAATCACAACGACAAGATGAACGTAGAGTTCTTTCTGAGCGACAAGACTGCAGACCAAAATATCTCTGATATCTGATATCTTAGCCCTCAGCCAGAAAACAATTTTCATCTCAAGACCACCGACCGATATGGAGAATAGTGCATCACACAATATCATCATCATCATCATTTCTGGCGAGCACCACTAAGAGTGTGTAGCGCCGAATGTAGACATCAATCTCCAGAGTGGACGGTTCTGGGCCAAGTCAACTGCGTCGTCCATATTGAGGTCGCTGGATTTCAGATCCTGCTGAATGGTTTTCATCCATGTAATACGAGGACGTCCCAGTGGTCTCGTCCAGTTTCCTGCGGGGGAATATGCAATATGCCTGTTTATATCCCAGTTTTCACTGGCATTCATTGCACCTACCCACGGAAAAATGGCCAGGCTGCGTTGACCTCATTGAGCGGAACAGACACAGTGCTGTGACAAATATTCCGTGAAAGTATCCAAAAACTAACCAAATGCTCAAAACACAATTGTAAAAAATCACATGTTAATAATGCTTCAAACACCTGCCATTTGTAAGTGTTTACATACTTGCCACGCACAACTCTGAAAGTGGTTCTTCGCGACTTTGCAACACCTTTACATGCGATGTCTAGTAGAGAGCGGCCAAAAGTGAGTAACCAAGCAGCAAAAATTTGTGTGCAACTGTGCATTGCCAAAGTGTTGTCAGCAACATTTGAGCACACACTTGCAATAGATGATCATTTTGGCTATTATGGATTTTATTATGAAGCTACATTACATAAGCATGAACTGACGTCATAATGACGTCATTATGTGCGTAATAGTATCTACGCAGATTAGATATTTGTGAACGGTTGAAATAGGCAAAAAACAGAAAGGGATTGTGTTGAAAAGATTGTCTCTAGTTAATCAACGAAGGTTTTGCTGGTGCCAATATTGACATATACATAGAAAAGCATCACTCGTATATTTTAGATTTTCAAAGAGATATAGCAGCTGGAATACTGTGGAAAATTGCCCATGAAGCATGGCTGCCAAAAACCAAAAATGTGCCTCCACAAAGTGTTGGCAGAAACATTTGAGCAAACATTTAAAATTGTTGAACACATTATTTTTGGATCGCATTAAGTAGCTAGCTACATTACGTCAGCGTGCATTGACGTCATTTTAACGTCATTGTGTGCGTAGCTGTATTTACACTGGGTAGATAATTGTGAACGAGTAAGATAAGAACGAATAAAAAAATAACTGTGTTAAAATACTGGTTGAAGTTACTGAACAAATATTATACTCATGCTGATATGGTCAAATATGTAGGAGAGAGTCCTGCATATATTTCAAGATATTGTAATGGAACTACTACAGAAAATCAGCCGTGAAGTGTGGCTACGAAATGCATCGGCAAAATGGTTTGCTTCACAAATACCCTCTGTGCTTTTCGGATGCATAACTTACAATAGTGTGGGAACACTGGTTCCAGCCCATAGTAATGTTGATGCTATGAAGCCAAAAAATTTTCTGGATGCTACTTTGTAGCTGACTGTTATTAATTATGCTGTGACAAAGCCTTTCATATTACACGAAGTTTAGCTCCAGCGCACCACTAAAAATTCACCAAAAAGACTGGAAAATGGATAAATGGATATTTAGTGTGACACAGCCTGTGCAGAGTTAAGACATATGTGTAACAGAAAACATATGGTGGACAATTAAATTGAGGCTCCGGAAAGAACTGACCAACATCAAAATGCAAGAAGATTTAATTGGAGCAGTCATCGGATTTTGGGTGCCATTGCCTTTGGCATATATTCGCAGCTTAAATGCCTCCCTGTTGAAAAACTGCAACTGTTCATTAAAGCCAAAAATTATTCGACCACTTACTGATCTTATAGGTGGCATGCGCTACGACGCATGTAGTGCGACCAATCACAATACACCACGTGCACTGCGAATGCGTTAGCATTGTAGCAGTATGCTATGATCAGTCAGTCGGTCGCTGTTGCTCAGTACATGAAGATGTAAGTTTAGCGATTATTGTTGTGGATGGAGGTGGTCATAATTAGCGTTGGGACGCCAATTGTAAATGTAGGTTTGTAGTAATCGTTGTTGAACGAAAGAGTGAAACAAAACTACCACATCGCCTCGTGATAAGATCTCGCTACCAACTAAATCAGTTTTGAGCTAATTCCCACTCAGATAAGATCCCGACCCGAACAACATGATTATCAATGGGCATTCAGTTAACTCCCCAATACCCTTCATCTACCACATTTTCTGATCATTCCAATCTTCGTGGATAATTTTCTGTAGTATTTTTCTCAGAAACATGCGTTTAATCCTGCCAGCCACTTGCTGGTAATTATGCAGTGGCGCCATCTTGGTTACTCACTTATGGCCACTCACTCTACTTATGTTGTCCATTTTCCAGGACACGAACATGTACACGGGTTGAAAATGTGGCAACCGTTTGGTTTGTTTTTGACAACTTTTGTTGACTATTCAGTATCGAGACCTGATTCACAACGTTCCAGACCTGCAGAATATGAAATTCAAATGCCATGTTTTACCAGCACTTTCGAGGATCTGCGTGACCCTGTGTCTAAGTAAATATTTAAATAGTATTTAAATACTGAAAAGCATTTAAATACTTCACACAACGTGGCACAGCCAAACACAGTGCTCAGAGAATTAGAATTGTCTTCAAGTCCTTAGAGATTCCATCATTCTGAAATCTGCCAAACAGGATGTTAAGCAGCAACGTGTGACGAAGCATACAGCAAAGGTAAAAAAGGTAAAGGTCGTCAATTTGTATAGCGCATTGTCGCGAGCATGCGCACGCCTCTAATGCACTTTCGTCACTAACCAGAGCCGCCTGCCGCACAGCCACCTTGTGCAGCCTGCAGACACAAACTGGCGCAGCGGCCGGCTAGGCAGCCCCAGTCAGCTGTACCAAAGTCCCCACCTTCCGTAACCCATGTGAATGAGTTACTACTCATTTTACCATCCCATGGAGAGTAGAAGGCTGAGTCGACCTAGCTGGCAGGCTTCACACCGAGATGGTTTACCTGCCCGCAGGCAGTCACCCATCGCAGTACTAACCGGGCCCGGCATACAGTAACTTCGTTTCAGCCGAAACGTGCTACCAACTACGCCAAGCCACCAACCGCCAACACCAACCGTCAGCAACATTGGCTAAATCTACCAATCACTGAATCCAATTTTCTACGCTCCAACACAATAAGTATGAAGTAAGCAAATAAAGCCTGCAGCAAAACCGGGCTCAAACCATTCGATCAATCCTCTTTTCTCCCCATCAGCTGGAAGGAGATAATGTTGCATAAAAATAAAAAATAGCCAAAAAACCACCAAATGCAATCTTTGAGTTCATAAAAATGCGTTTGGCTTAAAAGCTAAGTTGCCGAAAAAAGATGACAACAGAACAGTAGCGGGAACAAAAAAATGTGAATGTCCCAGTCTGTAAAAAAAGTATTCCAAACGGCGGGAGAATTAACTTCAAAACTACAAGAACCATAATGTGCGGACTTGCCAAACAGCATCTGAATCCGTCAAAAAGTTAAAGCGGGATGCATGAATGCGACAGACCACGCTACAGAGAAATGTATAACAGCAGATGTAATCACTCATGCTGGAAAGAGCAATTCCTCCTAATAACTTCGCCTAATTCTACACAAATTGAAATTTATGCAACATAACAGATACCGGCAAAAAAGATACGATAGCATTACAAACAGACAAAAATTCTGCTGTGCAGTTGGCCGTATTTGCAATCCAATCCAGCTCACGTGCTTGTCTTTAGCTAGTCTTTTGCGTGTAATTAATACCAGAAGTTAAGTCTCAGTTCACGACAGAATAATACCACATCATTCATGCAAATCAGGGTCCACCAACAGACTGCTATCTGAGACTAGTAAAAGAAAGCTGCAAAGTAAATAGCTATTTCTAAAAAAAATCTACCCCCACTGCCATGGTGCAAAGACATACCTGTCGATATAACTTTAGGTTTCTGAAAGGGCTTACCCGTTTCGACCCCAACGGCCCAAGGGGCTGAAAAATCGAAAGTAAAAACCAACGAGAGATTAGAAAAAGGTAAGTGAGCCTCCTCACCATCAGCTAAGGGGGCCTGAGGTGCACTCGAAGCATTGACAATACAATTACAATTACAATTTTAGGTAAACCTCATTTTTGCGTTTTGTGTTTCTGTAAAGATTAAACTTTCTATTTATTGTAAAGGTTAAACTTACTGATCCGTTATTATGTGTTTGTGTGCATTCTGCCTGAAAAGGCCATCCCCGAAATGACCTATACTGTGTCAGGTGGGACGTTAAACCCTACTCATTCACTCAAGTCTCACACTATGGCTGCAAACTAATTTTGGACATAGATAAGAAAACGCACTTAGCTTGTGCAAAAATATTGTTCCGTTTCACTGCAAGAATAGGCATTCTGAACTGCAGTTCGGCACACAAGACCCTTAGTCTCGCAACAGTAGTCACTCTCAGGCCGATCTTAAGTCTCATTTGTTTAACTGAACAGTTAAAATATCTTCATGTTTTTGAGGTTACTCAAGCTGGGTTGCTAAGAAAAAGTGTTATTGAAACTGGAATTTTTACACACAGGTCAGTACTGGAATGGCATATCTCAATGCTCATTCATTTGCAGAGTATTAAAAAAGCCCAGCTGTTGCTAGGGTTAGCTGACCGTACTGCTGGCATACACTCCCACTGTCAACATGCGACCACAACTGTCCGATTGCGATATTTCAAACATTTTGTTGCCTGTGCCCAAAATGTAAATGTAGCCACTTACTGTCGACGATTAACTGTTATGCAATTAAATGTTGCACGATGAAGTGTCACCGTACCCCCACTGTGCCACTGCCGACTGCTAATGACGTAACATTTAGCCACAATACATCTGAGACAGTGAGTGAGTAGTTTCTTAATGGCACATCAGCACAAAATAGGCCATTCAGTGCCATACGTGGTTAAAATTAGTTAAAAGCAGTTAACATATGTATTAAAAGCAAAGTTAAAATACTTGTTAAGATCAAGGCTATTAAGCT
>Ga0209671_1003701_pt1 | contig 14845 bp, 7 predicted proteins | sample WorMetHERISLAND2_2_FD_187401 | JGI IMG/M metagenome (GOLD analysis project Ga0209671, IMG submission 187401) | Marine gutless worms symbiont microbial communities from Max Planck institute for Marine Microbiology, Germany - Olavius geniculatus... | ecosystem: Host-associated > Annelida >... | reverse complement strand
GCCTCCAAGTCCAAGTCCAAGTCCGAGTCCTTAGAGCCCAAGTCCAAGTCCAAGTCCAGCAAAAACGGACTTAAGTCCGGACTCGAGTCCAAGTCCGGACTCGAGTACTACAAATCTGGTGAGTGGTAACCCCCAACTGTTTTTTCAACCACCTAACACACAGCCAAATTATGTACACTATATACATATTACGATTTACATCACAATTTTGGTTGGGCTGCAACCGCTGAAAAGTTTAACCCCAGCTAATTTTTCACAATTCAAACACTGGGCCGCATTGAGCGTCTTGCTTGTCTGTCACTCAGCTGTCTGTCCATGTTTACTAGTTTGAAAACAAAGCCACAGAAAATTCAAAATTTCTGTCTCGGGGACTAGCGTACTTAACTGCATGGTGTGTCAATGGTTTTAAAACGCCAACATCAGAAACCTTTAGAAAGTGACGCATTATCTCGCTTGTGCTGAACCTAATTCACTGTCAGCACCTGGCACGCTCGGCAGTTCGGCGCCGGCGTCTTTTCTTAGGCTTATCCAATATGGACTTTTGCAGCTGAGGTTTTCTGACGCAGCTAGGTGTCGTTTGAAGATGCAAAGTCGTTCCTCGGTGGCCAACACGTAGTGGTCTAGGCCTATAATACCGCGTAATTAAGTCCTTTATCTTCTGTGGCCTACATAGGCTATGAAACACGCGAGCACTAGACTCCGTTACATCGCGAAAGGCTTTAGCTTGACAAATTAGCGTTAGGCTACGTCCTCGTTGCATTTGAGTTTCACAGACAGTTCTTGTTTGATTTTGTCAGGAGACGGAACTTCTACTTCCATCTTCTGATTGATGAAATATGCTTAACAGTAAATGTGATTTAAATATAGATTAAAGGTCGCATATAGCTCCTAATGAGCGAACCCATCTCAGAGCTACGGAGCGTCACTTGTCATATGGGAGCACACAGATTATTGTCAAGTAATGGAGTCTAGCCATGAATCCGTTTATTTTTTTTAACAATCCTCCAACGTTTTTCCGTAGGCTACTTATATTCTATAGCTTAACTTAGCCGACCTCATGCAACATCCTATGGCAGGTCGTTCCAGATATGTGCCAGGTTAGCTGCAAACAGTTGATACTTTACAGTATGCACAGTTAGTACCGACAGAGCGGGAAAATTGGCGCAGACTAACCTACTGACTACTGGCGACTCAGCGGCTGTTCATGCAGAAACTTATACGTTAGCCTATTAGGGCAATTTTCAACTGAACGCGCTGTATACGCGCAGCCAGTGGAGGCAGATTATAGCGCCTCTGATCGACGGAAATGATAGACCGATGTTCAGCGCCGCTTGGAGTCGACTGACCATGCAGATAAACCGGAAGACCGGTCAGCACGCTGTTGCCGAAATCCAGACGTACTACTGTTAGCACTTAGGCCTATAACCACTAGCGTCTTGAACGTGTCGATCGGCACCGAACGACGAATCTGTAGCCAACAGTTGGCGTAGCACGGCAAAGCACCTTGAAACTGTGCGCTGATGCACATACAGGACTTCTTGGTCTGTGCAACCCTCATTTGAATGGTCATCTGATGATGAGATGACCAATGATGAATGATAAGCAGCTTACATGCCTGTCTTAGAAGTTAGAACGCATTAAATTTTGCCTGGCAGTTTACTACGTTGTGGTATACATGTATACCTAAGCAGTGGCGATTCTGCGGCCTAATAGGGTGTTTACACGATCCAGCAAACGTCCAGCATTAGCACGTGTATTTTGAATATATTTGCTGGAAGTTTGCTGGACGTTTGCTGGATCGTGCATGTAAACACCCCATAGCATAAGCTTCTAACGGCCAGCGTTTTCAGCGTCGCTGCACCTCATTTGTTTAATGTCTTGGCCACTCTGACGTTAGGCCATCTCTGCACCGTCTTCGCTTCGTAGCGGTTTTTATGATGCATCCGTTTAATCACGCAGTCGTTTAATGCGTAATTATGTCTCAGTACTACTATATTTTATAGTGATACAGTCGTTTTGGCGTAGGCGGTATCGCCCGAGACCCAGTGTCGGGTTGGTCGCAACTTGCAATGCAAATTTTGACTGGGAATTTTGCCCCCCCAATCATTTTTCCGTGTGGACCGGGGCCCTGTCTAATGCAATGTTGCTTGAGGACAAATGCATTTGTATCTGTCTCTGCAAAATGTCGTGGCTTATTAATTCCGTCCAACGACTTTAGTTTGTCACAGCGACAGACAGACAGACGAACAGACGGACAGACCACGCAACTGTAACGTCCTTCGCAGTATTCGACATTATTCGTACTGTCAACGAAATTACAGAAATTATATAGCCTAAGTCAAGAGAAAAGAGAGGTTATTTGTATGACAGAATAGGAGCTTGAGGTCAAAAACAAGAAGGAAATACATGTAACGAGAACTGAGGTGAAAAAATAACTGAAACGAAAAAGCACATGCAAAGAAACCCCTTAAACAATCCAGAGATCAGCACAGTCAGTCCACGGGTGCCATATGTCTATGGAGGGTTGAGAAAACAAAATGTTTTAAGGTCGGACTGGAAGAATGTAGGGATTCCACCCCCGCTGCCGGTGAACGAAGTACGCATGTCGCAACATGCGTCCATGCAGTTATCCTGATATGGCGAACTCACAAATTATACGCCTAATGGTTCATTTCAATTTCAAATTACATCCAGACGAACAACGCTTACAAGCCTCGTCGCCTGCAGTGTTCGATTGCCGGCGTAATTACTGTAGGCTATATGTTCCTTTAGGCAACACGCAGTTCCCTGTTATCGAATCTTGCACACATAAGCGTTGGTTTTTTTATCTCAAAAAACAAAAAAAAACATTGCATAATTCCGCTAAGCTAATAACTGCAGTATAGTGTAGCTGTAGACGGTAATTCAGTTATCTAGCCCAAGAATCATCGTTTGACGTCATATTTTTACTGTTGTTTTTTTTTAATTTCGACTTCTTGTTATGTCAGACATTGATTGACCAACTAACGCCTTGATGCATTCAACTACAGCTACATAATCGGAACTGTTGTATAACAGCTAGTGACTTTGTCGTAAAATTTTGGTGAGAAAATGTTTAATTTTGTTAGCACCAATAACCAAGAATTAAATCCTTGACACACTCATTATGTATAATGCGATCTTGTTTGGGGGGGGGCAAAAAATAAGGTGTGCGTTTACAAATTTGTCACGGTTTTGCTACAAATTTGCCTTCGTAGGGATCACTGGCTTATACATTGCTGTTTCTAAATTGTGGTGAAGTTAGTAGTAAATTTGTCTGAAGTATATAGGGGCCTATCTCACGTCTGCTGTCAGTTTTCGCGCGGAATGGAGATCGAGAGCCCTACAGCGCGTCCAGTGCGCGATGCGGACTGACTGAGCAACTGCAGTGGCTGGCTGCTATTATTGAACCACCATGATGTTCCTGGCATCCATTCACGCACAGCAGCCATAACTTGCACCAGCGCTTCCATGCCACACGCCTGCTGAACGAAACGCAGCAGTGGCCTTGTACCTACCTATACAGCTCATACGCATTCGCCTGCTACATGCAGACATATATGCGTTGGGCCAAAATGAACGATGTCGAGCAGGAAAAGCAGTTTTGTACGTGCGTAACTACGAGTAATTGCACGCACAGGTTGTAAATCACTGTACCAAGCAATTTTATACGTCGATGGATCAGAAACAATGATTACACCAATTACCAAAATGATACCAGTCTCTGGCGAAAAAAAATGTAAACGGAAAAATAGCGCAACTGCTAAATTACGGCAGTTGCAAGTTATCCTATTTTGAAGACGGTGATGTAGTCGGCTATTTTCTTTTTCGATATTTTAATTAAGTGGCATTAAGTACAAACGATGCGACCCCCATCTAACACAATGTGTCATTGGATTCACAAATGGCAAATGGCCAAATGGCATCTAAATTTGTCGAACAGAGTGCACGAATGCGACAGACAGACAGACAGACCACGTTACACATAAACTAAATGGCGGAATCGCGTGCGCTAGAACGATGCCGCGTAAAAACTGCCCTATAGTGCTCTTTATTTTGACCCACTGTATGTAGGCCTACGCGGCGCTACGCTTCCCGCTGCGTTTGATCATCTGACGGTCATGGCTATAATATCTCTGCAGCAATCTGTCCACATTGCAGTCCAGGCTTACGAATTCAGCCGCTCTGATAGATAAGTCGATGTATTGAAACCTCTGTTCTCCAAGGACATTACTCGGCGGCGCTTACAATATGCACTGCATTGCGAGGAATTATGACCAGTGGCAGATAAAAGTACAAGCACAGATGTGCTGTCATTGAGAAATATCATCCGTTATTTTCATTTTTTACTCTGCGCACAAAATGATTAGTGATTACCATAGGTCAACTCAGCCTCTTACCCTCCCTGGGATGGGAAATAAGTAGTAGCTTACGGGCTAGAGTGTAAAGGCTTAGTGTGGCTGATTGGGGCGGTGGCATATCTGCTGGCTGCAAAAGTGCAAACTGCGGGTCTAATTATTGTTCGTTGATGCGGGCAATAGATGGCCGCATAGTGCGCTGCGATATCATTAGCTCATGTCAATCAGCTGCCACCTCCGAGATTGTAAAGCGTTTCTGGTTATGCAAAAAGCAAGTACTGGATCTTTTACCTATCACCGTTTTAGAGATGCCCAGCGATCGTTTTAATTCCGTTAATCGAGCGGATAATTATTCTTACTACGCGTTAATTGCAGTTTCAACGGACAGAAGCGTTGATCCAGTGTTTTGGAGGGAGGCGAGTTTTATCGATCGAGGCAATTTGACTCAAGCTCACTCGTACTTTCGTCTTCTACTTTTTATTGGTGGGAAAGGAGAAGCGGCGATCGCTTTCATTCCCTCGCACTTTGGGATTGAAGCCGTTGACAACGGTAGCTGGATTGTGCTGCAGTCGACGTCATCAAAGCATGGGAGACCGTCTTGCTACTGAACTTACAGTAGTTTATTTACAGGCAAAATGTCAAAAATTAAAGTAGTGCGCGATACGTGAACTTCACAGCGTGAACAGCCTTGATATAACGCAAACCGGAGTTGGACTTCGAGAATTTTGATGCTAGTGCTTCTCACTGAAACTTTTGGCAATGTTTAAACACTGTGAGATAGCCGCGTTAATTTTTTAAACCGCGATTTCTTGACAGGTATATAGGCGCCATAATTAGCGTGTTCGTTATCGCGTTAATTTGAGAGCTCTCTACTGTCACGCGCGTTATGCTGCATGCGGAACAGATTGTCATGTCACGAACTGCGAATGCACTAGTACGCACCATGCATCGATCGAAATCCTGTCACGGGGCTCGGCATATTGGCTCTCGTGCATATATGGCATAGACCAAAAGCAGGCCATCATAACCCGTGCACGTGTGACATTAACGTCTGAGCTATACAATCCGTATAACTATATTATTAGACTACACTGCGGCTAGACTAGAGCGACAGAGAAATCGTATACGCTGATTATTTGGGCGATTTTTTTTAAATACGTGGATCAATGGTTATCGCAATTTAAAGTTTAAGAAAACCTTTAGGAAAATGTAGCTTTCGGGTGAACGCTGCGTTATTTGTCTCAGTGGACAGCAAATGGCAGCTATGTCTGTCGAATGGTTTATGCAGAGTGCACGAGTGTGACAGACGACAGACAGACGACAGACCACGCTATACGGAGAAATTTGTAGGAATAGACGTATACGCTTGAGATGCAGGACGCGATTCCGCCTAATTAAGTTATAAAATTTATAATTTTATTTCGTTTACACGTTTGAAACGACTGATCTTGCTAAGAGATTGCAGTGATGTTTGCGCAGGCTGACGATACAACCTGAAGTTCAGAGCACATCGCCGCGGTACTGAGTTGGTACTCGAAACACTTCGAACGCTGTTCTGTGCAGGGTCTCAGCGAATACAGTGCAGCAGATACCACCAGTCCAAGGGTGACTACGCTGACTGTCTGTAGACAACGTCATCATCATGTCGGAGCCAGTCTCTACGAACCAGCCTGCTGCACCTGCCGCTGATCACCCTGCGCCGCCACCCTCCGCCGCCTCGTCCGTCATGGCCTCATCACTGCCAGCCACCGAGACGATGACGTACGCCGAGCGCAGGATGTCCGGGCAGGTGGCGTTCGGCTACGAGATCGGGCGTCGGAGAACGTCCAGCTTCGGCGCTTACACGCGCGTCGTTGTCGTCGCCGTCGACCCAAGCGACCACTCCAAACTAGCCTTCGACTGTAAGCTCAGAATGATCATCTTCATCATCATCATCATCATCATTTCACAGAGCATAGACAGACAGATACAATATCATGCATGCAATGCACGAAATACTAACCAAGGTGTTGCAAGGAAGGAACGGAAAGGCCAATGACGCTTACAACTTACTGTCCATAGATATACCACGCTCATACAGGACTCGTATTGTGTTCATTACTTGCCGGTGCAGTCAAGCGTGATCAAACAAACGAGTATGCCATTTGCGCATGGAATACATAAGTTCAGGCTTGCCGTGGATATGAAATTTTCCATCCATATCCATATCCATATCCACAGACGCCTAACATGCGTGCATGCAGCCCCCAATTTTTGCAAAATACAGCAGTGCAAGAGCGTTTATCTTCCCCGTAAAACATGACACAGATATTCCTCACTTTAAATTGTTAAAAAAATAAATAAAAATTTTAAAAAAACAAACACACATAAGCATTATCTTAGCTTAATATTTCCCAAGTTTCGTGAAAATCTACATAATTTTATTGCCCCTGTTTCTGGGGTGCGATATGTCGTGTCTGTCGTCTGTCTGTCCGTAACATATGTACTGTGGCTAAACGGTACGTCCCGCGCGCCTCTGAAGCTACGGCACTACGGCGCTACACAAATGTATTATTATTATTATTATTATAGGGAGTCGGCGATGGTATTATTGGGTAGGGCGACGGCGACTTTACATAGGCTGTCAAAAGTAAACACGGTTTGGCTGCAATTTTGAATGCAACCCTGCTGCCTGCAGCCGTCACCCACCGTATCGTATCCCTATGTTGATTCTAGCGTTTGATAAAACAGTGTCACTATGGCATGAATAAGACTGTAGTCACTCTGAGAAATTACTTTCTTTCCGCGACCTAAAATCGGACGCTGGCCTTCGGACATAAGGGAAAGCCTGCGGTCGGCAAACCCCAGCAACAGCTGGGATTCTTGTTTTCCAAGACGCAGGTTGCATTTATGTACGACTACAAATATAGAGTGGAGTGGACGCTTTTGAAGCGCTCTTGGTTTGTACTTCCTACTAGCATTAAATATGTTAGTAAGCAGAAAAACGTTTGATAAAAATTATAAATTAACTCCCAAATAAATCAACCTTTTGTTGCTCAACGAACAATATTAAAGCACCGAAAATTAAGATCTGTTGCTGTTATAGTACTTATAAATTAATTTGGGCTGATTGAATAATAGCGTGCTGATGTCAGTGATTATTCATTTGACTCAGTAACGTAAATAAAGAGGAAAATGCAGAGTAAAAACCATAGACAAGAAAATATTATAGAAACACAGAGCATATATTCAGTTTAATTAGCAGGTGCGCCAGCATAATATCCATGGATATATCCACAGGATGGCCTTAATCTTATATCCACACATGGATATGTCCATGGATATATCCATGGATATATCCATGGATATCCATATCTACGGCAAGCCTGCATAAGTTAAACTATTGTCTGAAGTGGGACAAATTCATACTGTGTACTCGCCCACTCCAGTAGTGGTTTAACGTTGCCTATACGTACATGTACATCGCCCGTGTAGGCTACTGTTGGCGTTGCTCAGTAGCGTTTAGATGCATTGGAATTAAAACCCTATCCTGTTATCCCAGATCCTCACTCGCCGGAGATATTTTTGATCCTTCCTAACGCTACCTTAATTGTAATCCTGTTAGGCCCAAACTCCACTATTGTCATTTGTTGTGGATTTATTTAGCAGTTTGTTGTGCAACAAATCCACAACGAACTTAAGCAAAAATGGAGTTCGAGACTAACCCGGCTTTTGTTCTGCTTCTTTCTGTTTTATAGGCTTTTTATAAAGGCCATACGTCACATCCTCGTATACATTGTCAGCATGCAGTTCAGCCATGTCGCCACATCCGCGATTACCCGTTGCAATTGCATGTATGTGATTCAAATGATTAAGCTACAGCCGATCAAAGGTCACCATTCACCATTGCATTTAAACTCGACCATTATAGCGACCAGACGTCGCTTGACTTAACCCGACGTGAATGGCATTATTAGAAGTATCGCACAATGTTATATAGCCTATCGTTTAATCGTCCGAAATGATACACTGTCAAAAAATTGCAATTTAGGTGTGAAATACTGTTCATGTCAAAAAACTGCAGTGTTTTGTGTGCGGTGGCAGACGATTTTCTAAATCTGAAAATGTATTGAAAACCTTTACATGTTTTACTGATTAAGCATGCACACTAAGTGCTGACGACAAACGGACATTTTGATTTTTGATCACCGAATTTAATGACAGGCCGGATTGTTGGTTGGCCCGTGGGTCGCGGGATTAACGTGATAATGTGAAAACTTATCAAGTTATTACAAATGACCAATGTAATCAGCTGTAAAAACGCAGTCGTTGTTAATCAACATAATAAAAGGAGCTCGTGCTCGAAGTGTTTTTTGCTTGAAACACGCATAAAGACGATTGGTCATTGTTTGTCATCATCGTCAATAACGCTATGGTCTAATTTCATCAGCGCATTGTCAGTCAGGCTTATGTGAATTTTGCGCTTCATAATGCCGACGACTGTAGCCTATTCGTTATAGGCCTACGCGCAATTTATAAATACACCACCTAAGAGATATTCCAGTTGCAGATGCCGAAAAATGAACAGTCGGGCAGGATGCTGAAGGGATGACGACGGTGAGCCCCACGAAGGCGCAGTTTATAATTTATATCTGTATACCGTGATCAGCATTTTTTTTATTTTGCAAGTAATTGTGAGATATGGGATTCGAAGTCGTTTGTCTGTTAAATCTTTTGCTTCTGTACACCTAGCTACTACCACTGATACTGTATCCGTTATGATCCACAGTAGCGTATCTTGGCACCGTCAGTCACCGTGATTGACTACGCCTGTAGGCAACACTCAGGAAATTACAAACACGCGGATGGAAGTGGGTACACGACTGTCAATCTTAGTAGCTATGTTTATTCAGGCATATCTTGCTTTCACGCTGTAATTTACAGTCTGAAAAAATATTCCGTCATAAGTCTAATCGACTATCAAGTCTATAGTAGGCCTATTTGTTGGTCCAGTAGGCCTAGATTCTGTCTGTACTGCTGTAATGAGTTTGTTTTGTAACAGTCAAAGCCAACACAGGCTGCATGTGGTATAAAAAAATTAAAAACATATAAAACACATTAATCAGTCCAACATCGAGATCTATCAATCACTGGTGTAGGCCTACGTGACTGGGTATCAGTCGTTATTAGCTTGGCTTGTTCTTAATTTAGTCTTATCTTACGTTCACGCTGTAAACAGTCATTACACAGAGGTCATCGAATATGCGTAGCACGCGTTACGGACACCACCATTACTTCTTATACACGACAAATGTGCATTTAATGAAGGCAGACTGATTGATGAGCGTATCAAATCAGATCCAAGTCAAAGCTGATGAAACCGGTCGAAACTGGGCTAGAGACGTGCAACCACGTAGCGTAGTAGTATAACAGGTATCCGTATCCAGTAGCCATATACTACAGATCTCCTGCAGCCGTCACCGCTGTGTTATTTGTCTACGCTATTCGCAACACACAACAGATAAACTTCAAGGCCCAGATTTAAACAAGTATATGAGAGTTTTTTGGTTGTAAAAAAATAAAGTAAAAACGTAAAATCTTTTCCAAACCATGCTTAAGGTTCATGTGGGCAGCGCTGATCTCAGTTTCCGTAGCACTCAGCCAGACGGCAGCTTACACTGCAAGACCACGGATACGGTGCTAGTGCATCGCGCGGTGTGTCTGTTTACGCCTTAACTTTTGCTGGTACTGATTGCACCTTCCCCGCACGAAGAGATGGCCAGGCCAAGTTGGTCTGGGTAACTTGGCTTAGTCAAACCTACATACTATTGAAGACGCTGTACGGTATACTCGATACCCGAGAACTGTCTCAGTACTAACCTGGCTCAGTGTATAGTAACTTCGTTGATGTGCGCAACCAACGATGTTGCCATTATATACCAAATAAGCTGGTAAGGCTTGTATAAAGGGCCTTTAAAGGCGCGTACGTCGTACAGAGCGAACAAAATGAATTGAACTAAAATGAAATGACACAGTTGTGTTGTTTCGATCAGTTCATTACATTTTAGTTCAGTTTATTCGTTTGCTCTGTACGCGCCTTAAATATTTAAAATCACAACAGACAAGATGCAGACGACTGCTGATTGCGTAAGTGACATAATAATTATGATAGTACGATGACGGGTGCATTCTGTCTACAGCATTTATTATGTTGAACAATGCGGTATATTGTCTGTGTTTCAGGGTACCTTGCGAACGTGTGGAAGTTGGACGACCTTATCATTCTTGTCCACTGTCCAGAAACACCCAAACTTCCGACACTCTCCATTAAAAGTAAGCAACCTTAAAGTTCAGTAGACCTATCTAATATAATACTGATGTACAAACAACCAGAACTTTATACCCATTAAATTTGATTTAGCGTTTAGTAGCGACGGCGTCGATTTCTGCTTTTACATTTTTAAATTAAGCAACCTTGTCATTAGTGCGGTATGGTCAATCAAACTGTGAATTGCGTGCTGTGACTGATTACAATAAAGCAAAGCCTATGCTGCAGTCGAGAACATTTTGGTTGAATGGCCTAAAAGATGAGATAAGATTTACTTGTTAGAACGTACATGCGTGTAAGATGTAATATTATAAGGTTACACATCTTCAGATTTGTCTGTTACTGCCTTAAAGTTTGTATCTAGATAAGTATATATTTAAAGCTGTTTATTTGCTCTGCTGTATGCTTGATGGCCTGCGCGTGTAGGTGGTTTTCAACCTCCTCTTGACGACTGGAAAAAGATCCTTGACGATATGAACAGCAGAGCGAGAAAACTAGAGGAGGAATATGAAGTCACGTGCACCATGAAAAAGGTTTATTGGCAGATTTTTCATTGCTTAATTTCACTGAAGCACGAAAGGGAAACGAAAACAAAACCAGCCAAGTAAAACATTACCATATGATTATCATTTGCTTCTCTTTGAATTCCATTCATAGGTCTACTGAATTCCCGCCGAGAATAGTGCTCCTATTTGGCAAAAACGCCGGACCTCATACAACAGCTAAACTGTTTTCTCTGTGTGTCTACAGCTAGGGTGGGCAGAAAACCAGATTATTTTAGCGTTGATAACTTAGCCACGGTTGGTAGAAGAAAAGCCTAAGATACGTCAAAAGGTTTGGAATTTAGTCAATTAAAAATGTAGAAATTGTTATTAAATTTGGCACAGAAGTGGTTATGTTAATTAGACAAAAATATTTAAATGCACTGCTATCAGAGAGTACCCGTATGCAAGTTCTAACTGTCACTAAATTTTCAACGCTCAAAAACGTCGTTTTTTGGCCTATCGTGTATCAGAGAAAGTTTCTGGTTCCTGATCTGTATCGTGATCCGCATTGTCACCAAAATTTAATACGATCCACCTTTCCAAAAATGCTTACAAAATCCGTTCAAACCTTCTTGAGAAGTCTAGCGGACAAACACAGAAACCAACGGTGAAACAGACATGAGTGAAAACAACTCTCTTCTGTAGAGATGATCGCACTAACTAAGTTCGCCGTAAAGAGGCAAACTCGGCATGGCGCATATTAGTAACGTCAGTCTTGCTATGCAGCTTATTCGCGGGAACTTCATGCTTCTGTTTTGCATTTTGTCTATAGATGAGCTTGGGCGATATGTTGATGCTATTAGGCCTATGCTCTGCAGGCGTCGGTTCTGCATGGCGCGACTTGGCGGCAAGCACTTTTACACTCCCTGATTCATACAGCTGTCGTCGCATCACTGTAAACGTTAAGGGCTAGGGCGCTCGCACTAGTGCAATAAAATAAGACATATAAAATAAAACTAGAATTTTGGGGTGAAGCCCAACGTGAGTCCACCCGGCGCCATAAGTCCGATTAAGGAAAAACAGAGTGTTTAATTTTTTTAACGAATGCGATTGCATAGTCTATACATTGCAGGCGCAGTGTTGACCTTGAGTGGGTCAACATCCGCACCTATAACTTAGTGGACCGAAGTTCACCAGTTTCTTGTCGAACACCGTAGATATCGCTGTCTTGCGAACAGGAACTGCTATAGGCTTTCGTGCGTCTCGTGAGCATTAGCTTAAATTTCTTGTTACTTTTCCCTTCCCGACTACCCACTGACCAGAAAAGACCGGCCGGACGCCCAAGAACAACCTGGCTCAGAACAGTTGATGAAGACGTCCGGCCCCAGAACTTCGAAGTTCACACTGCTTGGAAGAAGGCCAAGGGCAGAGACATATGGCGCCAAGTACGTCATCAGTACGGCAACGCTATGACAAGCGTTCGCCATTAAGAAGAAGAAAAAGAAAATACTGTTTGGGGGTGCGGGCCCCAAGAAATTGTACTCGTTATCATACTCACCTTATGGCACGTCATGTAGAAGTGTTTCGTGAGGTTACTCTTTCTACTTCCAAAGTTATAAATGCGGTCTACGGATATGCTTAATTTTAAACCAATTTTTGACCTCACCCATATGTAAAAAAATTGTTGGAGGGACCCTCGTCATCGGTGGGGCGTGCGCCAGCAAGATCAATCATTTATTGCTGCGTATAAAAATTTTATGGCGCAGCGCTCCCTAGGGGCCAAAATATGGCCTTTTTAAAAAGTCAATTTGGGTGGGTATGACTATCATTTAGCTTCTAGATCTGTGTTGTTAGTGAACCAAGTCCAGTCCTGGAACGCGTTCCTGAGATCGGCGTCGAAGTTCGAAGTTGTCTGAAATTGCGCCAAATTTTGCATGCTTTTAGCTTCATTTTTCGTAGGTAGGGCTTTTCTCCGAATTTTGGAACGTACATTATAAAGCGCATCCATAGTCCGATCACGTGCAAAATTTCGCCGCGATCAGCCGACGAAGCTCGGAGATCTCATGACGAAAAAAATTTAAAACATCTGCGGTAAAACATAAGGCAGACTAATTATTGTAAACTAAATTTGAATTATGTTGAACTGCAAAGGTAATTGGCATATAACAAAAAAGTACCAACAGTATTATTATAGATAGAAAAACAAAAAAAATGTTTATAGGCTTAGGCCTACAAAAACATGTTTTGAACGCAACTACAAAAGCCATCATAGCTGACTTTTTACATGCAGTTTTAGCAAAATCGGAGGGAAACGCGTTCTTTCCAAAACAAATTCTACTACACTCCTGTTAACGTTATTGATCAATTAAGTTGCTTTCCTACACCGAGCCTGTTGCAACTCGGATGGGTGACTGTCTGCGTGCAGGTAAACCGTCTCAATACATAGCCTAACTTATCACCCACGTAAACTCAACCTTCTATCCCCCAGAGTAGGCAAATCAAGTATTGGCCTGCCTTTCTGGGGTTAAAACAAATCATATTCACGTTTGTTGAGTGTCAGAGGCCGTGTCAATGCAAGTCGTGTTCTTTTAATATAGAAATAGAAAATGTTTTAGCGACTCAAGCCTTCCAAATTTTTGGGCTCGAGGCCATCATTATGTCATAGACTCGTAGTCAGTTTATTTCAAAAAGGCAAGCACTTTAAAGTAACATTATGTTTTTTGGGTCAAAAAAAGCAAACGTGTAATCACAACTGTTCGCAGCAAATGATCCAACAACAGCGCACCCACACAGAACTGAAAACTTTGACAAAGATTCACCGAAATGTTCCTAGTTGTCAGATAAAAAGCAGCATCGTTTAATTTCGCCGGTATAGTCAGCTGCAGTCGCAATCAGCTGACAGATGACTGGTTTAGCACATCAGCCACATGCGTGATGCCTGCAGCAACATATTTCTTTCATTTGCCCACCATCTGAAGTTTTGTCCATGGCCACGGACGGCGTTCACATTTGCATGTGAGCAGGTCTTGTACCAGAATCCACCGCCATTGTACACTGCGCAGCTATTTATGTAGCTTGGACTGTTCCACGGGTCGTTGTCACGGTCATACGTCGTGAACATCATCCCGTCATGGTACGAAAATCCGTTTCCTGCGTTACCCGAGTACCCAGACACATGCATCCGGTAGTTGGTTGCCTCGCCTAGGACAACAAACGAACTGTGCTAAAGTGCTTTAGACATGCTGCTATACAGTAAAGTGTGGTGAAACGTAATAGGGTATGACCGCTGCCGAACTAGGCTTACGCGTTGTGGCAGTGTAGCTTATTACATCCTTTATAAATGCTAGATGCGTAACATTTGCCATCTATAGGTAGGCCTATATCCGGGGCTGGTAAATTCTAATATCATGCTGGCCAAGTCTGCATCTGCATCTGACAGATACAGGGTGCGGCAGAAAAAAGTAGCCCCCTAAAGTTTTTTTGCTGTTTTCTCAGCAACCGTTGAGCATTTTAATCTGAAAATTTACAGATTTATTTACTAAATTGTTCTACGGCTGCCAAATAAAATTTGATTCCATTGAAAAATGACGAAGTTATAGATTTTTTAACATGACCGCTTACCGATTTTTCAGCGTGAAAAAATGTTCAAGCTATAACACTAGTTCAATAACATCGTT
>Ga0209671_1003700_pt1 | contig 14846 bp, 8 predicted proteins | sample WorMetHERISLAND2_2_FD_187401 | JGI IMG/M metagenome (GOLD analysis project Ga0209671, IMG submission 187401) | Marine gutless worms symbiont microbial communities from Max Planck institute for Marine Microbiology, Germany - Olavius geniculatus... | ecosystem: Host-associated > Annelida >... | reverse complement strand
GTGCTGCGTCTGCGTCGGATGCTCCTCCCAATGGCGTTCTAGCCCGCCATTATATCTGGGGGCACGGCCCCATGGCGAGCGCAGTAGCGCGAGCCTATAACTGGGGTCTGGGGGCAGAGCCCCCAGCGGGGTCCAGGGGCAGAGCCCCTGGTCAAGGGGGCGACGTTCCCCTGAAGCTGAAGCACTTTTGGCTTTCAGACATTCAATGAAAATCGCAAATTTGTCCACTTTTCTAAAATTTGGAAACGCAAATAAATCAGATGTTTGTGCTATTATTGCAAAAAAATTATGGGTGGCCACGAAACTGGGGGGAGGGGGCTGGAGCAAAACTGGAGGGCTGTGCCTTACCGGCCCCGGCCTAAAACCGCCATTGGCTCCTCCTAATGCATGGAAGCAAATATTGAACTGCTGCAGCTGTTATCATTGTCTACGGCGGCATTTGCTTTCATACAAATACAAATGCACATTTATATAGGCCTACCTCGCCGTCAGGCTTCCGCGGATTTTTAGGCGCTCCTAAAAATGAAAGCTAAGCACGGTGATAAACATATTAACATCTGCACTGTAACTTGCTTTGCATTCATATCATTAAAATTGCGCGCTAAAGAGCAGAGAGAATTCAACTCACAACAACGCACCGTTACATGTCTCACTATGTAGCCAAGAGAAAAGTGCACTCATGAACAAGTGACGCTAACTAACCTCCTTGAGGAAAAAACTGGGCATAGATGCGCTTGAATGTGTCTTCGTCAACAATTCCGAACGGACATTCCTGCATAGCATAAAAGCATTTTAAAACACAGTACTTACTCGGTCTAACTGAGTAGGCTACTGAGAATATAATGACGTTTTTCCTGCCTATCGCTTGGGTTTGGCCTATAGCCTCAAGCTGGTCCAAAAATCGTTATGTTCAATTTTTTGAACGCCTAAAATTGCTCGCCCGGAATTACTTCGTTTTAAACCGAACAACTTAGTAAATATTTCTCGACGAACCCCGGCCCTACTTGCTGACAGCTTTGGCATTAAATTTTCAAACAAACTCGTTTAAAACAGACTGTATCCCTCTCTTCATTACATGCTATGTTTTATGTCCACTTCGGTCTCTTCTGACCGTATAGCCTCAACGACGTGTCGTGAAATGTGCTGTATATAGAAAATGTGGCGCATCGCTTAGAACCTGTTTGAAGCCTCTGTACATGGTCTGCAGTTCTTTGCGGGTGAAATTCGTGACTCGAACGAGCTCGTCGATGCCTTGCGGTTTACACCTTACCAGGTTCGTCTCCCCGTCCCCTTCTCCGTAATCTGTAACATCATGCATCACCGTTACGCATTGTCGGACGAACTTTATTCAATGTGCCATCGCTGGGTTGCAATTATTCTGTAACAGTGAAAAGACCTAGGCCCTGTTTGCAGTTTTATATCTTTAACCAGTCACAATGTCACCCTTACGTGATAGGCCTACATAAAATGAACAGTTTCTTTTGCATAAACTTTCCTTTCCCAAAGCGCCCCTCATCCGTGGACCGTGGCACAGGGGCGCCATAGTACATAACTATTATAATAATATCCAATAAAAAAACTAACAAACGAATAATAAAATTGAAACCTAAGGTAAAAAACATTTAAGAACTTTAAAAATAATAGCTAATACTGCAAACATTCAAGGCACAGGATATTTGACCTCCAGCCGGTCAAATATCCTATAGGCTATATGACCGGTCAAATTTTGTCACCGTTCAAACGAGCCTGGTCATGACCGGTCGAACATCCGTTTTTGTGATGGCCGGATATTTGACCGGTCACCGCCTTGAACAGCCTTAGCTGGTACGTACGAGCAGAAAAATGGTGGTCATAAGTACGGGCTAAGACCGTTCGGACACGGCGGCACCGGAGCAACTGCCCAACCTCAGCCGAAGCCTCACGGGTCGACAGTCCGGCCAAGCAGCTCCTCAAGCTAGCACTATCACAGGATACCGCTTGGCAAGTATTTGCCATATTACCTGCAGCAACCTCTAATATACCACCCATACTCTAGATTAATAATGGTGTTCACTATTGTTCCTATACATCTTTAAAAACACTAACCCGAACCCAAACCCTATCCCTAACCCTAATCCCAAGCCCTAAACACTACACCATAATATTAACGCAAATTCTAGTCATTAGCACGTACACTATCTATAATGTCATTCGCTAGGTGATAACTGCGATTTTTCGTTTTGTCCGGCCAAATAGCCGGGCAAATAGGCTACAGGCTATTTGGCCGGTTGCCAGTCAAATAGTCACCGCGAAAATTGAAATGTCAGCACGATATACAGTAAGTACCGGTAGTAGCCTAATAAATGCAGTATTGTAAAACTATTTACAAATCGTGTTGTTATAATAGGCCCTACTAGGTAGTAACTCTTAACTAGCAAAGTAATTGAATGCAAGATAGGCTATACTGACTGTGTCCGGCAGAGCTGTGCGAGTGAAGGCTCACCGAGGCAGCCATGCCCATGCTAACGACAAACGACGGACAATTAAACAGACAGCCCTTCAACTTAATTCGTAGATTATTTTAGCTAATTACCATAATATCAACCAACAGCGACAGTCACGATGTCGACATTAAACCAAAGCCAACGCTATCTGCAATGCAGTCTCATGCATATTATCTGGCCTAAGCTGTATCGTGCATTCGCACTGCATTACCCTGTTGTCTTCATGGCATAGCCTAGAGCAGCAGCTGTTGCTGCAGCGGCGCGTTCATAAACCACAGGTGTTATTAGTAGACCTAGTAGTCGGCCCTAGGTTCCAGCTACCGCGAACCCCAGTTGCTTTGTCTGTCTTGCTGCAAGCAAGCATGTGTAATCTCTATTATGCGATGAAACCGACAAGCGTATAAATAATATCTGTCGTAATGAAAATACCACCGTGGCCCAGTTATTATCGCCTGCAGAAAAACATCGTTGCAGAATAATTCACGTCGACGCAATACGACGAGATGCCGAGAGGACGATCAGCTAAGACGTCGCATAGCATCTTGTCGGGAAGACCGAAAAGGTTATAAAAAAACTTGCACGATCGCATACACGTACGTAGGGACATATAGGCCTAAAAATACAACAAACGTAAAAACTCGCAAAAACTGCTCAAAGCTGCTTTGCTGTAACAAACAAAATTGCAACGCAAGCAAATTTTTAGTTTTGATTGTTTAAAAAATATGTCCGTATTTTCCAAGTGAATAAAAGGAAAAGACCAAAAAACTTCATCATCAATTCAGTAATTTGTTCGTTCGTGCCGTTGTGCGCTTGAGCGGTATTCATATAAAATTTATTTTTTTAGTTTTTATGCGCAGTACATTGGCTATATACTGCTAGCTAATGTCATTCGAATGCATTTTTGCACTGTACTGTACACGGTGGCGCGTAAAAGTGGAACATACACGCTTTGCGTAAATCGAAATATCAAACAGTTTTGGAAATGATTAGCCCCGATCCACAGACCTCTTAAAGAACTGACGGAGGCCATGTTCGGGCTCGCGAACTTGGGTTCATCGGTATTTTTAGTTTGTTAGTATAACTTTGTCAAACGCGGTTCGTTTGCTACACAATTTTGTACACATAGTGCCACAGACAACGTAAACAAATGCTGCAACTTCGGTTACTTTACGATTTCTACTTTTTTCGTGTGTGCATATTGTGGCTAAACCGTATGTCGGTACGTACGGTTTAGCCACAATATATGCACACATGAGAAAGTAGAGATCATACATTAACCAAAGAAGCGCATCAAGTGAGAGCAAAAATCGTTTTGCGGCGTCACCGGGCGAAATGTCGTTAATCGTTGACTAAACGTTAAAGGTTAAAGGTAATGATATAGCCCTTAATGGGACGCCCATCTCAGAGCTACGGAGCGTCAGCTGCCGTATGTGATCACACGTTACCTGCCACCCGACACAGTTGAACGCACCCCGTCTTAATCCCAGCCAGATAGGCCGGTACTCGATTTGCCTACCCCGGAGGGATGGAAGGCTAAGTTGACCTAGCTTCGTGCTATTTATAAAATGCTATATGATGGAATGGTCGGTAAGCGAGTGATGACAGCGGCAACGATTGGTTCTAGATAGCTGCAGCGGCTGCTGCAAGCAGAAGTAGCAGCAGAAGTAATAGAGTCATTTTCGACTTGTCTTCTTCGCTCATCGCGCTTACCATCCACGTCCAAGACAATGCACGCGAAGTAACAGAGAGAGTTGGAATCAAAGCTAAAAAATAGTCTTTTTTACTGTAAAGATTTTCTTTATGTAGGTCTTAGTGTACAAACAGCGTTCTTCCAAACATTCTTGGTTGCGGCTCACACTGTTTACCTACTTTCAGACGCCATCTAAAACATTTATGACGCGCCAGAGATACGCTGCAAGTGTCTACGGCACGCGTTGTCGTTTGTCCGTCCGTCTGTATATAACGGACGTATTGTGGCTAAACGGTGCAAGATAGGGCCAAGGTTGCTACTCAATCAAAGCTAAAAATAGTCTTTTTTACTGTAAAGATTTTCTTTATGTAGGTCTTAGTGTACGCTGCAAGTGTCTACGGCACGAGTGTCCGTCCGTCTGTATATAACGGACGTATTGTGGCTAAACGGTGCGAGATAGGGCCAAGGTTGCTACTCATCACTAATAGGAAATCGCATACGCCCTTTCAGATGTGATAAAAATCATCGACCTTGGATGACCTTGAAAGTCAGTACAGCAACAGGAACTTATAGGTCGTAGCGCGTCATTCCTAGCAACAGCTAGGGTTCACGTTCTACTAGGACATCGAGCGCGTACGAGGTTGTTACAGTTAGCGCGTTATATAAATTACTTTACTTACTTACTTAAAGAAGACCAGACACAAAATTACGACCCGGAATGGCCATAAACCGCATCATATATTATACACTGTCTCAAAAAACATCCCCGACATTACCAGATTTTGACAATTTTTGGTACGAATAGGCCTATTCCTGACACAACTTGTCATCAAAAGACCATTTAGTTTCCCACCTCACCCAACGTTTGTTTCTGCACTACCTGGGGAAAAAACCAGCGAAATATCACTTTTTTATCCAATGCGATATGATTGCTTAATTAACATAACTCGTAAAAACACATTTTGTTCACATTTCTGACACTTTGGCTGACATTTCATCCAGTTGTTCATTTTTCAACTGCCTGCAGTAAAATTGCTTAAAGTGTTGGCCCACTATGCGAACACAGGCAAGGAGACGCTTTCTCCATTAATTGACAGCAGTATCGATAATGTTCTGCTCCAGACCAATCCAGGCTTTACCAGTCGCTTCTTGACTTTGCAAACATTCTTAAACTTCATCTGGTAGACACACTGCTGCATGACAGTTAAAACTTGTAATAGACCACCTGTTGGGGCCCACGGATTAGAATAGATGGATTTTATCGACGTTTTTTCATTCGTTTTAACACTTATTATGCTTGGTCTGCTTTCCCCAGGTAGTGCAAAAACAGGCGTTGGGTGAGGTGGAAACTAAAACACTTATTTAGTAGCCAGTTGTGTCAGAAATACTTCTGCCAAAAATTATTAAAATCTGCTAATCTTTCTTCAAGTTACCATCGATAATGTCGGGGATGTTTTTTCAGGTTTTCTGTTTATTTCAACGCATATTTTGCTTCATCTGCTTTCCCTGGGTAGTGCAGAAGCATACACTGGGTGAGGTAGAAAACTGAATGGTCATTTGATGGCAAGTTGTGTCAGGAATATTCGTACCAAAAATTATTAGAATCTGGTCATTGGTTTTCAACTTACGGTCAAAAATGTTGGGGATGTTTTTGAGACAGTGTATAAGCCCCCTACACCATTGTATTCTTCATGTCATAACTGACTGCAGTGCAAAACTGCTTTTTGGACGAAACAGCAAAATTACGAAATTCATACAACGAACGTCATTGTGCTAGTCATGCGCAATCTTTTATTTTCTTGCTACTGCAACCGGAAAAGCACTTTCGGTATCGTATAAATACGCGTAACATGCTATGGATCAGTACACAGTAGCCAGTTATTGAGAGCAGTGCAAATCGCATACACTGATAACGTATGCAGGGCAAGGGTAAAAGCATACAACAGTGGCGTCGCGGGGAAGAGAGCAAGGGGAGACAGGATCTGCCGGGATGTTGCAATTTTGCGACAGATACCTACAAATTTCGGCCAGAAGACAGTTCCATTTCGCCCAGCCACCCCTCCCCCTTAATTCCACCAAAATGTGGGATTTTCAGTCCCACATACACTGCGTTGCATCTTTGGAAGATGATTTTCCAAAACAGGCATTTGGGGGGCAATTAATTCTTGCCCCTCCCGCTTCCACGACGCCACTGGCAAACATCATACCGAAAATATAAACGTGTCATGGCAGAAGTATTGCATCGACATGTCCAAATGGCAGCAACACTGTAAGAATGTTATCGAAGTACAAAATTTCGCACGAACAACATCAGCCTATAAAACACAATTACACGTACACTGACTGACTGTGATATGCAAAAAATTACAAAACTAGCAAATTTCTAAACACTTCAACTAAACTAAACATGTTATAGTAGTCACGATCGCTAACTCAATAAGCGATCCTCCATGTAATTGCAGAAAAGCGTTCGGCTCTGCTTGACCTTGACATTTAACCCCTAAAACTTCTTCACAAGTTTAAAGATCGTGCATCGTATGAAATTTTCAGCATTAAACATAAATATGAGCAGTCCAAGTACCGATCCCCTAGGTTTAAGGAGGCCGGCGCAGGCAGGCGTCAAAGACCGCTACCCCCTACCCTAAAAAGTGGTTATTTTACGGTTTTAACTCGTGTAGCGTAAAAACGATTGCAGATAAGTACATACATCTGCTTATCGTAACAAGCAATAGTGACAAGCTTTTTATTGGTGCTAACGTTGATGACCTTGAACCCACAAGATAGAGGTTTTCAGTGATTTTTTTGCGATTTATAGCTGCGACACACATTTTAAGTGTGAATTGCGCCGAAATGGCTAGAGATGGACCTGGACAACCTGCGTATGACATTTTTAAGCATAGAACGTACATTTTTTAAGAATTTAAGTTTCGATCTTTCTAATTCAAGGAGTCTTCCATATGGAGGCCTCATATTTGAGTACTCTTTCAAGATGCATTAGTATCTTATTGCTGTATAGACCTTGATTGCTTGATTGCCAAAGTGGTAGGACCGCTGCCATCGCGCGTCACGCGAGCTTTTCTCAAATTACTTGTATATTACTGTTAAGCTAGGGACTGGGTTAGGAAAGAAGGATGAACGGACAGAGAGGACCGCATGGTAATTTAATGAACTACTAGAAGGCTCAGAGGAAAACCACTTCACAAACCAGCCACTTTTAACAGCAATCATCAAATATAACAGATCAATTCACTCACTATAAAATATACGTCATCGCAATGACAGCATTCTAATAGCAAAGTATCACCAGTGATGTCAACAGTACACTGTGTCTCAAAAAAACATTCCCAACATTTTCGAGTGTAACTTTAACAAGGATTAACAGATTTTAATAATTTTTGGTATGAATATTCCTGAGACAACTGGCCATCAAATGACTATTCATTTTCCCATCTCGCTTAATGTCTGTTTCTGCACTACCCGGGGAAAACAGAACCAACAAAATATTACTTTTTTTATCCAATGCGGTATGATTACTTAATGAACATAACACATAAAAACACATTTTATTCACATTTCTGACTTTTTTTGGCTGACATTATATCCAGTTGTTTATTTTTCAACTGCCTACAGTAAAAATTGCTTGAAATGCCGGCCCATTGTGCGAACATAAGCATGGAGATGCTTTCTCTATTCATTGACAGCAGTATCGACAATGTTCTCGTTAGACCAATCCAGGCTTTACCAGTCGCAACATGAGTTCATAAACATTCCTTAACGTTATCTGGTTGACACTGCTGCATGACAGTCAAATTTTGTAATAAACCGGCTGTTGGGGTTAACAGATTTGGATAGATAAAATTTATTGACAGGCAGTGCAAAAGCAGACGTTGGGTGAGGTGGAAACTAAAACACTTATTTAATAGCCAGTTGTATTAGAAGTATTTTTGCCAAAAATTATTAAAATCTGCCAGTCTTTCTTCGAGTTACAGTCGATTAAGTCAGAGATGTTTTTTCAGGTTTTCTGTGTATTTCAAGCTATATTTTGCTTGATCTGATTTCCATAAATAGTGCAGAAGTGGACAGTGGGTGAGGTGGGGAACTGAATGGTCATTTGATAGCAAGTTGTGTCCGGAATATTAGTACCAAAAATTATCAAAATCTGATAACTGGTTTTCAAGTGACAATCGAAAATGCCGGGGATGTTTTTTGAGACACAGTGTAGACGGTCAGTTAACAAACGCAGCCAGATATTCAAGGCAACTCGACATTTCACGGTCCAAAACTACACAATGTTTCAGGCACTGTGGTTGGCTTGAAATACCTCAATGCTATCCCGACCCCATCGCCATTTTGCCACTAATTGCACATTTAGCACAAGACAATGTTCACACGAGCACGAAGTCTGTCCAATGCATTTCGATAGTTTACATTATATGTCTGTATAAATATAATCAATGAGCTGTTTAGACTGGTAGAAAAAAACAAACAGTTTAATTTCAAATTCAACAGCAGCAATGATCCTTTTATCCTTCTCTATTATTTTAACTAAACAATAAACACTGTAAGTCACGAGACCACTCGATTTGTCACCAGCGCTTTACTATAAAAGGTCCATCGTCATCATGCATTCATCTTGCACCTTTATGGAGATATGGCGCCTCAAAGATAATGGGGTCACGAGTTTGACCTTTTGGGGTCACGTGACGTCATCGGTCACGTGACCATTCGACTCCCGGGGGTCGACTTCCTATCCATGGTCCATGGTGACCATGCGTCCATCTGGCACCTCTATGGCACCTCAAATATTGGACGCACCGACCTAAACACAAAAAAAGACGGAAGAATGGAAAAAGAGAAAGGAAGGGGAAGGAGAAGGAAAAGGAGAAGGGGAAGGGAAAAGGGAAGGGGGAAGGAAGGTGGAAAAAAGATAGCTTAAGAAATATAGAACGCACGGACACATGGACACAAAGGTGATTTTATACTCTGTCCAATGCTATGCATTGCATTGGACAGACAAAAAGCAAAGATAACATAGTTTTACTAGCAAAATACTGAAACATGTAAAGAGATACGGACGAAACAGCTAAGATGATATATTCCACTTTATTATAACTGCGCTTTCCTACTCTCTCACACAATAATACTTGTCATATAAACACGCAATAATCTATTACTAAATCACTTATCGACAAATCCACAGTTAAAAACAGTTAACAATAATTTCCTACATGTGTTATTTAACGTCGGTTATGACTATTACAAATGCGTTTGAGGTTGTTACAGTTAACACGCTACATAAATTACCTACTTACTTACTTACTGCACTATAAAAGCGGAAAAAACCGAAACTGATGGGGCAAAAGATGTTAAACCGAGCAACTGATGTATTAAGTTTCACACATCAGTAACAGATTTGATTCTTCATAGCGATTCATGCATATGCATGTACCACCGATATGCACACAACGTTCACAATGATAAATTAATAATCTAAACTCACAAATGCAGCAACTCAACCTGAGCTGCGGAAGCACGATAACATTAACACTGCCAGAGATTCTAGGATTAGCTTGACCACATGATAACTGACACTGCAACAAGGAAAGTGCGAACTGCAAAGAATGCAGTGATGGAAAAAGCATCATGTTAGTGGCCCATGGCATCATCAGAAAAAAACTTGATTTACAATCCTCACTCTCTGACGATGTAAAATGATGTGGACCTGATTCGTAACAACAATCAATCGTTAGTAAGTAAGTAAGCGCAATTTAACAGTTAGCCACCATGCGCCGCGATCTCAGCACCCGAACAAAAATGTCTTCAGCAGCAGCTTAAACTGTTCAAAGTTGACGTTAGTTTGTTTCAGATGTGCTGAGAAGTTTTTAACTCACTGCTGTCACCACTGTGCGTTATATCGGTTAATCTTTGCCAAAGCAATGCAGCTTCATTGCAGTGTTAGTAGGCTAGTAACATGATAACTTAACAAACTAAACGCGTGTACAAACTACATAGCAACAGAAAAGAACTGGACCGGACTAAAATATGTGAGCACAGTTCAGCTCACTTCTGTCACTATGAACACGCCTTAACAGAATGAGGTCGAAATGTGAACTAACAAATGGCAACTGAATGCTGCATTGTCACACGGTGAAACATAATAAACAGAATGCAGTTAGGCCACTTGTGAACATCAGCAAAACCAGCTACTGTTCACTACACATACAGCAGGCATCTACAGCAGACATTATTATACAAGGTGGGCCCAAAAAAAACGTGCCACTTTACTTTTGTCCATATCTTCACAAATTATTGACCAATTTTCAAAATTCTTTCACTGGCACACTCTGCAGACAATTTGCGATAACGTGATTATCATAGATCCCACCACACCATAAATGCGTGTCTACACTACCTTGTGAAATATAATTGAAATATGCATATTTAGTGATAATAACAAACAAACATTTTGATAAAATTTTCAAAGAACACTTCAGACAAGCATTGCAGTAAATGATATGTATGACACTAAACTGCATGGGTCTAACACAGCTTAGTGTCATATGGATCATTCACCGCAATGTTGGTCTGAAGTGTTTTTTTCACTTAAATAAATTTTTGTTATTATCATTAGTTTTTTCTTACATTTATATTTCACAAGGTAGTGTAGAGATGCTTTACGGTGTGGTGGGATATATAACGATCACATTAATGCAAATTGTCTGCAGAGTTTGCCAGTGAAAGAATTTTGAAAATCTGTCAATAATTGGCGAATATGTAAACAAAAGTAAAGTGCCACGTTTTTTATTGGCCCACAGTGTACATACAATGCTACAGCAGGCGTCTCCGACAGATATTATTCCGTTGCACACAAAACTCGCACAATTCAATCAGTCTCTGCAAACAGATGGACGAGAAGTTTCTTCCTTTTAAGCCAAGTCAATAAAACACTGAGGCCTGCCACTCTGCATATTTGTCCCAGTACACTCAAAACTCTCAAGATTTTGGACATTTTACAATCACTTGATCCAGCAAGTACAATGAAAGTGTACAAGAATTAGGTCTTGAAAACTTACAAAATTGGAAATTCTTTAAACAGAGAGAATAACAATTTCAAGTCTCATAAAGGCAAGATCGCCACTGCCTGGAGCATATAACACCGTTGCTGCATACCCTGCCTGTGAATAAAATTATAGTGGAGTTTGAGTCTTTTTGCAAGGGATCCTGCTGCATTTTCCTAGACTCTCAGGACGAATCTGCTTACCTTAGAACACTTAAAAACAAGCTCCAAATTCCAGTAATTTCAGAAGATGTGGGAAGCATGAGAATGAGCCTTTCAGTAACAGCACAAAACAAGAATCAACAAGTAATTCACTGGACAAGCATTACACACTAACATGAGCCGACCACACATCATGCAGTGGAAATAACGATGGACAGCTGTACAAAATTCAACACTGTAACAACACTGTTTACAATATATCACAGCTCATTGCCTTTATTAACCACCACCAGCAGCTGCCAGTGCCAATAGCTGTCAGTACGTTAAAAAACAACAGAGATTCTTCACACAAATACTATCTTACAATACCAGCTACCATAATCGACATAAAATTTTACTGCAACCACAGTATTTTGTTAAACCAACTAATAGGAAAAGACTAATACAGTTGAATAAAGTACAACTGCGAAGGCATCATTACGAATCAGTGATAAGTAAACCATCACATTTGATACATAATTATATCATTTCAAAAACAATGCTTCCTACACCATTTCTTGATACCAGCAGGCTATGGATGGCAGGCAGTCCATAGTATAAAATAGCTCACAGATGTTAGTTTTAGTCAGCACAAAACTCTATGCAAGTATACACTCAAGGCGATATGGTGTTCAGCACTAAGCTAATTATAACGGCTTGACTATGAAAGCATAATACAAATCTAGGTTTTGATGCCATCAGCTAGTGACAGATATGACCTGCAGAAGTAATGACGAAGCAGCAAATGCCCGATATGACTTCGGCGGCACATTATTTGGCCACAATTCAGCAGCAAAGCACGATACAAAAATACATCTGAAAACTAGATTAAGTACAAGTCTGCCACAATAACGATCGTCGGTCTGTTAAACATTTTAAAAGTCGATACTACCATAACCAAATACACTGAAAACAAGCTTGATCACCATTAGAAATAAAATTACAATAGAAATTCCTAGATCTGTTAGGACAGGACAATTCAAGATGAACAATGCCAACGCCTGCACCGCTAATGTAAAAAATACCATCAACAGTGACCCAGATTAAACCCTAAATGACATCAGCCAATTTGACTCCTAAAAAATTAGACTGCGGTTATTTGACAATTGAATGAATTCAAGTAACTAAACTGCAGTTGCCGTTCTATCACTAGTGTAAATAAATAATATTTTGATGACTAATAGATTTCTATGCTAGCTATGATGGCAGTTATTGTTGATTATACATTAAGAATGTGTTTTTTACTTTCTATATTCTACAGGCGGAGCCCCCAAACGTTGCGGGACCCGGGTTAACTTACCCCCTACTCTCCTTCTCGATGGGCCTGGATGCATTAATAACGTGTTTATGAATGCATTTAAAAAATTAATGCAGTGCATTAATGTATTTTAAAAATTAACGCTTCGACAGCTCTAATTCAAAGCCATGGTTAACTTAATACCACAATGTTTTGACACTGGTAAACTTCCTTACATGTCTAGTTCTGTCTACTTTATACTAAAAGCTCAGTATATCTAACTGAAACAATTTGGGTTTGCACAACAACATGCCAGTAACATACACTACCCACATATACACAGTGTCTGGAAAAAACATCCCAAACATTATTGATTGTCACTTGAAAAAGAGATATCCCATTTTAATAAGTTTGGGTATGAATAATTCTGGCACAACTGGCCATCAAATAGCTGTTCAATATTCCACCTTACCCAATGCTGCTTCTGCACTTTTCGGGGAAAACAGAACCAACAAAATATGAGCTGAAATTAACAAAAAAATATGTCAAAAGGCATCCCCAACATTATCAATTGTGACTAAAAAATTGACAACTGTTGATAACTTTTAGTGCAAACATTATTGACACTACTTGCCATTAAATGATCGTTTTATTTCCCACCTCATTGAATGTCTCATCAATTTCGTTTCCCCAGGCAGTGCGGAAACAGACAATGGGTGCAGTGAAAAATTGGACAATCACTTGTTGGCCAGTTGTGTCAGAAAAATTGGTATTAAAAATTATTAACATCTGACAATTTTTCTTCACGTTACAATTGATAATGTTCCGGATGTTTTTTTCCGGACACGGTGTACTTCCAAACACAAGTTTACCCACTGATCACAACATCAAACAAACCTAGAAAACAGTTGACAACCAGACATTTAACACGATGGGGGTTGATCAGCATAACTTACTGTAGAGATGGGCCCAGGCGAAACAAACTATACACAAAACCGGCAAAGTTGCATTGCTGGTAATGATAAAAGTACACAATGACAAGCTATAACTGAGCATCAATGCTATACTACAAGCTAAAAAAAGTAAAAAAAAGACCAGTTGCTAATCTGAAAGCTAGTTACATGTATGCAATCACAAACAATGTTCAGTAGCAAGAAACAATTGGAAATTATCATAAAACACCTGTTTTCGACAACAGCTTGCATTGAAATAATGAAAACAATACGAGATAATCAGGGGCATCATTTGGGGTGGGGGAGGCTAGAGGGGTCTATGGACCCCCAAGAATACATGATTTTAGTTTTTTCCCTGTAAATTGTACCTTTGAAACAGTGTTACTGCTGCAAAAACAATACGTTACATAGACGGAGACCCCGATGATTTACTGAAATGACGCCAATGAAGATAATTCAAACGAAACAGTACGAGGTTATTCACCAGAGCACAACGAACATTGGCACAATGTGGAATGACGTCAGACTTGTGTTTCCAGTACAGAAGCTTCGCTGTAGCTCGAATCGAGGCCAGCGGCACCAGTGCCTTCAGTGCGCCATGGAGCAGTGCACCAGGGCACACTGTCATCATCACCGGGTGCGCAGTCAACAAAAGCCGGCGTCGTTCGAACTGAATTCGCCAGTCCGTTACACGACATGCACAATTTGCCAAGCTTCGTAACACTGAACTCATGGACGGTTTGGTTTGCAGTACCCTGCATATAATTCTGGGCAATGTGTTCATGATCGGCCTCAGTATGACAATTATCATGAGGCTTGTCTGGTTGTCGACTTTCGTCTGACGGTGACGTGATTAACTCTGTCAAGAATCGTCTCGTGCATTCGTATCCTTGCTGCAATTAATACACAACATCACATAATAGCAACAAATGACTCACATTTTGCTAGTGCTGACAAATTAACACGTTATTTTGACACGGTAAAGAACTGACTGCAATTAAAAAATTAACGCTGCTAAAAATTAACGAACGTACACAAATTTTATGAAGTATGAATTCCAGTATTCAATCAAACTGTGGTTATTTCATCTACGTTCAACTTGGTGGAGATAACAGAAGCTATAAAAGTGAGTAATAAAATAAACATAATGACCAATGACGAAATGTCACCGTTTGTGATCACAGCCTAAGAGCCAACTGTGCAGTGACCATCTTACCCTAATCAT
>Ga0209671_1003698_pt1 | contig 14849 bp, 9 predicted proteins | sample WorMetHERISLAND2_2_FD_187401 | JGI IMG/M metagenome (GOLD analysis project Ga0209671, IMG submission 187401) | Marine gutless worms symbiont microbial communities from Max Planck institute for Marine Microbiology, Germany - Olavius geniculatus... | ecosystem: Host-associated > Annelida >... | reverse complement strand
ACAGGATGCAATTATCTTTCACGGGGGCCGAGTTGTAGTTAATTTTGTCCCCAAATTCGTTGCCATGGCAACATGGGTCGGCAAGGGAAAATTTAAATGACACCATCGGATAGCCCGGGCCCAAAAATAGGGGGTAGGTGCAAACAGCGCGCAGTTATCTTTTACGGGGACTGAATTATACCGCTTTGAAGTCCCCATAGGTTCATAATGCAAATTTTTAAAAATCTGGGGTAAAATAGGTGAAGGAGTTATAAGATTTTTATCCCAAACAAACTCGATTTTACTTTTCGGGCCCCGAATCACTGTGCAAAATTTCATCTAAATCGAATCAAAATTGCGGCCGTAGGAGTGTTTACAGACAGACTGACAGAATGACATAAGTGATTTTATAATCTGTCCCATGCAATGGGACAGATAATTAACGCCCGAATGCTCGAAAACTGGACGGACGCCGACATTTTTCGTTGTTGTTATTGGACGTTGTCTAACTGGAACCATAGCGGGTGAACGATTGTAGTATACGTGTATATAATGAACGACTGTAGTTGACTACATGTATGCACTTGTGGTCAGTTATATACTCAGCTTTTGCACTACGAAAACACTCGAACTGTTTGTTTATATATTATTGTTTCGATATTGTCACTCGTCGTGTGTGCAATCTGTTGTTATCGTTTCCCGTTCATTTTGTTGCCGAGATTTTTTGTCTTAGTTTCTGAGTTATTTTCACGTGTATTTAGTTACGTACGGTACGGTATACCAGCTCATTTGCCGTTTGTATCTAAGTTATATTGTACGCGGTGTTGTACCAAGGTCCGTCGAAAATACAGGCACGCTGTAGACGTATGGTTAATAATTTGCTGACGTTAATCGGCATTGTTGTTGTTTTTGTTGTGTTGTCCATGCGGTTGCTTAATTGCCTGCACCGCAATGTATATTTAGGAAGAGCGGCTTGCGCTTTTCACACCCTTGGCGAGTAAGGTTAGAAAATTTGTTTGACATTGGTCGATGGCTCCGGTAAGCACTGCATGTGGCCAGGGCCATAAGCGCAAACAATGTTTAAACCAGGAGCACACGGGGGAGAGCTTGCGGCCCAAACATAGTTGAAAATGTACGTCTGAATTTTACACCCGTCCCTTTCCCTTTCACATTTCTAAGTCTGCCAGGGCTTCTGTCGTCACTACAGCCTACAGCCATAGTAAAATATTCCGAGTTAACTGAAAGTAAGGAGATACAGATGATAAATCTGTACAGATGACAAATTCTGGACCGGTGAATAAAAGGGAGTCCGACGAAGGATGACCGTGTAGCCTACAATCCACTCCCAGATCTATTTCTACGTTTCGCAGACGAGTGAAGATTACGGGACCTATTGAATATCACTGGACCCACTATAACGCTGTACTGTCTTCTGTGGTGAATTTTTAAAATAAAAATATGTCTGAGAATATCTCTCACTGCCTCTGCAGTACGACGCTACTTGTATGAAGGGTATAAAGACCACCACACCCTAATTATAGGCTATAAACTTTTTTCCATATATACTTCACGCTTAACCATGGAAGCCGGGCTTTACTTAGAAACCCGTAGGCTACAATGCATCTCTGATAAATATATAAATTTCTCAAATAACGACAACGCAGTCGGCAGTCAGTGACAGTTGTATTAAAACACGCACTGGACAACGAACAACAAATAACTGCCGACATGTAACAAAACATTTACACGGAAAATCTTTTTACACGAACGCAAACACGCGCACTACGTGCACCGCGTTTCACGGACATCTGATGAACTTAAATCAGATTTAACTCATTCGATCGGTGGGGTTAATTAGCTGAAGCTGATAATTTTCTGGTTAACTGTTCTGGAGCCACAAATATAGACTACCGTACGTAAAAGACGTGAACCGTCACCGTAAACGAACACAACCAACCGTGCATACATTTACGTACTTCCTATTTGCTCAAAATTTCCAACAAATAACGACAAGAATGAACGTAAGCCCTACGTCACGAAGACGTTTAAGTGCATCAGCGTACAAGACTATCATTGCTATTGGCGTTGGGAATATGAACACGAAATGAAAGTTTACTTTTAGGCCTACTGCCTAACAGCTCAATGCACTGTAAAGTAGACAAATATCAACAATTATTACCACGATGAACGCACTTTTATTCTTATTCCTGGTTACCTTATAAACTCAGTGATAACAGTATAATAACAGCAGTGTCAAGCCTTGCTCAAGACCAAGTACTGCCCGCGGGTAGCCAGCTACACATGACTGACAACAACGTCGGACGAGTAAAAATTTCCTGATCAAAGGCTCATGCGCGTCACATCACTAACGCTGCAAACTAGAACGTGTGTCGGTGCCGTGGTGACATATCAAGCGGCCGTCCTGCGCAGCGTGACCTTCAACAGTGATATTTCGTATACTGAACACTGGCACCCGGCTTACTTTTAACCAGGGGAAACGCTCGTACCGATACTGATTTTTCTACATCGTTTTTTTTTGTTTTCGAGTTAGAAACTCCCACGAGACGGAGAGACGGACGGACGAAGGGACGGACGGGCATAGAAATCTCTGACCTAATGCACTGCTTTGAATCTGAAGCTAGCTGAAGACAGATGAAAGCTCTCGGTCACCACAGTGACAGAACAGGACATACACAACAGATAACAACACTACCAGTACCCACAGATTACAGATTCTTACCGTATTCGGCCGAGTGATGGCTCTACTTTGAATATGTGCATTTGTACTCAAAAGTTAAATAATTTGAATACGAATATTGCGCAAAAGTGAATACGTAGGACCTACTGTTTACAAAGTTGCAACGCAAAGCCCTCGCCATTTTGTTGTTTTTATACAGAAAACAATTGATACTTAATATAAGTTATTTTGTGCAGTGAAAAAAACATGTTTTACAGTTTTATAGTTAACGATGCTCAGTAATGTAAATGGGACTGTTGTGGTTAAAATATCATCACTAATGACATTTCTTTCTAGTTGCTGGTTCAATGTTTGTATCTGTATTTGTGTTCGGCCACAAGGAAAAAGCCGATTATTGCTATTTGGCCGAATGAAAAACATCACTATTCGTTAACAGTCTACGTCAATTCAAATGCACAGCAGCACATATACACAAGCAAACGCACAAACGCACGAATTCTCTGTAGGCCTGTCTACTCAGGTTAGACCTGCCTCCTTTTGAGAACTGGTGGGACGGCGCATTTTACAGGCCAGGTTAATTGCTTTTTAAGGCTTTATATCAGCCAATCAACAGCAGCGGCGTCGTGGGCGTTTAAAGCTTAGGTGCATCACTCTACAAGTACGAGTAAAAGAGTATATGCGGGAAAGGAAAAAACAATGTTCTGACAGACGCTACAAATTTCTGATCGAATTCGGACAGATGGCTAAAAATGTCCGACAGAAAAGTGTATGCTCAAAATTTCAAATTTGGCTCTAAATTTTCTAAAAATGAGGTTTTCAGTCCGAAATTCTGGATTTTTGATGAAAATTTTCTGACAAGGAGAAGATTTTCCAGCAATTTTCTGACAACCAAAATTTAGGTGGGGGGCAACTGCCCCAGCTGCCTTCCTGACCCCCGACCCTCTCCCATCCACCTCGGTCGCGACGCCACTGATCAACAGTATAATTCAACAAGAAATATTATTAGATTGTGACCAATCTAATGTACTCCTCGCGCGCATCATTTTCTTTTGAATTCTTTTAAGAGCTTTTTCGTTCCTTTCGGCTTGTATTAAAGACCTGGCGTCTAATTGAGACCCGTTTTATATTATACTAATAGTGACTGGCGTCGAGGTCGTTATTGGAAATTGTCTACCCGAAGTTCATATAATATTGCCTGATTTTAATAACTGAGAGGAAAACATTTTCAATAGGCCTAATGGTCGATGACGCTAGTTGCCATTTGTCTTGTTATGCCTCAACGCATGCGTCTATCTGGCACCGTTACGGAGACATGGCGCCTCAAAGATAACGGGGTCACGACCTTGACCTTTTGGGGTCACGTGACGTCATCGGTCACGTGACCATTTGACTTGCGGGGGTCGACTTCCTATGGGTGGTCCATAGTAACAGTGCGTCTATCTAGCACCGTTATGGAAATATGGCCGTTTGAATTTCTTTCAGAAAGGCTCTTCCAGGAACAGAGGTCGGTCGTCAGTCGGTCAGTTGGTCGGTCCTCAATATTACACTGATCTCATATACTCCTCTTCGCTACGTTAGGAACGTAGCGCGCGAGGAGTAATAAACTGAAGAACGAGCGAGACACAGTGGCACCGTTCATCATTTCGTCAGCAGTATAATAAATAAGCAACACATACAGTACACAAACAGACGGACAGACACTTGGACTAGTTACAGTAAACTCGGGAAGCTGAAGTTCTATGCCAGTGTTATACTGGATTTCTACAACACATTAAACTCAGTTTAATGATATGCAACAATGACTTTGGTTACAATACAGTAAGACGAAAGAAATACAAACTTGCAAGGTGCACTTAAAAGCTAGTCTACTGCAACGAAACAAACGGAAAATGATGACAATAGAGGTTTTTGCATTTGCTTTTAACCCCCAGGATTTTTACTACTGGGGTAAAATAAAAACATAATAAATAATAATAGCAATAACGAAAGAAAGAAAGCAGATGAACTGCAAAAACCAACATACTGACTAATAAAAAGATATGATTTACTATCAGTGTCTGCAACACAAAGACAGCGGCTACAAAAAATTATAATCGTCATTATCATTAAAAATGACGTAAAAATATAATTTAGTAGTAATATTCCACTAAATAACACATTTGCTAAAAGAAAAAAAGTCTATTCTACATAATAATCCACATAACACAGTAAAATAGTAATACTAACAACATAACATGTTATAACAATATAATGAAAACATTCTTCCAAATATATACAATGTATATTTACAACAACAATGACGAAAGTTGGCACTCAGTTATGGGAGTCATTGTGTCGACATGCGTCATGCAGACGAATAAAAAATCCTACTTGCAGATAACAAGTAAAAATTCTATTAACACATTTCTAATATTCCTCCACAAATGCTCACGATCATATGGACATTATAAAACAGCAGAATACTGTCAGATGTAGTGGCTAAGTCAACGTGAAAAAACGTAAAGTCCTTCCCGAGCCATAAAGCCTGTAAGGCGGCGCTAATCTCCATTTCCTTAGCACTCCGTCAGACACCAGTTCACACTGCGGGGCCACAGATACGGGAGTTGTGCATCCTGTGGTGTGCCTGTTTACGCCACAGCTGTTGCTGGTACTCACTGATTGCGCATACCCGTGAAGGGATGGCCAGGCTGAGTTGACCTGATGGTTGGTTAATGTGATAACAGGATAAAATCCAGAATATTATGATTTACTGGACGGCACGGTAAGTAACAGTATTGTAAAGAGCAGAAAATTCGGTTGCGTTAACCACAAGCAAAAATACCATACATTTGAAAGCACTATTAGCACATTTTGTTATTAATTTTACTGCTAGCATTAGTACTTCAATTATTATTTTGTGAAATGGCACGAAGTCAAAGTTTGGAACAGAATAATCAATGTTGTCGCCAATAACAGATTACACAGGCAGAAAAGTGCCTTATGACGAGACGGTATTCCTCAGTTACTAAGCCATAAAAAGCTCAATATCATCATTACTACTACTATTATTTTTATACCCTTGCAGTAAATACACCAGCGGTCCAAATATAAGTTAAAAACATAGCTGGGATGGCTACTGGTCTATTAGTAATGAGTTTAGTTTAACGGGCAGCTATGTGAACCATGAACCGACAATGTGAAAATTTACAACTATCTGGCAGTGGTGCAGACACAATGCAAGCACCTCCTATGCACACACCAAGTCAGTCAGGGAGCTTGCTAAAAGAAATAATCACCAGCTATTTCTGCCGCATACCGTTCAAACTGCTGATTTATGACCAATTCACAACTAATAGTGATGACACACTGGCCAGTTTCAGGCGCCTGTTTCTGGTACCAGTCAACTGGTACCAGAAACTGGTCAGTCTGTCATACTCGTCTGGTGCCGGATTTTTCTGGTGCCAGAAACCGGCGCCGGATAGAGCATGTTCAATTTCGTGCCAGAAACCAGCTAAAAAGCTGAACTGTGATTGCTTTTTCTTCTGGATTTTTTAACAGCCTGAATGCTAAAACAGCGGCTGTAACGTCATCATTCTCAAAACTCTCAAAATCGGAGTCCATCATGTGTTTTCCCCGCTGGTATCATTTGCCGGCTAAGTGTGTCATGGTTTCTGACACCAGACAACTGGCGCCTGTTTCGAGCGCCAGAAACAGGCGCCGGAAACAGGCGCCAGAAAATGGTCAATGTGTCATCAACTTAAGACGCCGACGTGACTCAACTTGACTCAGTCTGAGTAGAGTTGTGAACTGACCATTAAACTGCTTCACTAACAATCACAGACAACGTAATCGCAGCACGGGGGCCTGCTGCTGGTCCTGCCATGCAATTGTCCCATGGACTCATGGGTGGACTCTATAACGGGTCAGTCGTAGTCAATGTAGTCTTTCTGCTTTTCCATCTTAGCCTTGTACAGCCCGGAGTCATCTTCTAGCTTGTGCCGCTTGAAGAAGCCACACTACAGCAATACACACAGGCAGAAACATCAGCCTCCTCTGGCACAATTATTTTTTGCCAGTGATGTCATCTCAAGGTCAAGACCAAGACCGAGGACTTGAGACCCAAAGCCAAGAACAAGGACTTTGCCATTAAAGCCGAAACCAAGACCGCTGCTCTTTGTCCTCGAGGCGCTTCGAGGACACAGCTATGTTCACGAGGATACATCACTGTTCTTTGCTAACTGACTACCATCAGAAAAGTAATGGTGAATAATTCTGCAACATACGGAATCCTGTAAAAAATCGGATAATCTGTTTATGGCTTTTTGAGTTATCTTGTGTACAAACTAACAGAAACATAATGTCAGCCACTGTTTGGCGGAAGTTATAGGCCTGACGTAGTTTTATCCACTGATGAATTCGACCGATGCAAAATGCCAGTTGGCCAGCTTTCCAATGGAGCACCGGAGAATAACGCAACTAGTGAGGGTGTCTTTGAACAGACTCATAAGTTAAAACCGTATACAAGTTATATACGGAAGGCAGCAGTGATTGTCGAAAAGTTGACAAAAATATTGAAAAATAAAGGTTGCATTTTAGCAAATGTCACATATAACCAGTGACTAGTGATGGTATAATCTGACCTTCCAGAGGAGAAGCATGATGAGGCAAAGTAGAAAGATGCCGATGATGATGGCGACAATGATGATGATGATGATGATCCACAGCGCCATGCCAATCGGCCGCTGCACCTGGATGTCTGGAACTACGGTCGTCGTCGCCTATCAGTAGAAATCACACCGTCACGCTATACCTCCGGGGTAGGTAAATCGAGTACCACAGGCCTGTCTGGCTGGTATTAAGGTGGGACGTGTTTACCTGTGTTGGGTGGCAGGCAACACCGTGTGATTCCATATGGCAGGTGACGCTCCGTAGCTATGCGATGGGCTTCCCGTAAACAGCTACACACATGCTTTAATCTTTTTAACCTGTGACTTTTTGACCTCAATTCATCGCCGATCCATGCAAACACATTGGGCCAGCCACGCTCCGACGCCATCCGTGTCTGTCAAGAGCTGCCACCTCGGCTTCTTCCCAGGTGAGCATAAACTGGAGTTAGTAGGGGCGTTCTATAAAGGTCCAATGGGCCGAAAATCGAGGCTGAAGGCCGATAGTGAGGATAGACTTCTTGGGGAGAGGCAGACAGCTCGAGTAAAAAACATCAAACGTAGCAGTACGAGTATAATAGCAACAACAGCAATAAAAATCAATCTGAGCTTGTCATGCAATCTTTTTATACTACTGTTCAACTAATTTGCATATTTTCTTATTTTTAACCTTTATGTGCAAAGTCCAACCGTTCGTTGGCTTCAACAAAAACTAAAGACGTTTCATTCATTCATTCACTGATAAGAAGCGAGAAGCAGAGAGTGTACCTTGGCGACGTCGTTATGCGTTGGTTGCTGAATGAGCAGCCAAGGATCGATTTCTATCTGAGCACGAGACGACAGCAAGATGCGGTCAACGTCTATGTAGTCCTACACAACGACAGCACGCCTTTCTTCATACTCACGTACAGGTATAAGTTATACGGCAATCCTTGCTTAATGAGCAATACCTTTATACGTTGACTGAAAATGGAGGACCGGAAAATGGAGGGCCAAAAAAAGAACAATAGACGATAATTACTAACTTTCAGAAGTTTGAAAATAGAGGACCTAATTTCGGGAGGTAGAAAATGAAGGACAAAAATGTTGTTAACACATCATTATGCCCAGGAAGGCACATCACATATATTTGTATAACTTTCTAAGTTACTCAAGCAGAAAATGTATATGCTTAATTAAACTATTGAAGAATATCAAAGCAATTTTTTAATTCTCATGGTACCAGAAAAATGCAATTATCAATGTATATTGCATATAACTAAAATCAGATAAACTAAAATACGAATGGCAAGTGATTAAAATTGTTTGTTAATTGTTAGTTGTATAGAGGTAAAATCGAGGCCTATATACACGTGCAGTTCGTACGTAAGCATACTTGGTATCAACAGTAAGGTAAAAGGTAAAGGTAAAGCCCAGTACTTGCTATAGTGCTTCTTACATGAGATGGACTCAAGACCAGAAGCGCTTTACAATCTCCGGGGCCGGGCAAGTGGCAGCTGATTGGCATGAGCTAATGATACCGCAGCGCACTATTTGGCCATCCATTGCCCGCCTAAGCAACAATTGGACCCACGGTTTGCAGCCAGCAGACATACCATCGCCCCAATCAGCCACACTAGGCCTTCACCCCGTAAGCTACTACTTATTTCCCGTCCCACGGAGGGTAGGAGGCTGAGTTGGCCTACATGGTCTTCCATTTTTACAGAGCGTCAGCATAGCTTGTTATGCAGAAGCATTGTCTTAACTACAGCAAAGGGGTCCGTCCGTTTGTCGGGGTCGATGTCACACTATGGTATTGTGTCCTTCATATTCCGGTCCTGCATTTTCCACCTCCTGAAAATCGGTCCTCCATTTTCAGGTCCTCCATTTTCAGCGCACCCGTTGACAAGCACACGCCACTAACTTCGAATAGTTCAAACGTCTACTAAAGATAGCCACTGAGATTGTGGCACATTGTGACTAACTTTTAATTGTTTGAGTGTGTGGGAAAATAATAAATGGTAACGCAATGTATAGGTCATTACCTCGAGGAAGGTGCTGTTCCATAGCCTAGCGCGTAGATCAACGACGACGTAATCACCAGCACTCAACTCATCAATGTGACAGACGATCTCAGTGCACTTCACGTTTGTGCCCGTCTCACAGTCCTACACAGACAACAGATAATATGACTACAACCACCTAAGGGCACACATACCACTATGGCAAACCTAAGCCCAAATGGCCTAATTTGCGAGTTAAACCTTTGGAACATCAGACTCACCGAAATCTTAAGACAAAATGTCATTTGCAAACAAAACTGTAAAAATTATTAAAGATTTACGAAAGACCTACACACAACTAAGCTGTTGACCTTGAAAGAACTGACGAAAACTTCGAAAAATATTTTAAAATCTTAGAAAAAATTATAGATACGTTAAAAAATTACGTCCTGCATTTCTAAGGGCATTCTGCTGTGAGTCTTACTACGCTAAAATTGCAAATCGTTGGATACTCAAACAACTTGAGACTCATTAAAATCTAGGCTTTATAAAGTTAAACGCATTAATTAATTTTAACACTTGGTCAATACAAAGTCCACGTTTCAGAGCTTAAGTTTCAATCTTGTTCTCCAAAAACTTTGAACAGCATAGCGAGGTGTATGGCAAACGTAACATTATGGCTAGTTTTGGTGTTAAAAAATAAAGATACATTTGCCAGACACAGTGTACGTTTATTTGACTAATGTGACTTCTTAATCGAGTGCTTTTGTCTACTTCAGTTGCAAGCCAAACATTGGACAAGGTAATCTCTATTATAATTAGACGATAATAGGCTAAAGACGACATGTCACCGTCGTGAATGAGTAAAAAAAAGCTATTGGCATTTGCTGGCTACAAGCACTAATAATCCTACAACGTGTCTGAAAAACAAAGCACTTTTTTGAATAGCTCCGTGAAACATTGCGTTACCCAGTACGAATTCATTGTTGTAAATGGCCAAACTACGACTTCTGAATTTCACAAGATAATGTAGTGACAGTATTAAGGTGAGGTGGGCGAAACTACGATGATTTGCGTCAAATTTCTTCACCATGTTGCATGCCAAAAATTATTAAAATCGGCCACTGTTTCACTGTGACAAATATTAGTGGCTAGTTTTTTTTATATATAATGCAGTAATATCAGAGACGATTTCTAACGCACCATACGATGGCGAAAGTCATAACAACAGCACGAATAATGATTAATTGAACAACTCACAAAAGTGATGACTTGTCGACTGCTGAAGCTGTCTCGCTTGAGCCGATGCGGGTCCCGAGACTGTGATAATGATGACAACGACGACGATGATGCTGCTGATGATGATAAACTGGACGATCGCTTTATTCGCCACTCGACAGACCTCGCAAACTCAGCCGTCACGTTCGGCGGCTGCCACTACAACACATTCAACAACAAATAAGTAAGTAACCAAGTAAGTAAGTTGGCCTAAGTAAGTAGTCAGCATTTGTAGCGCCGCACCATATGTCAAAACAGCGTTTGAATCGTAGTCTAGCAGCCATTTTAACTCACCAAAACTGTGAGGTCTTTTTTCACAGACACAGTAAAATCGGCATTTTTTGATAAGTTCGAATGCTAATATATGGGGTCAGTTTTCTAATATTTCAGTAAAGGCGTCATCCATAAATTGAGTGAAGGTCCAGAATGATTTCTGTAAAAAATATGAGAACGTACAATAGGTCCTACATAAATAAAAATGTATCTGCAAAAAGAAAGTCGCTTCACGTTGTGTTGTAAAGCTATGGTGATGTACGGTATTTAATGAAAGTGGCAAGTGACTACTGGTAGACAATACAACACAGAGAGCGATGCAACATACCAGCAGCCTGAGTGGATTAACCATGTCTGGATTAATTTCACACCGCGCTGGGCCCTTCTTCACCTGTGTGTCACACCGAATACACAACACAACTCGCAGATGTAAAAAACGTTATGGAAAATTTAAAGAAAAACGTTACTGGTAAAAACATATTTCAGTTTTATGACAATAAGGCGGTGAATGCTGCATAATATTTGACCCGGTTTTACTTTTGGTGTATTGACCAAATCCACTGTGCACATGGATCTCTTCCAGACAAGTGATCACCCTGAGTTGCAGCGGTTCAGTATTAATTTGCTCTGACATCTACTTAACAGTATAACTAGAACAATGAAGAAGCTAACAGACCGTTGGAGGGTCCATGAGATAGACGAGGCTCTTGCCAGTGTCAGTCTCATAGGGCCAGCTGATGCGCAGAGTGGACCGCGCCACACGACCCCCAGCTTTATTGTTCTCCACCTGACAGTGTGTAACAAACGAATCAACAGACTGAAGAGACAAGCCTTGGTCAAGATTAAATACTGTCCGTGCATGGGGCATGCCTGTGCAATGTTTCGTGAATCCAGAAAGAATTATGTTTAAGGGGATGCCCAGGGGGATTTTGCCGAATGTAATCTTCCCTGCAAATTTCAGACAAATCCGTCAGTACTTTTTCTGTAATCCTGCTAACAAGCTTTTTACCCTATCTCGCAATAATGAAAAATCCGAAAATCTGGTCTCGTAATTTTGTCCTTTGACACATAAACTTGAAATTCAGTAGGATCCTAACTTGTTGAGGCACAGATTTGTGCAAAATTTTTATCAAGCAGTTTATGAGTTATCGTAATAGAGAAACAAACTTAGTGACGATGGTGAAAACAACAGGCCCTACTGCTGTCGCTACCATGGACAGCGATCACTCAATAATAACCAGGAAGCAAACAATATCAGTCTCTGTACTAAAACTCAGTATGACAGAATGCGTTCAATGTAGACGTAGTTAGTCAGCTGAGAATACTGCAGATGAAAATGTACTAACAATCTGGTTTCAGTGACTGAATAATAATTATCTCAGCCATTATTGCTAACACCAAGTATTTAAACCTTTACAAAGTAACAGTAGTAAGCAAAGACAGCGTGAAAAAATGCATTAAATGTGGATGCAAATGTCGAGAATACTGGTAAAGATGTGCTGCTGCTGCTGCTGATATCAACCTGGTATCTGTGGACAATATGTGAGCCGACATCGACCTCTGAATGCATGGCACTTTGACCGACAATCTCACCGCTGAACTGTACCTGCTGCGGGATCGATATCCTGCCAACATCAACGAGAACAATTACTAAAAATACACAAACAACGGTATCTTCTTTGTCTCCATTAGATACTGGAGACGTATCACTACTATCACTACTATCACCACCTTAGCATTTAATAGTGTGACCACAGTGACGTTTTCTTAACGAAACGTGCTACACAAATTCATGTTTACTTACTTACTTACTTACTTGCATCGACTCCGCCACAACTACCTCCACTAATACCACTCCAATCGTCCAGCTAGCACCACCATCACCAGAATCATCAAGTATTCTGACACTTAGCTTTATAATACCGTTTCTGTAGTGAACGCTAAATGTCCAAAGTGCAATGTTATGGTTAGTACATTAGACTTGCGATCCAAAGGTTGTTGGTTCAACTCCTGGTCATGTCACTATCAAGTAGTTAGCACTTGAATGGGTGACTGTCTGCAGACCGGTAAACCATCTCAGTCTATAGTCATCACTGAGGTCAACTCAGCCTTTTATCCCTGCAGGGTAGACAAATCGAGCAGCGGCCTGTATAGCTGGGATTACGGCGGAGCATCTTAACCTGTGTTAGGTGACATGAGTGTGATCCCATATGGCAGCTGACGTTCCGTAGCTCTGAGATGGGTTTCCTATGAAGAGCTATACCATTTAACCAGTCCTTAAGTTCGAAATAGCATGCGATCACAGACCCGCTGACGTTGACGTCTGTATCGATGATAGCTTTCATCTTGATGACTATCACGTCGTCGGGCGGATTCAGTTCTTTGCTTGTTCTATACAACCAACCACGAACAAACTATTCACAATGATATATCACTTACAAATTACAACAATAATGTGCACATAACAGTATTAGAATGCAGAGCATTTAGTAGTAGTATCAAGCGTTCTATATCTTCATATCCATTTTAGTTTTCATTTACGGAAATGCGTAAGCTAACCCACATTCGATGCAAACAGCACATACTGTGGGGCAACTTGTATTAACAGATGAAGAACTGTGTATAAGTGAACAAAAGTTAGCGGAGTAAATTAAGACATAATCCAGACCCAGAGAAACCTTCGATTTGAATTATAGATCAAATTGCCAGCACAATCTAAACACTTGGTCTTTTGACCACACTCGACCCCTCCACAAAATTGGCTGATTCTTTGGCGAAGGTAGCCTAATTATGACGCATAATTAAACAACCCGCAGCAAAAGAGATGACAGATTCACGCACGTGTTAACTCTGAGCGTGAGGTTCAACTTCTCCGCAGTAGCAACCACTTTGCTCGGGTCCAGACGGACCGTGAACCGTACGTCATCGTCAACGGTCAGAGGATTACCCACAGCACATAGCACCGTGTTATTGCCTGACAGACCGCACGAGTACCTCTTGCCCTGCATAGGAAACAGAAATATGCAAAACATGTCATCAAATTACTCAATCATTGTCCGAACTGAGTTCAAAATTGTTTCAATTTCAGAGACGAAAACTCACGCGTAACTAATGCACGTGCGTGTTAATTCTTGTCAGGTTTTTGTTTCCTATAAGTAATGCTTTCTGTTTTAACGCATACAACTGTAGAGATTGATTGGCCTGGTTCAAACGAGACTGCAACTAAACCAAAATGTCAAGATCAACAACTTCTGAATTAACACTACATTAGTGCAACTGCAAACAGCAGTGGTATTTATATACGAGGGTCGTTAGATAAATAATTTTACAAAAAGGTGCCATTCCATTAATTTTTTAAATAAAAAAAAATCTTAAATATACGTTTTGTTGGGAATTAATTTCTGAACATATGTGAATTTCTTTGATGCTTACGTCATTTTTGTGACGTCACCTGTTAATAGAACACAGTCTATTTGTATATTATTTTCTCCACCAGTAATCTAGCATAACTCACAAGTGACAACCAGCAAAGAAGCAAAAATAAAACGAATAAACTTTATAAGTTAATGTCACCTCTTTAAACGTTAAACATTATTGTTTCATTTTTCCAACATATCGTCTAAGTTTATTCAAACATTTGAGCATCTTTATTCACCACAACAGATGATAGCACTTACAACGTATTTACAATACAAACAATGAGAGAAAAAAGAAAAAAAAAGAACACATATCAATAAACTGACAAATACTGAGTGATCAAACATCCATTTCAAATTGACCGGTTTAAATTTATAACAACATTTCTCTATCAGAACACTGGGTAACATACCTTAACTAACGAGCAAAAAGCCCGAAACTCAGTTCAAACTTTACCGATCTATTACCCAGGACAACGCTAGGTAAGGATATACCAAGGTACGATTGAATATTCTTAACAATTTCAATGTTATTCGTCCTAAATAATTTCATAAAAAACCTATTAAATGCAAAGTCAAT
>Ga0209671_1003695_pt1 | contig 14857 bp, 8 predicted proteins | sample WorMetHERISLAND2_2_FD_187401 | JGI IMG/M metagenome (GOLD analysis project Ga0209671, IMG submission 187401) | Marine gutless worms symbiont microbial communities from Max Planck institute for Marine Microbiology, Germany - Olavius geniculatus... | ecosystem: Host-associated > Annelida >... | reverse complement strand
GTTCGAACTTGTAAAATTACGATGTAGAATGCACAAATATGTCTCACAATTTGCCAATGTATACCAGAACCGATCCATGAAAGTAACTGGGTAACAGATGCACATATCAAACGTACATGCTTACATAAAAACTAGAGCTGTCAAATTAACGTACTAATTGATGCGTTAATAAATTAATGTGCGTTAAAAAATTAACGTGCGTTAAAATAATTAATACACATACGTAAATTTATGTTAATTTACTAAATTCTGTGAAGCAAAGTGTCAATATTCCGTTAAACTGTGGTTATTTGACAATCAAATGAATTCAAGTAACTAAACTGTGTTTGCCATTCTATTGCTAATGTAAATAAATAATTATTTTGACGACAGGCTATAGCTTTCTAAGCTAGCTATGATGGCAGTTATTGCTGATTATACGTTTAAAATTTGTTTTTAACTTTCTATATTCTACAGGCAGGCCCCCCAAACGTCATGGGACCCAGGGTAACTTACTGCCCTACTCTCCCTCTCGACGAGCCTAGGTGCATTAATAACGCATTAATTAATGTGTTAAAAAAATTAACGCAGTGCATTAATGCATTAAAAAATTAACGCTTCAACAGCTCTAATAGAAACAGGTTCAAAATCAAGTACACTGTAACATAAAGTAATTCAGAAGTACTCCACCAGAATGTATGTCCACAACGGCAGGTGACAGGCTGCGTTTCACAGTAGCGTACTTTAATGACATGACCGCAGTCAGGCTGAGGGCACCAGCGAATGTGTCGATTACACTGTATATTCATTCACAGCACAATGTGAATCAGTGGCACAGTGTCGTTAGAGTGCCACCACACATAACAATGTGAACTTTAATGACAGAAAATAACAGCAAACGTCCCGATTACAGTGTACGCGTATTCACAGCATTGCGCAAAATATATGCCGGAGTATTAATACTTGCAAACAAGAGAACAAAAACGTGATTTACTTTCAAGTATTTTCATACAAAAGAATTTTTACAGGACAAATGTCCCGAGTTAGTCGATACTTTGTTATGAGATGCCTTATTTGGCAAAAAACAGACACATTAAACTGCATTAGTGGTAACAGTAAGAGGTAAAGATAAAGAGGGTTCCGTGGTCAAGAGAGCTCTCTCTCTCTCACAACTCTGGGAGTCCGTAGCAGTGGTGCTCATCACCGTCTCCAAGCCCGGAGCCGGCAGCGAGGGCAGACGCAACTCAGTTACATAAGCGGTAGGCCAAGCCAAGCCTCTCTCCTATACTGCTGTCTACCTTTCCGGTGGTGAGGCCGATAGCAAATTATACTGCTTCATGAACAGAGGCACGTGTAAGTGAACAACTTAAACTGAGGATTTCATGATCGCCAGTTCGACACGCTAAACCATCAATCCAGCGTGAGTGAATGAGTGAGTAGGGTTTAAAATGCCATCAGACATAGTATAGGTCATTTCGGGGTCTGTCTTTCCAGGCAGAATGCACACAAACACATAATAACGGAACAGTAAGTTCCGTTACAATAAAAAGAACAGAAAGTTTAACCTTTACAGAAACACAGAACACGAGCTAAACCCAAAATTGCAAGAACTCCCATTATATGCATGCATATGTAACTAACAATAATTGTAGTTCTAACAAAGGAACAATCTTCCCTGTTATCCTCCAGACTGTCAAAGCGATTGACAGTCTGGACTGCTTTTTTGGTAGCCCGCCTACATTGTCTAGTATTGTATGACAACATTGTATTTGTGTTTTTAGCAAATAAATACTCTCTCTCTCTCTTTCTCTCTCTCTCTCTGTCATTAATTTCAGAATGCTGTCTATCGGAGAACAGGGGTTGCACCAAGCCAGCAGTGACTGCAGTAGTAACAGTAGTGTCGGTTAATAATTAAATTCAACACTTGATTTTAGTTTCAGCACTGCAGAAATTCAAACATATGCAGTCATATGTAACACAAAAATGACTGAGTGCTAAAACACTAACCATGGTCTGACAAAGTACACATTAACTGTCCACTCAACGATCCTAATAATAAAGTGATTGCCGAAACAAAACAACGAGTGGCTGAGCTTACATCGACAAAGCTGTTAGTGATGATCTGCTGGTATTTTAGCCTCACTCTCGGCTCCGTTATCAAGTTCCTATAAAACATTGGCATTCATCATGGCTCGTCACTAGTCAAATCTTTGAACTATGAAGCTAAAAAATATTAATCACTGATGCACAAAAACACTACACACCTACAATTTCTGTTATACTGCCATCTAGTATTGGATTAAAACAAACTGTAAGTACAAACGACCACAAATCTCAAACCTCTGCCTAAAATGGTTCTGCCATCTGGCGAACACAATGAAGTATCAGTTTACACCCAACATTGTAATGGCAAAATATCATTTAAAAAATCCAAAATCTACAAAAGAATTTGGATCACCAACAAAAAAAAACCCAACCAATTCCTTCTGGGGGAATGACCAACCACTTCAGAAAACTTGGTAAAAATCCACTCATAACTTTCAAAGTTGCTTTGCACACAAACAAGCTCAAAAACAAAACCTATTAATTGAAGGTGATTGTGCAGAAACCTTTACAAATAAGTTTTATAGTTGGCAGCAAATTCTGTCAAGCACTGAATTCAATAAATAATATCAAACTGTCTTTACAGTAGAGAGGAAGCAAGAAATTTGAGCTAATGCTCACAAGACATGCAAAAGGCTATAGCAGTTCCTGTTCACAAACTGTCAGTCTATCTCCAGCCATTTCGTCGCAGTTCATTCTTGGATTGTGCACTGCAGACGAAGATCACAAAAACTAATAAAAACGCCTTATTTTGGAAGTTCAAGATCTTTCAAATTCATCGATGTTGATATAACTGAAAAGCTCATCACTAGTGCTTGTTGTGATAGGCAGCATGCCCATGTCTATCTGCAACTGTTTTGATGAAAGACTGGCCAACAACGGTAAAAGAACGACTTCTACGGAAGTACCGCTCTTTGATGTCTTCGTGTGCAGGTTTCCTTGAACCTAGAAAATCGAGACTTGGACCGTCAAAATTCAACACTAAAAATTTCATATGCAGCTTCTTCATGTCTATCTCAATTGGTTTCGTCACAATTTGCTCTTGAAATGTGTCTCACAGCCCAAAATCGCCAAAAATCCATAAAAACCATTATTTTGACGTCCAAGGTCATCCAAGGTCATTGAATTTGGTGGAAATCAGAAGCCAGTGTACGACTTCCTATTAGTGATTAATAGTAACCTAGGACCTATTTCTGACTGTTATAGAGATGCAGCAACTTATTGGCTAAAAATCTCAAATTTTTCCTACCCCCTTCTCATTTAGTGCCCTTGTTCGAGGTGACCCACTTCAAATTTACGGAAAAGCTTTACGGTTCCTGAAACTAGAGTCTTCCAGGCAGCCGACGGTGAAGTGGTGATCCTAGCATGCACCGTTTTTGACCGATCCACCCGTGTGATGGACAGACGGACAAGGACAGAATTGCGATGGCTAAGACGCGCTAAAGCACTTAGTTGCTTTCACGCGTAAAAATGTCAAAAAAGCAGCCATGACTCACATCACAGTCGCGTCGTCAACAAGAATATCACAGCCATGTGCAGCGCATGATATTGTCTACAGACAACCAACAGATTCTCTCCCAAGCACCGAAACCAATCCAAAATCACTCTCATACACAGTGTTCCAAAAAAAACTAAACATTGCATTATTGATCATGTGTTTGCCGAAAACTTTGACCATTTTTCAAAAAAAAATTTTCACTGATAGATGCGAAAGTAAATTTGCCGCAGATGACAAACAATGCAAGACTTAGCTATACGTAATAATCTTTACAAGCTAGAAAGTATATAAATTCACAAAGTTACAACATTTAATAGTAAAACTGACGTTTCGGCAATAGCATTCTGTGGAACAACTCCAATTTGCCATAAGATGTTTCAACAGTGAACAAACAGTCATAATTCATTGACCTGTTTTGTTCCAAAAAAGGAGCAACATTGCTGAAACATCAACGTAACTAATAAATGTTTCAGTATGAAGAATTTGTACAACTCAATAATTACTTGTTCAACATTTGAGTTTATTATCACTTTTCATGAAAAGACAGTTATGCATTTAACTGAATGTTTTTCCTTTCCTACATTTCCCTTCCAAACACATCAGGATTACACTGTCACTTAAAATCAATACACCACTCATAATAATAAAAAAAATAATGATAATAACTGCATGTGCCAGTCCAACATCATAAATCCATCAACTTTTGGCTTAAACCCATACAGTCTTCCAACATTTCTTTACTTGCAGATCTTTAGCATTCAATTTGTTCCAGCCTGATGGAAGTTACATAATATGAGTGCCAAGCTATGCATCTAAATGAAAATATTATATTCGTGCAATATACAGGGTGGGCCAAAAAAACCAGACCTGTTTGAGCGTTGATAACTCAGCGATGGTTACCCGTAGAAAGGCATGTTATATGTCAAAAGTTTTAGAATGCTATAAAGAATAAATGACAAATTTGTATAGTGAAACATTTAAATATTTTTGGCCTAATTTGCATAAATATTCGTCACCCCTGAAATTCTGCCACATTTGACTGTAACACATGGATTTAACATAGACATTTGAGCCTTTATAACTTAGCGATGTTTATTGATGGAAAGGCACGTAATATGCCAAAACTTTTAAAATTGTTTTCAAAAAAAACGCACAACTTGCATGTCTCAGCATTTAAATATTCTTTGCCTGATTTACACAAATCTGTCCCACCCCAAAAATCATGCTAAATTGGCAGTAACACATGAATTTAAGTATATTTTCATTTAGCATACAGTGAAATGTCAACAATCATTAACACATATGTTGAGTTTGGATGAAATTTGACATAAGCAATTGCCCAGCTTTTGCATTCATAGCCATCATCAGTCCTTTTAGGCAGCCGATCGATCGCTGGAGTCAATGTGTTCAGAATCAGCTGAGCCCAGCATTCGATTAGCACACGTTTTAGCTGGTCAGTTACTGAAATTTTGTGACCATGCTATCTGTTGCAATGCCCCACACTGAATAATTCACAGAATTTAAATCTGGACTTTTTGGCAGTGAGTTTTTGAGCTCAATAAACTCCGGCAATAAACTCCGGCACACGGGAGTGCAGGCAAATGCCTAATTTCAGGAGTAATGAAGATTTAGGCAAATTAGGCAAAGAATATTTAAATGCTTGCCTATGCAAATTTGTCGTTTAATCTTCACAGCATTCTGAAACTTTTGACGTATCACATGTTTTTCTACCACTAACCGTCGCTGAGTTATCAACGCTCAAACAGGTCCGTTTTTTAGCCCACCCTGTACACCGTGTCCCAAAATTAGTGCCCCCCCTACAGAGAAGTTAGTGTAAAATCGTTAGTAATTGGCAGATTTTTACAAAATTTGAAACAGTCATTGAGACAATCATTCTGAACTTGTCTTTAAAGTTTGAGCTTAAATGGCCACCTTTGGCCTCAACACAAGCTCTTAGTCTAAGGCAGGTACGCTGCTGCTTGATCCCTTTGTCAATAACAATGCATTGAACCTAACCTTAATGTAAACAAACTCTGACGTCACAGCGACATTACACTGAACACACACGGTAAAGTGCGTACATCATAATGGGTGTGACCGTAAGTAATGTTAAGATAGCACAGTGTACGATATTTCGTTGAAATCCATGAACTACAAACTGAATTAGGCATGCTTGAAGCAGAGGGGCCGCTAATCTTGAGACACGGTTTACAATGCATAAAAACAAATAAAACACACAGAGATAAAAAACCACAGACCTGTCCCATGCCTTCATCACAGATCTTAACGGTGAGATATTGGCACCAGCAATTTCGACAGAACTCATGGCCACACTGTAATCCAGTCAGATTCTGTACAGACACACAGACGGACATTTTCAATTTTGCGCTGTACATTTTAAACAACAAAAATGCACAAAAATTTACAGAAAAAAAACCTAAAAACATGCTTTCAAACGTTTATAACAAAAAGACATGCATATTAAACACTTATGCATATATGCGCAATAAATAAATAAATATCTGTAAACCAAAAAGCAAACATTACACATGTGCAGACCTCGACTGGAATCATGAGGAAGCAAATGTCACAAAAGACTTGTCGTGAGCTGCCGGCCGAAGCTCCTGCTGCCGTTGATTGCTGCAACATCATTCACTTCAAGTTAACAGCAGCACTCCGACAACAAACTTTGCGCTAAACACCATGGAACGATTACTATTTGTTTACTACCTCTACCTAGTAAACGCGGTGAATGCAGGAGAAATGTATTAATCAAATTTTCTGTCGTTCTGTTTGCCTGTACACAGCCATATGATGTCATAATGATCAGGGCCCACAGTTTTCCGCAGAAAATTTTGCCAAATTCTGCAGGCCAGTTTGCAAAATTCCGTGGCTCACTGCAGCCTTTCGTTTGTGAAAAAACTGAGTTCTATCCTGTTCAGAAGCTACAGTTACTGAAGACTGGCGTTGTGCAGAATTATGCTAGCAACATGCAGAAAAAATACCAATAGTTTTTCTTTTGAAAAATGCAATCTGTCAAGTCGCATTGTATCGATTGTGCCGTATTGCAATAGCTATTACTAGGACACACAGTTTTACGCAGTTCAGTTTGATTTTTTTCTGTGACACTGCTTAATTAGTAATATTTACGACATCAAGCCAATGATCGCACTAACCGCTGTTCATTTCTCAAAGTCTGCGAAATTCTACAGAAATATTAAAATTCCGCAGTAAAGGACATGTTCGGTGGCTCGGCTTGAAATTCCACAACCCGCAAAAAACTGTGGGCCCTAATAATGATGATGACATCACTAGCAGATCACCAGTAGATTGTGTGTTGTCTGTGATGTCACCAGCAGCAACAATGATAGCAACAGTAGCCAGTAGTGATTTGTACCAGGAACTGGGTACCCAAACCCAATTCCAGAGTTCATTACCCAGTTCCAAATCTTGCTAATTTGTATGCGTTTTTGCACTATGAGTGAAACCAATGAAAATCTCGCAACCTGTAGCCTTTTTGGCGGAATTCAGTACTGCAAGGGTGATTCAACTTCAGCAATTTTCGTTGACAGACTAACTATAGACGTTTTATATAAAAAACCTAACTTTATGAAGAAAAATTGGGTAATTATATCTGTACATGTCATTTCATTGTCGTTTTTCCTTTACTTGCATAAAAGTTAAAACCGAGTCCGGGTACCCAGGTATCCGGGTGCAACCTGGTACGCGGTTCCTAAAATGGGTAATGCTGCAAACCACTAGTGGCCAGTAGTTTAACACAGTAGCTATACTATAGACTATTTAAAGAAATAACTGTAGTTAAGAACATTAATTAACAAATTTGCAACTATGTATTTACTGTTTAAATTACTATTTTGCGAAAATTCTATAATTCTAGATCTATAAGTATTGTCACATGTTTAAAATGATGAGGTAGCTCTATGAACTACATCTTACCACTCCAACTACCACAGACAACCTTTCAAAGCAGTTTCAATATCTACACTGGGTCACAAAATTAGCAGCCCTCTGCTTCTAATACACCTAATTCAGTTTGTAGTTCGTTGATTTCAACGAAATATGGTACACTGCACTACCTTAACATTACTTACACTCATACCCATTATGACATACACACTTTACCGTGTGTGCTCAGGGTAACGTCATTATGATATCAGAGTTTGTTTACACTAGGGTCACGTTCAGTACGTTATTACTGACAAAGAGATCAAGCAGTAGCATACCTGCATTAGACTAAAAGCTTGCGGTGAGGTTAAAGGTGGCCACTTTGAGCAAAAACTGCAAAGACAAGTTCAAAATGATTGTCTCAATGAATGTTTCAAATTTTGCAAAAAAATCTGTCGCATATTAACGATTTTACATTAACTTATCTGCAGGGGGGCGATAATTTTGGGACACGGTGTATTTCATTACAAAACACTAACAACTGGCAGTTACCAGCTGAAAATAACTCCATGGTTACCTGAGTGCAGGGCTGTCGTACGCCCTCGGATGTTTTTTTAAACGGACTGATGACATGAGCTTCATTAAACAATTTTTCCTGATCTTCATCATAGTAACTTCAATTCCAACAACAAAACAAATATTAATGTTTTCACTATTACTAACTAATGAAATCATAAGGCATCAGGCATATAGTGCAAGCAACATTTCAATAAACTATTATAACATTCTACCCAAAATATGCAACAATTTTTTTTTCAAAAATACACGAAACTACTAGTGAAATGTAGCAGATAATTACTAACAATTGAAATACACATTTTGTTCAAAACATCAAAACAGATACTTTGCTATCTAAATTAAACTGTAATCCAGGCGTAATTTAACACAATGAAGTGTTACAATGTAGCATGTAGTAAAAAGATAGCTGTTAAGATGTGTGCATACATACCATTCCATTAACTTCTCCTTGTCCCATTTATAGTGGTTTAACAGTATCCTTGTAACCGTTGCAGGAATCTATTGTCAAGCACAACCAACCAAGTGATTTTACTGCTGTAAAATCACTGTCAGCATTTTGTAATTTTTAACTCTATTTCATCGAATACAACTTATCACATTACACCTCTTGTTTTAGTTATATATAGATAACTAGAAATTTGGGGCAAAGCCCAACGTGAGTCCGCCCGGCGCCCTAAGTCCAACTGGGGGAAATTAAGGGGGGGGAGTAAAATTACCCCGGCATCAAAGTCACGTGGCCCGAACTCAAATGCATTGGTATACGCCGAACGCGCATTGTCGACTTAGGATAGGTCAAAATGAGCGCTTATAACTTTGTTCATAGTGGACCGAATTTCACAAAAATTTTTTTGTTCAATGCCCAAAACATCGTTCTCGTCAACGCCATTTAGATTTTGTCGCTATCTTCATCGGTTCCAGAGATATTTGCGCTCAAACTCGAAAGTTGTCGTAAATTGCACCAATTTTTGCACTACCAAATTTTAAGGGGGGCGGTGCCCCCAAATTTCGTACTTGCATTAACACCCCAACCTAGAACCGCGTCAAGTGCCAAAGTTTCGTCGGGCTACACCCCCTAACTCCCAAGTTATAAGAGCTCATTTATTGCAATTTAAGCCAATTTTTGACCCCCTTTTAAAAAAAAAAGTAAGGGGGCCCCAGTCCCCGGTGAGGGGTGCACTAGTAAGACTTAGTCATTTTCTAGCGCGTGTACAAATTTGGGGGCGCAGCACTTCTTAGGGGCCGAAATATAATCTTCCGAAATATTCGACTTAGGGTAGGTCAACATGAGCCATTATAACTTGGTTCGTAGAAGACCGAAGTTTACACAGTTTTTTTGTTCAACGCGGAATCAACCATATTTGATAACGCCGTTTACTGCTTGTCGATATCTCTATCCAGTTTAGAGATATTTGCAGTCAAACTCAAAAGTTGTCGTAAAACGTACTAAATTTTGGACGTTTTGTGCCCTCCCAAATTTTAAGGGGGGCAGTGCCCCCAAATTTCATACTTGCGTTAACACCCCAACTTAGAGCCCCGTCAAGTGCCAAAGTTTCGTCGGGCTACACCCCTTAACTCCGAAGTTATAATGGCTCATTTATTCCATTTTAAGCCAATTTTTGACCCCCCCGGTGGGAAGTGCGATAGTAAGACTTGGTCATTCTCTAGCGCATGTAAAAATTTGGTGGTGCAGCACCCCCTAGGGGCCAAAATATGGTCTTCCGAATAATGCATTTTAAGTGGGTACGATCCCACATCGAGATCTCCAAGGTTACTGGATCAAACTTCACCGAACTTGCTTCGCCTAACGCAGCAGAAATCGCGGTAGACGGAATGACTATCCGATTTTGAATATCTTCATCCGTTTCGGAGATATTCGCCGCCGAACTTCAAACTCATCCGAAATCGGGCCAAATTTTGCATGTTTTTGGCCCCCGAAATTTTTTTGGGGTGTGCCCCCCAAATTTTGGACCGGCATTATAAAATTGGGCCTGGTACTGACCATCGTGCAAAATTTCACGCCGGTCGGCCCACGCATCTCGGAGATCTCGCGTGGAAAGAAATAAATAAAAAAACATCTGCAGTAAAACATAAGTTCTTCCGAAAACTATCGTTTTTGGGCGGACTAAAAAGTAGCAAATAGTGTAATGTAAAGTTTGTTACTAACAACACAAATTTTTCAACACTATACCAAGATCAACGAGTTTTTTGCAAAAAAAACATGTGAGATGCTACATTACTTACTCTTGAGCTTAATCTACTGCATCATCACATCATCATATTTGCACAGCTGTGTATTAGCCATTGGTATAGTTACTACACAAATTACTTCATTTTCATTTTTTGTTTAATTCACTAACATTTTCAAGAGTTACTCCATGTTTGACAGTCTACATAAAAGATGCTACCTTACACAAAATCTTCAATGTAGCAAAATATGCGGTAATGTTAACAGCCGGTACATGACATTTGGGCGTCGCCGTTTGGGCGCTCACCGTTTGGGCGCCTGGACGTTTAGGTGATGGGACGCTTGGGCACCACCGTTTGGGCGCTGTGCTGCTTTAGTGCCATCTCCATCTCTCTATCTTATGTAGTCATTGTTCTCCATATGAATTAATGTATGTTTATTGCTTCACATGATAAATTCAACTGCGCTTCTTAAGGCCTATACTACTTGAGTGTTTACTAATGTAGGCGTTGTACGTTCTGTATGCGGTGGACGACTTCCTTTGGGTGGTCCATTGTGACCATGCGTCCATTTGGCACCGTTGTGGAGATATGGCGCCTCAAATGTTGGATGCACAGATGTGGACACGGAAGAAAGATGGAAAAAGGGAAAGAGAAAAAAAGGGGGAAAACAAGGGAAAAGAAAATGGAAAGAGGAAGGAAAAGCATAAAAAGGAAGGAGAAACGTGAATGAAAGGGGAAGGGGAAAGGATAAAGGAAAGAGAAGAGAAAGGGGAAAGGAAAGGAAAAGGGGAAGAAAAGGAGAAGTGGAACAGAAAGGGGAAAGGGAAGGAAAAAGGGGGAAAGGAAAGGGCAAGGGAAAACGGAAAAGGAAGGAAAAGGGGATGGAGAAAGGGAAAGGAGAGGGGGAAAGTAAAATGGGTAATGGGGAAAAGGGTAAGGAGAAGGGAAAGGCGAATGAAAAAGGAAATGAGAAGGTGGAAGGAAGACAGCTTAAGAAAAGTTGGAAACACAAATGCACGCACAGACACTCAGGTGATTTTATACATTTTATGCATTTGACAGACAGCAAGTTCATTGTACGTTAACGGCAATGACGTGACACAGCGCCGAAACGGCGGCGCCTAAACGTCCTCAGCGCCCAAAGGGTGTGTGCCGAAGCAGTTGCGCCCAAACGATCAGGCCTAAACGGCGACGCCCAAATGTCCTGCTCTGGTTAACAGCATAAATTTATTATAGAAATGTACAATAAGTAGTGATAAGAAATCTTTATTGAGTGCACAATAATAAGGCCATTAGGCCAATGTATAAAACAATCTCAGTACCAGCAAACAGTGGCAAAGACCCCAACTCATATTTGACACACAAGCAACACACAATTTCTTAATGATGTGTACAATTCTGCACTACGGTTCTGAGAAACAAAGATCAAGCAAGCTTTTGCAGACCCAAGCCTGTAACTATTATGCCAATGACAGGCTGTAGTAACCAGTGACATTACAGAGATGTGCAGATCTTGAATCAGTCCACAGATTTTGACCAAGGATCCGCTGTCAGTCCGCGTCTACAACAAGAGAGAAATATTGGATCGGCGTCTGTCCACGTCCACACTGAATAAACCTGCCTCTAGTCATTAATACTAAGGTAGACCACTACGCACCTAGGCCTATAGCAGATTACAATTTACCACTGCCAGTGCTACCGTGCTATGCACATCTCAACACTCACCACTTCTATCTGTTTTTAAATTTTATTAGGAAAAAATTCACTCATCACAAAACAGGATACGCATCAGTCCACATCCGCAAACTTCGTCACAAAACAAGATCCATGTCCATCCACGTCCGCAAAATATCCTGTGAATCTGGATCCGCGGACTGACGCATCCGCAGTCTGCACATCTCTGTGGCATTATGGCAGAGAGAAGGCAGGAGAGCACTTGCCACCCCAAATTTTCTGCAGTCCAAAAATTTTCTTCTTGTCAAAAAATTTGTGCGGAAAAATTGTGGCTAAAAAATTGTGCAAATGTTGGGGCTGGCTGCAAAAACCCCACTTTGGGAAATTTAGAAGCAAAATTGGTATTGAGCACTCATAATCTCCACTGTCAGAAATTTGCAGCCATCTGTCAGAAAATTCCACTTCCTGCCCTGCCTACTTTTAAATCCATGATTGCCACTGTTGATGCTGAGCACTGCCACAGCAGTCTACCTGCACAATTGTGTTAACTTCACGTATGATTTCCTGCATCAGCTCAACGACTTGATCCCCGGTCAGAATCTCGTACGGACACGCCTCTTCTCCAGGCTTCGGTTTGATAGCATCCATCTCCTGCTCCATGTTGATGATGTAATCCTCGTCAATGTCATCAACTCCTCCGTCATCATCGGACTCGGGAAAATCATCATCCATCGACAGCATCCCATCATCGGAATCCGTCATCTTGTGCCTTGGTGCAAAACGACCTGATTAGGCGCCAACCAAGTTCATGTAAGTAGACCCAGAACTTAATCCTCATTCATGATATTCGGTACATTCATCCTACAAAATATCATCATATCATCAAACAACAGAATGTGAACAAATGCAAATGCTAGAACACCACTGAGTATTAAAGCAATGACTTTCAAAATAATGACTTTACAAACTTTACTGCATATTGTCAACACATACAAGGCATACACGTAAGCAGTGCTAATGTGTTTTATACAAATGTTTTAATCACAGTAGCTGAAATGTTCAATGTGGAATAACAAATATGTACATATGACTACACCATAACCAGATGTTATGTTACAATTTCATTGTTACAGTAAGCACTATCACTGAATTATTACCATAATATAACAACATGCATTTAAAGCATAAACCTTGAAGCGTTGTCTAATCTTTTCTCCAGACTTAAGAAGTGCACTAACAAAATCTTTACTGCAGACTATAGTGCTTCCTTCCTATCTGCAAGACTGCCATCACGGATTATTGGACTGTGCATCCAATTTTTTCAAGCGTTTTATCTTTCTATTAATTAGTTTTTCTGCATTTATGTGCAGTAGACAGCCGGGCATTCGACAGTTTTAAGCGCACACTGACACTTTTTATCTCATTTTCGCATAAATACTGGACACTGATCAGAAAATACACTTCACAATTTTCTTCCAAATACATTCACCGTAGCCGACAACGCTAAAGACACTGATGGCATAACTAACAATAATCTGTCAAAGGTTGGCGTGCTACGACATGCGTTATACCACGGCTAAATAATTGTTTAAAACTATACCAGAAAATAAAATAAAAACCGATCATAATATTTACTACAGAAAATAATCACAAGGGACGTGCATCACGGAAGTGAGTACTCGCTTACTTACTTGTTACTTTACTGGCAGTAAAACGTGCATTGCGCCCATAGCCAGAAACATTCTGAAGTTCTGAAGTACTTGTGAGTAGATAAATTGGTTGCAATACGCACGTATTGTGGCATATACCGTACGTCGGTGCAAAGGTCGACGATGGTACCGTTGGATAGGCCATTGACGAGTTCTAGGCTGTCATGTGTATGTGAAATTTTGCCTGGAAAGGCCGTCCCCGAAATGACCAATTGTGTCGGGCGGGACGTTAAACCCTACTAACTCACTCATTCAGTACTCACCTTCTACTTTTGTCTATTTCGCTATTAACATGATATACCGTGCATTTTGGTGAAAGGGAGTCGCGACCCTTCCATGAGGAGCCAGATTCACTTCTCTATTCTAATTAGCACCTTATGCACCGGGACATCCTTTAAAAGTTTTCGTTATGCACTCAGCACTGCCGGCATGTCCACAACCACTACTGGTCAGGAGTCTTCAACTTGTTGAAGTTTGACCATACTCCGAAAAAGAAGAAGATAACTTATGAGTCGCTACACTTAGCTTGATATTTTGCACGACCACATACATCTTGACAATTTCAGAACTTTACTGAATATCAAGGTCATAAGTCAAAGGCAAGGTCATACGGGTTTATTAGCAGGATTACGGAAAAAACTAATTACTTACGAAGTTGCGTGAAATTTTCAGAAAATTTTGCATTTGGCAGAGAAAAGAGAAAAATTACTGTAATTGAAAGCTAGCCATTGCATTTTGCACTCACGGTGCTCTACCACGTTACGTTATATTTTTATTTCTAGTTCCACTGCAAGTCGTCTTTTACTGTTTTGTTTTGCTTTTTGACTTCCGTTCTGTGTTGGCAGTTAATCACATTTTTCCTCGTTCTTGTTACATAATAAGCTCGCCAGTGAGAGCGCTCTGTATAGAAATATAAAGTAGATTGTGTTTGATACGAGCCTTGTGTATTTACAGTCAACGAACGTCATGGATGATTGGAAACCGAAGACAACACCGGTCGTAAGACTACAAAGACCAATGTTTGTACACATTCGGGCGATGGAAAAATGCGAGGTGCGAGGCGCCAGGTGCGAAGAGAGTATAGTGAAAGGTAAAGTAAAGGTAAAGGTCGTCAATTTGTATAGCGCGTCTCGCGTACACGCCTCTAACGCGCTTGGTCTTGTCACTAACTAGAGCCGCCTGCCGCACGACCACCGTGCACAGCCTGCAAACACAGGCTGGC
>Ga0209671_1003693_pt1 | contig 14859 bp, 10 predicted proteins | sample WorMetHERISLAND2_2_FD_187401 | JGI IMG/M metagenome (GOLD analysis project Ga0209671, IMG submission 187401) | Marine gutless worms symbiont microbial communities from Max Planck institute for Marine Microbiology, Germany - Olavius geniculatus... | ecosystem: Host-associated > Annelida >... | reverse complement strand
AAGAAGCCGTTGACCGCTACCTTTATGCCTGGGTGAGGACTGGTGAAGGACTAGCGCCCCGCCGGTTTTCAAGCCAGAATTTCTATGTTCCCGGGCTATTAGCCGTATGTGAAATTATTCTCCGATCATTCTCGTCTACAGGGCCTATTGCTGAGGCGAATGAGTGGGGTTTTACTAGTTTTAGTAATTGATAATAAACTTCGAAGTTCCAACAGCTAGAAGTTGGCTGCGGTGCAGATTAAATTACGATTTTTGACCGACTGTTAGATTGAGCCATTGGGACTTAGGTACGACGTGTCGTCTGTCTGTCTGTCTGTCTGTAACGCATCTACTGTGGCTAAGCTAGGGGTCAGTGATGGTAGGCCTACCGTTGGATAGGGCGATGACGAGTTCCTATAGGCCTAGAATGTAAATATATAGTAACCATGTCTCTATAGGCCCCATGTCTCTAACCTCTGCACCCACATAGGGTCGGGTCCACGGTAACCGTTTTCGCAGTCAACCAACACGAAGATGGACGCATGACATCAGGAACTGGAGTGGCATGTCGGTGGCGCACTGCACTCAAACAGCAAGGGACAGACAACAGTGGAGAACTTTGGTTCACTCCGTGATTCTCGACCGACCCTCATCACTGAGGATGGAATGCGACGACGACGACGACGACGACGACGACGACACTATATCTGCAGCGGTTTGGTCGCAATGTTTAGTGCAAAGTTACTGTCTGCAGCCATCATCCACGTGCATCGAATTCGTATCCTAGTGTTGATTGTAACGTTCGATATAGCGTGTATGGGACTGTAGTCAGTCTGAAAAATCACTTTAATTATTCGTCGATCAGAAGTCGGACGCCGGCCTTCGGATATAGGCGGTACAGTCATCTCACCTTAGCGACAGCTGGGCTTTTTGTTACGAATCGCTAGGCTACGTACTTATTATTATGCATTGGGCATCACAAAAGCCCAGTCTTTTGATCGTTTCGGCGACTGCTTTTTCCTGTTACTCAAAATGGCTGTAGGCCTAACTTTGTTGTGACTCCGTATACGCACAAATCTTATGGGACGTGGGCAAGATAATATAGGTCTAAAATGACGAAAATCGGAGACTTTTGCAGTAGGCCTATTGTAGACATGACGAAAGTGAGAAGAAAAAAAAATAGTCGAACGAACGGCAAGAAACAGTGGCGGATCCAGGGGGCGGGGCGGCCGCCCTCCCCTATTGACTGGATGCATCTGAAAACATGTGAAAATTTTGCACGAAAATGCACTTTTTTGCATCAATGTTAAAAAAATTTTCTGGGGAGGGGGCATCCCCAGACTCCACCCTACCCTTCCGCCCCCTATTCCGAATTTCTGGATCTGCCACTGGCAAGAAAGCGTGCATGGTTGACGAAGCGAGGCATGGGACTGCAGAGCGAAACCGACTGAGAACATTGGAGACAATGACATGGCTTTAATCAGCGCGCGCGCGCGGCTCGTGTCACGTGATCGAACCCTTGTCACGTGACGATACGTCATTGAGCTTCACGTGACGTGTATTTTCGTTGTTGTGCCGGCGATCGATCAGCGCAAAACTATCCCAGTTCGGCGTTTACAGGTTAATCAACTAGGTCTACTGTCTAGATAGGGTAGCCTATACAGTGTATCACGCATCGGCGGATCCAGCACACGCCGCCATTGCCACAACCCTCAGCTGCGTTACCGGCTGCACGATTTCGAACTGAACTTCCCAGAAAACCGAACCCGAAAAATTTATTTCAATCATACACTACTCCAGTCGTGCACAATGCACACTCTATCCGTCTTAGGACAGATCGATCAAAAACTCACTGTTGATATGCGACTGTAAAATGTGTAGCTGCTGGGCAGTGAGTGGACATGTCTGCACTCTAACAGTTCATACCATGGTGCTGCAATTCTCTGCATCTGCTGACTTATGTTATTGCGGCCATATAGCTCTGCATGGCTTTCAGTGTAGCTTCTGTATATGGGGCCTACACATAGAATTTCGCGCAACGTAAAAAGCCGGAAACTATTGTAACGCACAGCCCTAGAAGCCTCAAGCTAGTAGGCCTATACAGTTCTATTCTTTATTGACGAATTGCACAGGCAGCCGTGTAATCAAGATAACACGACAAATGCGTCACATTGAAGCTCGTTGCCGATCGTGGAATGCGGCAGATAGGCCTACTATTGCATATAGCACGCTAAAATGATGAAGAAAATAATCGAATTACGACATTCTTAATAGTTAAACACTGAGATTTTCAGTGAACGCTGTTACTAATCTGATCACAACGGATTTCGACAACGTAAATATGCACGCGTGTAGACCTACAATAATCAGAATAGAACTTGAGCGTTGTATTTTATCATCTTTGTAAATTTTCGAAGCCAGTTTCATAGTTTACCAAATGAACAACATGGCTTTAATTAGCTTTTGAGACACACAAAGAACACATGCCATCGGTGTTTAATTGGAGTGGTTTCGTGCTGGAATCGAGTGGCGGTGTGGGTGACATAAGCTTAATCCGAGCTGGAGTAGCCTACAGTAGATCTACTGCCAGCATGCCAGGCATTTGATCGCAGTGAAACAATGTGGCGCGTGACATGAATGCAATATACGCAAGTATAGAGAATGCACTGGTGACGTATGTCTGTTCTGCGTCGTAGATGTATTCGGACTGCGAGTGTCCATAGGTTCTATGTCACCAGCTGTTCCGCAAGATCTCGGACATCTTGCCTTCTTCACGCGTCTGGTAACACTAACTTTTCTGTAATTCGCATGTATGTGAAAACAGATAGAATTAGCGAGAGAAAGAGAGAGAGAAAGTTAGTTTCATTAGCCGTCCACAGCATGTGTGTTTATTGTGTATAGTTGTCGATACTGTCGTCTGACTGAAAGCTCCGTGCTTACGTGCATACTGCACGTCGTCAAGAGGAAATTACCACACAGTTGTGGCTTGCTTTGTCCGGTGATTGGGTCCGGTTTGGTGGTGCACCGTCATCAGTTCACATTAGGCCTACATCGAGCACGATGCATACTTAGAGCTGTAAGCACTTGTTACACCTTGCCATGTCTACGGCTGTAAATGACGAGACCTGACTGCAGTGAGCTGGTCTGCTCAAAGTGGAAATGACTGATCTTTCACGCTTCGGCGTTTTAACTCCGCAGTTAACGAACTGCTTTATCAAATGTCGAACGTAAATCTATCGTAAGTCTACCGTAACGCATTCTCGTAAAAATTTCCAATGCGTTGAACACATTAGTTCCAGGGGAATTTTAAAAAAAAACGTCTTTAGCGAATGTATGTAAATAAATACACAAAATCTTCGTACAGTAAGTTGCAGACTGTCGAGCCAGCAACAGTTCTAAATCTCGCGTTCATACCTTTTGTAACAGACGGTATGGGTACTGAGGGTTGATGATGACTGCTTCTAGCGTCTGTCTTCGGATCTTCTACCATGGGCATATGAGTTTTCCTACGGCTGGACAGTAATGTCCAGCAGCAAGTGCGTCAAGGTGTCAGGTTGGACAGCGTCAGTGTTTGAATTGCTAGGTGGTTGGGGGAGGTTGAACCCCGCAACTGTTTTCTCAAACCCCCTAACACACTGTCAAATTATGTTCTGGGGGGTCAGCTATATACTGTATACATAAGATTTACATTATAATTTTGGTCGGGCTCCGACAGTCGAAAAGTTCAACCCCCTAGCTAATTTTTCACAATTCAAACGCAATCACAGCGTTTCGTGCTGAAAAGGTGAAGCAGTTTAATTCAACGACAAATTGGCTTGTGCCTCGCAAAGTCTGCTCTTCTGTGTGTCTTTACGAGGCATCAGTCACATACATTCGTTGTATGTATGCAATACATTTAGATCGTGCCTGATCATCAACAGCCCTTCAACGTCTCAGATATAAGAACGGTGCGCATCAATACCACATTCCTCACTGAAATGAACATAAATATAAATGTACGACTTGTGCGAGATCTGCGCGGTTTGGACTTGAGTTGTACTGTACGGTGTTCAAGTAAACACAGCTATCATCTTGCCATTTAAGCGACACACACGTGGAAAAAGGAAAAAAGTGGCTGCATCGCGAGCAAGCGCATCGTTCGGTCGGTCATCGCTATTCATTGCACGTACGCAGCCTGTGCTACATTTGCGCTCTGTCTTAAGCTGCTGATGCTCGTCTCCGCTGCCTGTCTGTCACAGACGTCGCCTATAATTACTTATCAGCGCCAGCAGCCGGCACGACGACCACCGGTTTGCTGCCTCTTCCTCCTCTTCCTCGCAATTATTTATTTATACATTCGCGACATCAGACGGATCAGGCGATGGATTGGAGGACGGGACGCCGTATCGAACGACGCACGTCACGCCGATAGCGGGCGGCCGTGGAAGCGGATCGCGTCCACCGTTCGTGTCCACCGCCATGCAGCCGGACTGCTGGCCGTTCGTCCACCGCCCCGTCCATCCGTCTGTCCGTCCGCCTGTACAGGACGCGCCTACCGGTCGACGGCCCGCAAACGTCGTGGACGACGAAATTATCTGTCCGACGGCTGACAAAAGCTGACAAAAAAATGGACATGGAGGCTAAGCAGAGCTGGCAGTCGGCTGGCAAATTTATATGTCAAGTTGCCTGCTTTTTTGTTACGAAGCCTAGTTGGCGGTCGATAAGTGGGACGAAGAAGCTGATGATAGATCGGACGAGAGCGAGCAGCGCGATAACGCGATAACGCGCTCAGAGATTCGCGCCAATAACACAACGACTCAGGAGTAAATTCCCTTCTGATCACTATCAGTAGTAATCCATCTGACTGGCATTTTGCTTGTCTTCGTTTTATACAGCATCTATCACAATACAAACTATAAATATAACGTAACCAGTCAAAGCTACTGACAAAATTCGGCAGCACCCAAACTAACGGGTTTTTGATGACGTTTTTGCGCGACTGCTACCCAGATCGTCCACTGTGGTCTACAATGTTCCACATTGACTGGTCGGTCGACGAGGCTTGAAAGGAAAACTGGTTTAAAAGCGAAATACTTAACCAGTTTCCAAGATATAGCCAGTTTTTTTATTGAATTTCTTACCCCTCTTTATTTAACCCCCAATTTAAAAATTTTTCCCTTGCACTAGATCGCTGAAATTTTGCATGTCTAAGTTTGATTAAAGCACATGTGTAATTATTCGCGTAAAAAGTTTTTTTATACAACCTAACGCTTAACCACAATACATCCGTGGCAGACGACGACGACGTCGACAAACGCACGGACAGACGACAACCGTACCAATAGCTCGACCGTTACTCAAGTACGGTCGGCTGAAAAGTCAAATGTTTGTGGTGGGCTGAAAAAGACGAAGAGTTTTGCAGTAGAAGGTGTATAAGGTTCATGATTATGATACCAATCAAAAGCTATTTCCTGTTGTTATTTCCTGTTATTGTTGTTTAATACTGCTGTATAATTTTGATACCGTTTGTCAGCGCTTCGAAGATACGACGCTGATACGGCGACTTTTTTGGTTAAAATTGCTTAATTTTCCTTAGGGGGCCTACGTATCTCTTTTATATTAGGTTCCCGATCGAGGTGATTTGTTTCAAATTTCTGGGAAAACTCCACATATCCATCGGTCAAATCCTTCAAAAAGCCGACGATAAAAACCGTGTGATCCTGGCATACATCCTTTTGCAGAATACCAGCGATTAAAAGACGAACGGACGGGCAGAGAGACAGCCGTCCCGATCATAGCTAATACAGGGCTCTGCACGCAAGCTATATTAACACTCAGATCTGTACAAAGTAGGCCAACGTGTAACTAGATATTGACAGACTTGGCGAATTATTTCAGTGGCATTGCGCTGGCATGCTGAAAATTACGAATAGTCACTTGCCACACTTCTGCAGACGGTCAGACAGAAAAGCAAAAAAGATTTATACTCTGTGAAAAAGCTGGCGTGAGCTGACGCATTAGACATCAGTCTGCATGACTGCTGGGTTCTGCTTCTAGGCGTCACACATCAGCCGTCACTTAGCGTCACTTCGCAGCACGGCTCAGCAGCAGCAGCAGCAGCAGCAGTAGCAGTCGTCTACAGTGCCGTCTCGCCATCCTTTCGATATGCGATGCCTGCCGGAAGCATCTCTCAGCCTTAACGACGCCGCGGCGCTCAACACAGATCTTTTCCGAGGCTTTATACTCTGACGGACGGAAAACAATTCTGAGAGTTGATATTCTACACTATGCCACTGCTTCTGATGCTGCTGATGATATGAAGACTAACGAAGATGTTGTTTATCTAGTCGCAATGCTGCAGTGTCGTTTCAGCGCAGTTCACTGACGTCGATTGTTTTCGATCGTAACTGGTATGTATACGACTGCACGCTTTTTGCTTATGTAAGGAAACACTTTTCCGATACGTCCTGTGTTTTTTTTTTTGGGGGGGAGGCTAGAAATTTTAAGCACAATACGGGTAAATGCATATTTGTGTTAACGCATAAAATGTGCTTTTTGCTTGCCAATGTTCTTGCTTTTATGGGCGCCGCAAAAGTGAGCAAGAAGAACTACATAAATTCAGCGAAAATACGACAATTGGTAACACGAAAATTAGTCATGCGTTCCCCCTGATTTAAAAGCTTACAGCATTTTTTCTTCGGCTCATTGACGGTCGAATCTTCAGATTATCGCCTGATATTGTTGTGTCTGAATGCGCGTGCAGGAAAGCCAAAAATTTTCAGGTCTGCGAGTAAACATACAAATTAATTTTATAATACGATTATTACATCCTGTAGGCCTATACAAATCAGGCTAGCGTATGCTAAAGAAGCGCTTAACTTGCATCGGTAACGACTTTTGTAAACTTTATTTTCTTACTGAAAGGCATGACGCATTTGCAGGATCGCACAAAAAGACACACTATCGTTTGATTACCGCTAACTGTTGCGAGTATACACTGGCTGGTAGTGAGAGGGCCAGTTCTCGGGCGCAATCTGACTATTTGATAGTTGTCGTTACGGCACTCAGCATTTCGTTGCTTTCTTTGCCGATCATTCGCTTGAGCACGATCTATGGCATCGTAGAGATGGTAGTGGCGTGGTCTGTGACTGCTAACTTGTTTTGCTGTGTCGCCACGGATTTCCTGGTACTGTGCGTGTAGGCTTATGCACTGTGTCTAAGAAAACCGGACCACTGCTACATTTTCAGATAACTTCAACAATCTTCATTCAATATCAACAAACTTTAGTAGAAAGAATATTATTGTCATTCAATCAGCACTTAACAGTTGCCAATTTGTAAAAAATGTTAGAACTGAGACACCACTTCTAATGACTCATTATGAAATGCAAGTCACCGAAAACCTAACTACTCAGTAGGCCTAATAAAAATTTAATCGAAGTTCGTATTGTCTGCTGTACTCGTAGGCCTATCATCATATGCCTGTCTTTATCTAGTGCGTTGTCGCATGCTATATATACAGTTGGAATTTTTATGACTCTAAATTATCTGTAAGAAAATTAGTTGAACTCTAGTTGAACCAAATAAACTACGTCATTCTTAAACGTCAAAATGGCAGACCTAATACTTTTGACAAACGCTGCATAAAATCATTAAAATGGGTCGGATGATCGTACTAGCATTTCTTTCTGTGCGCTGGCGAAACTAAATTTTTTGTGCCTGAATGGATGAAGTCCACAAGTGCTAGAGAGCACTAGAAAGCTAGTATATTGCAGGCCGATTATTTAGCTGCCAATGCTCGCTTTTAAGCGTTGCACACTCTGGCGGATGCAGTGCTTCAAAGTGGCGCGGAACGCCAAATCCCAGTGGATCCGGGGAATTGTGACACCGCCACACGGTAGGCACCGTTCGACCGCACAGAAAATGACATTAAATTGGTTGCACGCCTGCCAAATAATGGCTTCGGCCACCGCATAAATTCGCGGCTATAGTAGTCGCAGCGCATTACGCGACCAGTAAAACTGCAGAATATATACGGGTCTACTATGGCTTGTTCGGTCGCAAGACGACGAGAAATGTACTTTGTGCGTTGGACGTGTACAACAACGACAAATGCATGGAGACCACTGAAAAGCTACATTAAACGTTTTGAGTGCTACAACGGGCGTACAGTGATAGCCTGCGTTTATCGTAAAGCTTGCCATCAGTATATACAACCAACCGTCTTTACTTATTCATGCGTCTGTGCAGTCTTGAAGTCGTTTCAACGATCAACTGTCACTCACAACACTACCCCGTTGCGTACATTTCTGACCACTGGCCGAATTTCGTATTCCACTTAACAGTTTCCAGTCCACTGATACATCCTTTTCGATTTGTCTTAATCGCCTAACCGAAACCGTACACAGTAGGTCCGGACTGCGGACTGCCGTTGCCGACTTAGGTATTTTTGGGTGTTTTTTTTATCGAAAAACAAAAGTAAATATACCTGCATATTAGCTGGCTTGCATGGACAGTCGCTCAAAAGACATGTATATAGTAGAATTATATGAAACTTATTATTTCTTGATTAAAACTTTACTTGAAAAAAATTTTTCAATTAGTCAGAGAGTTATTTTCACTGCAATAGCCTATACGACAAAAGTACTCTTTTTAAGGTCAAGACTCCACAAACGGTCGAAAAATGCGGACGTCCAAAGTTTTTAACTTTCACTGGTGTACAACCTCTGGTCTGCACTCTGCATATAAAGGTAAAGGTAAAGGTCGCCAATTTGTATAGCGCATATCCGGCCCGCGACGTCTAAGAGAAAAACTACAAAATATATGACGTTATGCGCCCTACAAAAACATTTACCTACCGTCTTGCTTTCTTGCGCATTTTTTGGATAGATGTAAGTGTTTTCAGGCAAGAACACATTACCGAGCTGTGTTAAAAACTTAAAATATAATACAAAGTTCAACGTAAAAAAACATACATGGATTACGTATCGGACAGTCTTGGAAATGCTTCAATGATTTTAGTGGACGTGAATCATGTTAAATTTTTAAAACTAATGTTTAATATGAACACTTTTCTCTGCAATGAATGATTTGGGCTAAGTTTGCAATGCTGTAGCTCGTGGTGACTTCAGTATCATGCTACGTGGCCCGAGGCTCAAAAAAGGGTTTGCACTGGTCTAAAGTGTCCGCCTTTGGCGTTGACGCAACCGTTCGCATCACGTCAACTCTTTCGCGCGAACGTGCGCAGAATATAGGCCTAACGATCTTCGCGAGAGCGGGTGATGATAACAAAATTCTCTAAACGTGCCGGTATAGTTCAAAAATCGGGACACAGCTAGCCAATGTACATGACGTAAGTCACTTTAACGATCTCGGGATTATAGATATCCGCTGTACGTATACATAGGCCTAGGCCTATGCTGATTAGCGGGCATCATGCTTTGCCGTCGGAGCGAGGCAGGCAGAAGATGCAGGTCGCCGTGCAGTTGATTTGCGCCGATGCACCGCGTCCGGTCGATGCGATGCGGCAGTTAAACGACAGCGGGTCGAGCGAGCAATGCTGCCATGATATCTGGTCCGGTCGGTGGTCACAGCACAGTGGCGACTCACTCAGCTGTAAGTATGGTAGTATACGGCGAATGCGGCCACGTAGAATTACTACAGATGCGTCGCGTCGTCGTGACGTGGTTGAGTGCGTATTGAGCTATCGGTGCACGGACGGACCGACGGACGGACGGACGGACTATAATACAGTGAGTGGGTGGGACTACGGACTACGGCATGAAGACGTAGTCCAGTCCCGTTGTCAGCCGTTTGACCGAGTCAGTCGCTGCGTGGATCGCTGCAGACAACGCTCGACTTGACTTTAACCGCTCTCGTCGTACGGTCCGGTATATATCGTGTGAGTTATTGTACCCTTGGCGACCCAGCAGAGAAAGCCACGCTGCGGTCAACTTAACTCTCTTCGGTGCAAGCCAGCACTCCAATCGCTCCTTCGCTCGCTGACTGACTCTAGCTCCAGCTATTCATTTCACTAACAGTTCCAACGATAAGAACTGGTTTGTTGCCCTTTGTCTTTAAATAGACTCATAGATTGAAACGTAACTTAATAAGTTGACAAATTCATCAAAATAAAAACTTTGTGTTCATTGTTATTGCTGACGTTTCGGCAACCGCTGCTGCATTCGTCGGAAGGACGAAGGCAGCAGCGGTTAGGGTTAGGGCGGATACAGACCACGCTATCTCTCTCAACCACGTCATAAACTAGGACCGCGCCAAGGTGATCGACAGAGAAAGCAGCAGGATGGACCGGTGGATCAGGGAAGCGATACACATTAGAAAAGAACAAGACAAGTCGATGAACCGAAACGAGGGGTCCTACCAACTTCCACACATCTATGAGTACTTACTGTCCGCCACAGCGACACCTGGTGATGGTGGACAGTCGTTCCGATGAAGGCAGCAGTGGTTGCCGAAACGTCAACAGTAACAATAAATACAAAGGTTTTATTTTGATGAACTTGTCAACTTATTGGTTTGTTGCCCTTAGATGGATTTCACAATTCCTACATAGCATTGCACTGTATTTGCCTGTAGATTTACTACAGCGACGGGCCTATAACTCAAACTACAGTGAGCCATAATCCTCGTTGACACATCATGTCCAATTACTCCCGGACATTGCTTGGAGAGAATGAGGCAAATACAGTAACAATACTTTATCATCGCAGATATTTAACATGGCCAGCGCATTGCCGAACTTGACACGAATCGGAGCTAATGCTCAGGAAACGCGCGACGCAGGTTGTCTCGGTCCATCTCCAGTAATTCCAACCAAAATTCACTCTTTAGATGTGCGTTGCAGCACGAAGTCGAGGTTTAAGGCCGTTCAAGGTCATCGATATCTGTACCCCCCGGAAAGCTTGCAAGCGGTGCTTGTTATGATAAGCAGCAAGTGGGTGTCTATCTGCAATCGTTCTCGTGCTAGATTAGTGGATAAGCTTAGCAGTTAAAATGGTTTGTTTCAAAGGGGGTAACAAATTTGATGTTCTTGTACGGAGGACTCCTTGAACTTAAGGCGTCGAGACTGACTGTTAAAATGACAAAAATTTACCTTTAATGTTAATTATTTCGTACGCAGGCTATTCTGGTCAATCTCTAGTGATTTCGGCGTTTTTCATTCTTGAAATGTGTAAAAAAATCATTAAAACCTCATATTTTAGAGTTCAAGGTCGTTTAAGGTCATCGATATCAGTAACACCAGATAGGTCGTCAGCAGTGCTTGTTATGGTAAACAGCAAGTCTGTGCCTATCTGCAACCGTTTTTTACGTTAGAAGAGTTAATAGCGGAAAAATAACGATTTCGCACTTGGGCTACGCGCCTCTGACACCCTCGTTCACCGAGCGGCACAAAATTTGTTCGCAAGAAACCAGAGACAATAGGCTATTTTAGGGTGTAAACCGGAGTTTCTATCTTAGCTGGGCTTGATTCGGTACCGGATTGTGACGGACAGACAGACAGAATTACGACAGCTAGCACATTGTGCGTCGCACGTAAAAATTCAGGGCTAGAATTTGATGGACTGATAATGCGTGTTTGAAGCGTTAGCTGTTTAGATAAGACACTCTTCAGTGCAGTACGTAGGTTTACAAACTGTGTTCAGAAATGTCTTCAAATCAATTACGACATTTTCAATTCTGTCGTTTTCTAGTCCTGCATTTTCAGACGACCCTATGCGATTTAATGATCGCTAACATACAAAAAAATAGGCTAGATGAGTTTTCAAAACCAATAACTTTAGGTAAATGACGAAAACACAGAACAATAGAGATATCCTCACTGTTTTTCAAACCTGAAATGTTTGTTTGACTTTCTGAGTTAAAATATTTTTAATCGGATGCCGATGGATACGATCTATTTCAGGCATTGTAACCAATGTGCTGGACTCGACCCATACACTGGCATACAGTAGGCGATGTCCGTACATAACCCCCTGGACACAACCCCCAACCAGTACGAACCCCCTTCTACGGGTAACCTGGGGGGTTATGTCCAGGGGGGGGGGTTCGGTACTACTTTCACAGTAGGCCTGACAGCGTTGTGATTGACGCATATTCAGCGAGTCGCATCGATCGATTCGGCTGTAGGCTTGAACCTGACCGATGCGCTGTTGAACGCCGATTTGTGTTAACGACGACGACGACGACTAGGCCACAGAGAACGGTCGGTGGGTGGGCTAGCGAGGCGGAAGCCACGCTAGCGCCCGTCTCCGTCGACCGACTAACCGATCGGCGCACATCGAAGCCGATCAGGCTGGCTCGGGGCGCAGATAATTGTGCGGGCGGCCAGACAGTCGGGGATGCGTTCGATCGGTGGTCCGTCCTGCAGCCTCTGCAGCCGCATCAGTCCGTCGTAATCGCGTCCAGCATCTCAGTCGGCGTCGCGTCGCTGCAGTGCTGGCCAGATACGGGCGGCAGCGTGACCGTGCATCCCCGGACAGACAGACAGACAGACAGTCCTCGGAGCGAAGAGCGAACGCGGACGAGCGGCTAAAGAAGCGGTCCAACAAAATCAGTGCGGCTAGCGGGCGGGCGCGTTTCTATCGGTGGTCCAGGTCGCCGGTACGCAGCTCCACCGAGAATCAGAGACACTCGGTCCACCGGGCTTCTTGGCCAGTCAGTCTTCGAGTCCCGTCAAGACGACGGCAGCAAGCGTACTCACTCACTGGCGTGCATAGTACGTATACCGTCTGTCTCTGGCGTCCAGCTTCAGTTCATGCACGGCAGGCATCGATTTGGATCCCTCGATGTCTAGCCACTATCACTACGTGCACCGAACGAAATTTCTCCGTCGCAAACTGCGCGAAATTACACCCCTCCGTTTACAGCAAGTGCCATTAGGTATTTGCAGGTTGGTGCAAAGGTACATATGTAGGCCTACGTCTCTGAGAGCTTCAAAGTCGGAAGTGTCTACAAGAGGAGCCTATGTGACCGTGTAGTGTTTGAGCGGAGGATTGTAATGACTGTAATTTTGTGCAGGAACTACAGAAGTATAAGTTTTTACTATGAGTGTACGGAAAGGCTAAAAGGACATGTTAACACTATATAGTTGCAGAAGAACAGGCAGGCTTCAGAGCAGGAAGAGGCACCGTAGATCAGATTTTTGTAGTGAGACAGCTGTCAGAGAAATTTTTATGAAAAGAATCGCACATGCACTGTACAATAACTTCATTGACTTTAAACAAGCGTTTGACAGTGTGTAGCAAGAAGGGTTATGGCAGGTTATGAGGAAGTGTCATGACAGAAAATGGGAAGTGCAAGAAAGACATAAAGAGAACAATTAGTATAGCATCGACAATGATGGATAAATCCAGCAAACTACAAAGGGCAAATAACATGTCAAATACGACTAAAGTGAAGTTGTGCGAAGCCTTTGTAGTTCCAGTACTGTTATACGGCTCGGAATGCTGGTGTTTAAGAAAGGAAGACGAACGAATAATCCTAGCGGCAGAAATGATGTGGCTGAGAAGACTGCTGCGAGTGACAAGGCGGGACCGGATGAGGAATGAGACAGTTTGAAGTACTCTACACCATCAGAAAAGGACTTTGGTTGACAGAATAGTACAGCGAAGACTGACATGGTTCGGGCATGTTTTAAAAATGGGCAGGGAACGGCTGCCAGTAAAGGCGATGCACGGTTCCATAATTGGGAGGAGGAATCCAGGAAGACAAACAAAGAAATGGATAGAAAATAAGAAGCTAGTCATAGACACGAAAAAAACATACAGTTTGACGAAGACATCTTATAGCAGCCTCATCATCATTTTGATGGAAGAGAAAGAAAGAAGAGATAAGTGTTTAAGAGAACGATGACGTCGGGCTGCTGCTGCTGCTGCTGATGTTGCTCATCGCAATCAAAGAGCGAGTGCTGCTGTTTGCTTCTGACAGCGTCAATACATTTCGCTTCATGTTTTCCTGTAGCATCACACACATAGCCACCTCGCGACCGCTAATTCGAGTCGATGACGAAGCACGTCCACTTCTATTTAATTGGGTTTTCACAGTCGCTGCATCGGCTGCTGATGACGTATACAGTCAGTCAGTTGGTGGTCCAGCTTCAATATCTTTGACTGCTAGGCGCGCTATCGTACCGGAAACAGAGCGCTCGTGCCGACAATGCTGCCGATGTCGCCGTCCAGTTCTCCACTACACACACACACACACACACACTATGCGTGAGACGGTCGTATAGCTGCTGGACACTGGACAAATCCGCAGGGCACACTGCGCTTGCAGCGGCAGCACCGACTTGACTTAGTACATCTAATATACACTGTGTCTCAAAAAAAAACCGGACCCCTATTACGTTTTGAAATAATTCCAACAAACTGTGCCTAATAATAATAATGATTAGCTGAGAAAATCGTCAAAAGGTACTCAATATCGTAGTATGTTACGGGCTTACGATATTTCATAAAGCGGGGCACCAGCTCAGGATAAACTGAAGCAGCGCTTGGTGGAGGTCTGGTCTGGCCTACGGCAGACCGTTGTCGATGACGCAATCGACGAATGGAGAAAACGTTTCCGGGCCTGTGTTCGAGTAAAGGGACAGCACTTTGAACATCTGCTGTAACTTCTGTTACTTCTGTTGCTTATCAACAGTTCGTTCAACTTCGAACGTTGGCGTTATAACATTTAATGATTTCGTAACTGACGTTGTTGGTTCGTTGAAGTACTGCAGTGCAGTTGCCTCTACTGTTGGTGCCACAGGAAAACCTCAGCTGATACTCTGTTCTTAAAATTTCTCGCAAAGTAACACATGCTATTAAGTGCTGATTCTCTAACGATTATTTTTGTCAAAATCTATTGCTATTGAACCAGGACTGTTGGAGTTATTGTAAA
>Ga0209671_1003692_pt1 | contig 14860 bp, 10 predicted proteins | sample WorMetHERISLAND2_2_FD_187401 | JGI IMG/M metagenome (GOLD analysis project Ga0209671, IMG submission 187401) | Marine gutless worms symbiont microbial communities from Max Planck institute for Marine Microbiology, Germany - Olavius geniculatus... | ecosystem: Host-associated > Annelida >... | reverse complement strand
CCATAGTATTTCTCTATGTCCTCGCACTGTCTCTCCAGCCATTTCGCTTTGTCTGCTCTGGCCGCTTTTCGTACCTCATTACATTTCTGTCGATGATAAGCAGCATGTCTGTGCCTATCTGCAACCGTGTTCACGCTACACGAGGTAATTGCGGAAAATAACCACTTTTTAGGGGGGTAGCTGTCTTTGACGCCCGCCTGCGCCAGCCTCCTTGAACCTAGGGGGTCGGGACTTGAACTGCTAAAATCTACGTTGAGTGCTGAAAATTTCATACGCAAGTTGTCTTGGTCTATCTCCAGCCACTTCGTCGCAATTCAGTGTTAAAATGTGCGCTGCATCCAAAAATTGCGCAAAATTTACTAAAAACCTCTTTTTGAGGGGTTCAAGGTCGTTCAAGGTCATGGATGTTAATAAATCCAAAAAGCCTGTCACCAGTGCTTGTTATGATAAGTAGCATGTATGTACCTATCTGCAACCGTTTTCACATTATTCGAGCCAACAACGGCGAAATGACGTTTTTTTTTGGGGGGGGGTGCCCCTCTTTGACACCCTCGTTCGAGGGGAACCCCTGCATCCAGTGGCACGAAATTTTGTCACGATAAACTAGAGACCTTTGGGCAACCCACAGTAAAGATTTCGTGATCCTAGCTTGCACCGTTTTGATACAGATCACGAGTGTGACAGACAGACGGACGGACAGACGCCCAGACGATGGCAAAGACGCGCGAAGCATTCTGCTGTCGCGCGTAAAAATACAGAGGCGCTGGAAAATACTACTGTGTTTACTTATTTGTCGTGATTTATTGAATCATACCTGTGTAAAGTGATTAAAAACAAACAAGTTGAATTTGGTCGCGAATTCAGCGTTCTGGAGATATTTAAGCATATTTCATGTTTCACGATGACATAATATTAGCATCTATCTCATAATGTCAAAATTAGGCCCAAACATTGAGTACTGATCAGCGTACCAAGGTGGCTCAGTAGCTGTTTGATGCGATGGCTGGTTTGTTTTTGGGACAACGGTAAAAGGGTCAGACGAAACACCGCCTCGGCAGCACCGACCGCACCGGCAGCAAATTACCGCATTAATGCTAACCCTAACTTAACCCTAACCCTGATCCCAACTTTAACCCTCCCTAACCTTAACCCTAAGGTTTGCCCTAGCTTCTACTTTGCGGCAATTTGCTGCTGGTACGGTCGGTGCTGCCGGTGCGGTGTTTCGGCACAATATACGGAAATATCCGAACAGAAACTGTGCTTTCTGGCGTCCTAATTGCTAATGAATAAGACTCATTTTCACGGTATAAACCTACCATTGTGCTTTTACCTGCAACATGTGAATAGTGGGCAGAAGCCACCTGCAATTGAACTGCTGTTACTTGACGGAATGGATAATTATGCTACTGACAGCTTACTGTTGCAGCGCTACTTCAGTTTTTCAGTTAGCAAGCCAGTAAACTACAAGGCCAGTTTACTACAGTAAACTTCTTATTCTTTGTATTATTATTTAGGCCTGTATTATTTAGTTCCAAACTCCATAGCTGAACAAGGCTCAGAAGATCTTTTAGAAGATCTCCATCTTCAAGCTGCTGTGCTCTGCCTCTGTATTCCAGAAGTATGCAGCATGAATGGTATGGAATAGTCTATGGTACAAAACTCCCCTCCATAATTCATCGCTGGTCATCTCTACGTCTGTGTGTTAGGTTAGGGATAGAGTTTGTAGTAGGGGTTAGGGTTACGTTACATACATTGGGATATAGGCATATTTGCTAAAACCATAACAAAACTGATCATGATATGCTGAGGTTATGTGGTCAAAACTATAAGGGGCCCAGTTTGGTTTTTATGCTCTCAGCCTGTTGATATGTGTGATGTGGGAAATGATACTATGTACTTCTCCAGGAATAAATCAGTCAGTCGGTCGATTTATCTAAATCGGCATGGTCATAAATTGTATTGGAGTAGCCTCCACATAAAAATAGAAATAGTGTGCAAGTATCTTACTTTGAACCAAAACCAGTTTTGTATAGTCAGAGTGAGTGAGTGAGTAGAGTTTAACGTCCCACCAGACACAATATAGGTCATTTCGGGGATGGCCTTTCCAGGCAGAATGCACACAAACACATAATAAAGAAACAAAGTTTAACCTTTACAGAGACAAAACACAAAACGAGCTAAATTTAAAATTGTAAAAATTCCATTATACACGTGCATGTGTAATTAATAATGGTAATTCTAATAATGGTAGTTCTAATAATATTCCCTGTTATCCTTCAGACAGTTATTAATTTCAGAATGCTGTTCATTGGAGGACAGGGGGATGTATAGTTAGAAAAAAAATTAAATTGCAATTGAAAAACTGTATATCTTTACTTATATCAATTGTATATCAGCATTCTGTTTGAGCATTTTGCTGCTGAGCTGCATGTGTTATACTTGGTTCGTGTTGCATAATAGCAATCACAACTTTGTGTGTGTATGTGTGTTCTGGTAAAGAAATGGATAGTCATACTGTGATGGCTGTGCGGTCTCTGATCGACTCACAAAATGTACAGGAAACACTTCAAGGTTATCTCAGAGTTGTAATAATTGTTATTTTTTGTCTGACATATAGGCACTAATGTTGCTAAAGCATTTTTGCTTATCTATTTATCTGTTTATCTGTAGCTGTCAATCTCGTGGGCCTTGTTGAAACTGTAAGCTACAATCATATGATTTTCACTGGATGATAATTTGGTAAAGTGATTCAAAATGTTGCTATCTGGATGGATATCCCAAACACCTTCAGCGGGAAGAAAGTGCAAACACTCATGTAAACCATTTATCTTTCATCGAAGTATCCAACTTTTTAAAATTCTAAGACTGTGAAGATGTATTTTTTGATTGTGGGTTTGAGTTAATCTTGTAAAAATGCCATCAGTCTTTAATGTTTTGATCAGTCCATTTGCTGCAACACAAAATATAGATGTCTTTAGTTAAATCGTGGCTCTGAAATGGTACAAGGTACTATTCAACTGTCAGCAAAATGCAGCTCAAAAAGTTTTTAATGTGCTTGTTGGGATGCTGTCGGGATTTCCTGGAGATTATACAAGCATGTGTTAGTCAAAAGTAGTGATTGATCGCATAACAGTGAATTACCCAGTAGCTGAACTTTATGAATATGATGCTTAGTGGTATTTTCACTTAGAGTAAGCAGTTTTTTTGTACTTTTAAATGATTCTGGTGTTGACTCTTTAATTTCTTGATTTTTGGTTTGCCGTTTGCTAGATGTGTGTCAATTAATTCGCAATAGTCTGACTGAGTATAGATACAGTGAGATGAGATTTGATGTGATTTATATGTTTATGTGAATCGTTTTGTTTTGTTTACAGTGGAGGAGGAAGATGTTTTTCAGTGTGGTAAATGCAAGCAGAAGTTTACCAATCTGTCACAATTTTTTGGTCACAAGCAGAATCAGTGCATTGTGTCGGAACAAAGTTCAGATGCAGCTAGCAGCTCACCTGCTGTTGCCACAGTGCACAGTGCTGGACTGAATAACACTAATGTTATTTACACAACACAGCTGGCTCATTCACAGTCCAGCAATCAGATCACGGTAATTGTTTTATGCCATTTGTTGATTGCATTTGGCTGAATGGTTACAATTTCATGATCATTTTTCAGTCACTGATGATGTGTGTAAAGTACTGACTGACAGTTTGTTTTAAAAATTTATGGTTATAAAAGTCCTAATAGTTTTTGCTTTTTATTAGCTTTAAAGGCCTTACATAGTGATTTTTTTCTTTGCACTATTTTAATCTACTAGTTGAATGTGAATGATAACTGAAATATGGATGCATGAAAATCTGTATAACTTCAATAAAATGAGATTTGGAGTAAAATTTTGTATTTTCCATTAATTTTAGCAGTCGGTACCAATGATGTCATCAGTTTAAGTGTACTTGTATGTAAACAATGGTCATACAATTTTGACATGATAGCTTGAGCTTTGAGCTTTTGAAAATTAAATTTTAACTTTACTTACCAATGTCCGACTTAGACGATCGGTTGCAGTCATCAGAAGACGATGATTTTGATGATGACGGTAATGTTCATTACTGATGACGTCACTGGTACCATCAGCTGGTTCCCAGTTGGTTTGGTTAGAAAATGTTGAAACGTAAAAGGTTTCATTTCCTGAACTTTAAAAATTATTCATCACATAATTAGGTACTTTTTACGCACAACAGCAGCTACTGCTGTAGCTCATCTTAGCCATCGCAATTCTGTCCCTCTGTCCGTCCGTCTGTCCGTCTGTCACACGGGTGGATCAGTCAAAAACGGTGCAAGCTAGAATTATCAAATTTTCACCGTCGGCTGCCCAGAAGACTTCAGGAACCGTAAAGCTTTTCCATAAAATCGAAGGAAGTCACTTCGAACGAGGGCATTAAATGAGAGGGAGTAGGCAAAGGTTGCTATATCCAGCCGATATGACGTTAGCAGAGCGATAGAGGCGACCTCTGGTGATTACAAGTAAATAAAACACTATAGACATTATAGCTGCAGGTTGTCTGGCACGTGGTGCCTTCTGGTGAATGACTTAGACTTTGTTTTACTGTGCTTCAAACATGCACTCCGGCTGTTGCGCTTTTCTGTTTGCGTTAGCAGATCACTTGTTGACATATAGCATTTGAAAATGGCCAGGGTTTGAAAAGTTAAAAAAATCGCTGCATAGGGCTTTTAAATATCATTGCATATATGTTATGTTTCTGTGTTAGTTACCAGCAAACACTTACATGGTTCCACTTCAAAATATCAGCCAGGGAATGCTGCTGACTGAAGATATGATCTCTTTTCACACTGTCAACAATGCAGCCACTGTACAAGTGGTGAGTTTTGTCGTCACCATTTTATAAACAATTTGAACAGCTACTGTATTGGTTTGCCATTTTTTTGCACAGTTGCTGTTTATTTTCCGCCATTTTTAGTTAATAGTCATCAACTTTTTGTCAACTGATGATATGGCAACAGTTTATATTAAGAAAGGCACTCCATATTAACCAATAGAAGTGTTGGTATTTGTTAGACTTACACTAATTTGAAAAAGAAAGAAACATTTTAAGTACTGTCTGGATGTTAAATGTTATTGGAATGCTGTTATGCTTGCTTGACAATAGTGATTGATTTTTTTGACCTTAGCAGCACTTGTCGATTTCATGCATTTGTGTTTATAGTATTATAGTATTTTGATAGGAAATTGTATTTGGTCAGCTCAGTAACGAGCATAGGATCTGGACATAGCTTACACCTTTGAATAACATTTTGGCATATGCAATGTATAGCTGACATCTTGTTTCTATGTGGTTGTCAGCCTTCTACCTCGCAATGTTGACTTTTGTTGACATCCGCCTTCTGCCTAGCAGTTGACTTTTGACAACATCAGTTTTGGAAAATTTAATGTGGTTCCGTTCCATTTATAGACATAGGTGTTGTAAGTCCAAAAGATCATTGTCTGGACATGTGTTGTACTTGCTGTTAATGCTGTTACTACGCCGTGTTCCAAAATTAGTGACACCTATCACTTGAAACGCATCTTATTCAGTTTGTAGTTCATGGATTTTAACATCATATCCTACACTGCACTGTCATAACATCACTTACCGTTACGGCTATTATGACATCCACACCTTACCGTGCGTGCTTAGTGTTGCATTCTTATGACATCAGAGTTTATTCACATTAGGGTTACATTCATTGCATTGTTATTATCAAAAAATTTGTCAGGTATTAACAATTTTACAGTAAAACTTACCTGTAGGGGTGTCGCTAATTTTGGAACATGGTGTATTGGCCAGTATATGTGCAGCTGTGTACGTGTGCGTAGCCGGTACAGACGGCTGGCGGCGGCCATTTTCTTGCGTCGGCTGAAGTGGCGTCGTCCAACGAGGAGAGAAGACGTATATCTCAGCCTGAGTCATCTGGTCTCTGTGCCGTCATTCCTTCCACGGTGTATCCGTCCAATGACAGCGGTGTGCTACAGTCTCACAACAGAGTTGCTGTCAGCAATCCACCAAGTGTAGTGAATCAAATGGAGTTGATTGCTGGTCGACTTAACAACCGTATCGTTTTGCCATTACCAGCAATCCAGGCCATTGCCAATGTGCAGATACCTGTCAGCCAAGCTGCACCGGTCATGCCAGATGCTGATGCATCATCTGCCCTCATAGGTTTGCTCGTGTTTGCTGAGCTCTGGCTTGATTATGTCTTCAATTTGGCTTAGTAAATTTTGGATACACTCATTGATGATGCCAACATATCAAATTGTTGAATTGTTGTAGTGTGTAATTTTGATCTCGATTGGCATTGGAGTGTCAGACCAGTGTCTAGAATACTGTGTAGATTATATTGCTGCTGTACTGAAGATATATATATTGTCTGTTTAATTGCAGAAAACTGCATATGTCACTTTTTACTCAGAATTTACATTTCAGTTAAAATTCATCATTATTCGATCAAGCAATCAATCAAAACACATTTCTATAGTGCCATGTGCCGCGAACGAATTGCGTTTCTATTTGCACATAATAATCTCGTACTTCTCTACGTATAATCATTGTATCACATGGCATGTCTCCAGTTACTTAGGCAAACATGTTCTTGCATGTCATGATAGTTTGATTTTCTGTCGTAGTAGTGCTTGGATAGCTTGGCAGCATTTCACTCGCTTTGACAGTTAAAATGATCTCCCTATTTTTCTTCTGCTTTATGTGCTACATATTTGACATATTTCAGGAAATGAGTCCATTTTGTCTTGTCTCTTATCATTCTGTACAAGGTGCCAATATCTTGTTGCACCAGTTTACTAGGTCATCCATCCATATTCTTTTCGGATATCCTCTCATTTTTGTCGTCCATTACCGGTATGGCGAAACAACTTGCTCAATCAGCCTGTCATCTTGCATTCGGCATATGTGTCTGAATACGTTCAATTTCAGATGATTAGTTGGTGCTTTGTGCTGTGTTAGCCACGCAGAGCAGTGAATTGGTGACAACGGTGGCAAGCAGTAATGCTGTCAGTCGATCTCCAGCGGTTGTCAAGCCATCGATAGTGGAAGCAAGCAGTACATGTGCTCTGGCTACACCGCGTGGACTGCCGTGCCAGTACTGCGACAAGTCGTTCACCAAGAACTTTGATCTACTGCAGCACACTCGCTCACATACAGGCGAGAAGCCATTCCAGTGCATTGTCTGTGGGCGGGCCTTTGCACAGAAGTCAAACGTCAAGAAGCATCTTCAGACGCACAAGGTTTGATTGGTTTGTCTCGAGGCATTCTGAACACAACAGGGTGCTGAAAATGATGGACCATCAAAATGTTGAGGCATGAAATTGATTGATGTGAAAATGGAGGACAGATTTAGACATATTGGCAGGACATGAAGTAGCCTGACATGAAATTGACGAACATAAGATTGACAGACACAAAAATGCAACGACATGTTTCAAGTGGCTGAATAGGCCTAGATTGAGTAGACATTGATTTATCATTGCTTACCTGTATCTAATTTTAAGTTGATAATTTTCGTAAAATTTTATGCATTTCAACATATTATATGTATACATATTATACAACTTACCTTGCTGCTGTGATTTGTGTTTTGCCACTATTTGAAAAAGAATTGCACGCTGCCTTGTAATGTAATCTATTTTCAAACAATATATATCTTGTCCTCCAGTTTCATGTCTGTGTCAATTTCATGCCTGGACACTTGGTCCGTCAATTTTACGTCTGTCAAATTCATGTCTGACATTTTCAGTCAACCCAACAACAGGCTGGTGATTCTGTGCAGTGCCGTTTCTCATTTGATTAGCTGAATTCAACAGATAGAACAACACATTGAAGGTTTGCTAGAATGGAGCAGACCAAATAATTGTAGCAATATTTGGGAGTTTCTGTTCTATCACTTGTACATTTGTGATGCTGGACATTACTTCTTTCTAGTTTTTTTTGTTTTCAGAATAGGTAGAAAGAATGTACAATGCATTTTTGCAGATTTGAGGTGTAGGATAATTGATGCTTTCTTCACTTTCTTTGCACTGTTAAAAGCCTGAATGTTTGGAATTGTTTTAACTCCATAAAAATCTCTTGAATTTTCACATAAAAATTTTATTTGGCAATCAGTGGAGTTTAGTTTCTTTACAGCGTTTGTTTTGTACATAAGGAACAGTGATTGAGTGAAATGTGTGATAGGTTTGGCCGCGAGGAATGAGCAAGACACTCCCTGAGCCTCTATCAGTTATGGAACCTGCCGAGGTAACATTTTTCTTGATGCAACATTACTGTATCTTTTATAAGCAGTGGTGTAGCAATTATGTTTTCAGGTAAAAATGGAACTGAGGAAATTTGAAATTTATTGCATGATCAGTCGTTAAATATTTTTTGACAGTCAGTAAAATTTTGATTTTTAATTTTTCTATTAAAGTTATGTACCTAGTGAGGCATCATAAAAAGACATATTATGACAGGTATTTGAAAAGTGATAACCAGAGAGCATGATTAAGAGCAAATAAACCAAACACTTACTAATTGTGTCTTGGCGCAATTGGCATTTGTGGCAGCTGTTAGCTGAATGACTTATGAAGTTGCAATGCTAACCAAAATGTTTTTATCATTTGTTACCGCAGTTCGTTTTCCTTTCAAAATTTATGTATTAATTAATGGTTAATTTTCCTAAGGTTAACTTTTAATTTTTTCTACGGTTGTGAGTATGTGAAGTTTATGTTTGACTGCAGTGGTTATTGCTGTTTGCAATTATCATGAAAAATTCATTTGTCCGTTTTTTCATCATATTTTCTCATTTGCAGGGCAGTGCTGTAAGCAGCACGATGGAAAACACATTGACTGCATCTAGTTCCTCATCAGAAGCTCTGTGTACCACACAAGCTGTGTCCAGCTCAGCTAGCTTGGATGTAGTTCCCGCCTCCAGCAGTAGACTTACAGAGCATGGCGATGTCCACATTATCGTTGAGAAACAGACGTCGTCAGAAGGAACCGACAAGTTGCATAACAGCAGCACTCATATTGTTGTTCATAACAAAACGTCGTCTTCTCGAATCATTCGAACGGTGGTGAGTTGAAATGCTTCTGAAGGTACATGCAGCCACTGACTGCCTGGACTGAAGATAATATTCTCTTATTGTATTGCCTACTTGCTCAGTTTCTGAATTCGTTGAATTGCTGTCATCATAGCAAATCAGTTGTGGGAGTTCGTTCAATTCATTTGATTAATGTACACCTTGTCCCAAAATTAGTGACATCCCTACAGATAAATTAGTATAAAATCGTTAATGCTCCACAGATTTTTACAAAATTTGAAATGTTAATTGTCACAACCATACTGCACTAATCTTTTAAGTTTGGGCTGAAAGTGGCCACCTTTGGTTTAGACACAAGCTTTTAGCCTCAGGCGGGTACGCTGCTGCTTGATTGCCCTGTTAGTAACATTGTATTGAACGTAACCCTAATGTAAACAAATTCTGATGTCATAATGACGTTACACTGAGCACACACGGTAAGATGCAGACGTTGTAATAGCTGTGATGGTAAGTAATGTTATGATGGTACAGTGTGTGATATTTTGTTGAAGTCCATGAACTACAAACTGAATTTAATGTGTTGAAGCAAGGGGTGTCACTAATTTTGGGACACGGTGTAGAACGTTCCTCTATTACGTAAATATGTACAACATCTTCAAATAGCGAGAGGCATCTAGTTTTGTTGTTTTAAAATAAGAAAATATTTTGATGACTTTTGACCACAGCTTGTGTAGTGCACAGACATTGCTATCGATGATTTGTCGGTGTAGGTTCACATAAATGCGAATGCAGCCGAGAAGGATGCTCAGAAGATGGATGTCGTTGTGGACAATTCGTACGTCTGCCAGTACTGCAGTGCCAAGTTTGACAACTACTTTCAGCTCAAGTCACACATGGTCAACCACAAAGACGAACAGGTGAGGGCTTTGAAATCATTCGGTTGTTCGTGTATTTTTGGTTGAATTTAGCTTTCTAGATGATGGATTATTTGCAGCATCCATCAGTGCTGTGATGTTGTTGGTCATATGATAAGAAGGGCACCCGACTTAAAATATTTATCCCCGAACAGTTTCAAAGAACTTATTTCTGGGACCGGCCTTTTTCTTTAGAGTAGTTGATAAACAGAATCCAAGTGTAAAAATTTGTTAGATATATGTGCCATGTTTGGTATTGGTATTTGTATTGGTCTGGTAACTTGTGATTATATTAATTTTCTGTGCTATCATTGATGTCATTGTTGTAGTATGGCTTAATAGCCTTTAATGGCATGCATTTTTACCATATTTTGTTAAAATTTTTTTGTAGTTAAATAGATTTTTCATATTAGTTTAATACGTATAATTTATCATCACAGATCCAGCCTGAGATATACCATCACTCTATGTCCACGCTTGATGGCCCTGCTATAGATCAGCTGGAGAAGTGCCAGGGTCCCTTTGCTCGAACCAGTTGTTGCGTGGGCAACCCGAGTGATGAGGTGGTTGATCGAGTGATGCACTGACGTAGCAGCATAGGGCTTGGTTGGCTGAAACAGCTTTCGGCAGACAAGCAGTGCGAGAAAACACTGCTTTTATTTGCTGCTAGCATCATTGTGGCATGAAATGTTCTCCTGTGTGCTGATGTGCTGTTAAGAAACTACTCACTCAGTCGCTTGCTGCTATTGCAGTAGCCGGCTGTTATGTGATCTGCTGTATTCAGGTGTACAAGTGTGTGGTGCCGTCCTGTGGTGAGAGTTTTCAAGAGCTCGATGCGTTCCTGGAGCACATTCGACATCACGAGCACCAGATGTCATATCGCTGTCATCAGTGCAACAAACAGTTCCATTCGCTCTCGGACCTCGGCATGCATCAGTACGCTCACAGTCTATACCCTAACCAGGGACCAAAGCCCGGCCCAAAGTCAGTACTCTTTGCATATACTACATTTTACTCTTGATACTCAATGTCCATTTCCTTTATTTAGTTAATTTGATTTGATACATATTTACCTTTGAATTTAGTATATCATTATTGCTACAGCGATTCACTTTTCGGGACTCTTCATAGCTTTATTTTTGTCAGAAAAATAAAAACTGTTAAACACATAGCGATAGTATTAGTACCAGAGAAACAGTTTATTGTATAATATTGTACATTGTTTTGTTTATGAGTTAGCTATAATTCTGTAGTTAACTAAAAGGTTTTATTTAGTATTTCATGGTTTTTAGACTCTCAGTATTAGCCATACTATCAGTACAGGGTCAAAGACTTCTGAACTGTAAGAGTTAAAAGATGAGATTAATGTTGCTCGGTGCGGCAGGTATTTTCGCTGTAGCAAGTGCAACAACAAGTATGCTAGCCCGGAATCTCTACAGCATCATATGGAGACCACGTCGCATGTCTACAACTGCCCGAACTGTCAAAAGGTGTTTACGTGCGAGCGCTACTTGCGCCGGCACTTACCAACTCATGATGCTGTCCGTGAGTAGATGTCGTTGTTGTTTTCTGTAATGTGAATTCTGTCAAAAGCCAATGTTGCGATTAGGAAAGAAATGTGTTGCAAGCGTGTTTTGTTGTATATTTTGTTTGTATAGTGTCCAGTATAATGACTAGAACTATGGAAATTGACAATTAGTCACGCAGTTTATCCTTGAAATTTTTACTGATTAGTGAAAATTTTAATTATTGAATTTTCCGCTGGTCACATTGGATTAAACAAACAGTAAGGCAAGATGTATACTAATGATAATATGTAGACCTATTATTGTTGTCTCTGCAGTGCGTTTGTGACAACTGTTAGCTTCAGGAATAACTTATAAAGTTGGTAAAAAAATGCATTTTTGTTGCACAAGAACCAGTGTTATTTTAAAACTGAAACTAACAGTTCTTTAATTGCAACTTTTTGAGAAGTTAACTACTACAAAGTTAAATTTTTTAAAATTATTGGCATGCCATCATTTGTATGTCATTTTTTATGTGCAACAGCAGCTACTGCTGTAGCACATTTTAGGCATCGCAATTCTGTCTGTCCGTCTGTCACACAGGTGGATCAGTCAAAAACGGTGCAAGCTAGGATCACCAAATTCTTCACCGTCGGCTGCCTAGCAGATTCTAGTTTCAGGATCAGTAAAGCTTTTCCATAAACTTGAAAGGGGTCACCCCAAACGAGGGCGCTAAATGAGAGGGGGTGTGATAAGTTTGCGATTTTCAGTTGATACGGTGTAGTCTGAGCGAGACAGGTTGCGCCCTCTGGTGAGCACAAGTAAAACACTATAGATTATTAGCCGCCGGTCGTCCAGCACCCTTTGGCGACTGTAAAAGAAACATTGTTGCTAGGATGTGTGAACTTTAATTTTGTTTTACTGGGCTTTCAAACATGCATCGCTGTTAGGTGTTCTTCTTTGCATTAGCTGGGCTTTTCTTGTTATTGTTCTGTTTCAACAGCTGTCAGTTAAAAGTATGTGCAGCGTACCAGTACATTGTATTTTCGGGGTGAATATTTGTATAGAAAAAGCCAAAGTTGGATGTGCAATACATATCATGTGTACCAACATAAACACATGATATGTTATCAATGACGAATACACGAAAGCTGTTGATTATGATGCTCATGGTCAGGGTTAAAAACTCCGTATTTTTTAAAAATGAGTGAGTAGTTTCTTAATGGTACATCAGCACAAAATTAACCATTCAGTGCCGTTGTTTTCTAAAAGCCCAGTTTGGTGGGTTTTGTTAGGTTTTGGTTTTTGGGGTTAAGCCTGGTTTTTTTGGAGTTTTAGCTGAAGAAGTACTAATTCAAATTATTTCAACAAAGTTTGGCTGTTAGTTCTTTGCTAGTTGTGATGTAATGCTAACATCATAATGTGTCGTGAGTACAAGCTTGATGTCTCATCTGGTGTGTCAGTTGCTACTCTGCTTCGATGGTAAACTTAATCTGGTTTGCTGATGACAAATTCTTGAAACTTTACAGTTGCAGCCACATAAGTGATCGCATTTACGTGTCTGTAAAGATAGTTTGACTTTTACATGTTCGAGCAAGACAGTGCACCAGCACACAGAGCTTGCGAGATTGTTTAGTTTTTGGCTCGCGGGACATCTGACCTCAGCCCCATGTTGCTTATTGATGACATGATGAACATTTTTTATCGACGAACCAGAATAAGCTCACAAACAAAGCAGGGCAGCAACTGACAACACCAGTTGAGACAAGGAAGCTTGTACTCATGACACATTATGACGTCAGCATTACATCACGACTAGCAAAGAATGTTTAATCAACAGTCACATTTTGTTGAAATATTTTGAATTAGTATTTCTTGAGTTAAAACTGGTAAAAAATTTTGTGTAAATTGATCGTCATATGTGGTAATTATGACAGAAAGAAAAGGGTGGTATTTTTTATGAAACACTGTGTATACCTGGGTGTCTCATTGTGGTGCTGATGGTGGCGTTGTGCCGCAGCTAACCACGTGTGCTCGGTGTGCACAAAGAGCTTCAAGACAGATCAGTATCTGCGCATGCACATGATAATTCACAGCACTGAGAAACCGTTCCAGTGTGACATCTGCAACCATTCCTTCAAACGCAAAGACAAGCTCAAGCGACACATGGTTGTTCACGACCCCGTCAAGCGCTACAAGTGTCCACTCAGATCTCGCACTGGTAATTCCAAGTGCTACTGTTCTTATTTCACTCAGTCTGTCGATGTCTAGGCATTTTTCCAAATGCTGTGGGTCAGTTTGCAAAAATTTGAGGCACACTACAGCAAATTTTCTTAATTTTCTGGCATTCTGTTTGTTTAGCAAATTGTTGACTTCTTGCAGTCTTTTTGGAGTTATTAAAGTATGTGTGTCAAATGCTCATTAGTCAGTGATTAGTCCGTTTGTGGTTTGAGTATTTTTTGTGTTGCAGTAGTTACTAGTCAGTCGATTTAAGAAGATACATGAGCAGCTTTGTCAGATATCTGTGCAAATTTGGATTTGAATTGGCCGAAATGTAGAAATTTCACAGAAACAAGTACATTCTGTAGCTCTGCTCAGAATTCCATGGCACACGGAAAGCTTTGTTTTTTACCGATATCGTTTGTTCATCACAACTAAGGTCAAATTGGAAGAATTTAGGGGGTCCAAATGATAACATTTTTTACATGTCAAATGTCATTCCTGTAGTTTACCAACAGTAGACTTTATGTGTATGTTTTGGCCATCTTATATATATCCCCATCCTGGTATGCTGTTGTTTGCAGGCTGTACAAAGGAGTTTAATCGGCCGGACAAGCTGAAGGCTCACATAATATCACATGCGGGGGCAAAGCCGCACTGGTGCCAAACCTGTGGACGCACCTTCACCCGTCGAGCGCACCTGCGTGAACATGAGCGATTTCATGCCGATAACTTTCGGTTCTGGTGCGAGCGATGTAACCAGGGCTTCATGCGACAGAATCTACTGAAGCATCATAGATGCACAGCCCCAGCGTCGTCATCACCCACACGGTCGAGGGAGCCGGCTTTGAAACGGAAAGTTGGTCGGCCACGCAAGACTGAGACATTGCCTCCTGATTCATCCGCACTTGTTACTGATGATGCCAAGGTATTTGCATGTATCTTTTCATGCATGTATGTGCTTTTGTAGAAATGCTTTTGAGTTTGGTTCGCTAGTCATTATAGGACCATAGTTGCATCACACATATGCCGTTTCTACCATATGCCTATACTGTTGTCGATTTGTTTTGTGTATTGTTATTTTTATGCTTTTGGAAGTGCATCTGACCTGTAATATGCTGCCCCAACAATTCCCTGGTGTTTGT
>Ga0209671_1003689_pt1 | contig 14867 bp, 9 predicted proteins | sample WorMetHERISLAND2_2_FD_187401 | JGI IMG/M metagenome (GOLD analysis project Ga0209671, IMG submission 187401) | Marine gutless worms symbiont microbial communities from Max Planck institute for Marine Microbiology, Germany - Olavius geniculatus... | ecosystem: Host-associated > Annelida >... | reverse complement strand
GATATTGGTTATCAAGGCTAGGTTCAGCCGCACCTGGTAAGTTACCTGGTATGGCCAAATGCTACAACACACAGGACAGCCAGAATTTCATAACTTTACAATAACATAATCATGCGTTTCCACAAGAGTCATCTTACAGTCATGCACAAATTAACAGTAGACTTGTTCAGAATGACGTGAACACATTACTAGCATATCTAACATTATGCACTGCGTTTCACGACGTTTAAATTTAATAAACCCAGAAGCATCAACTAACGTCACAAACTTAGAACAGTACATTGTTTTGTGTCCCGTGACAGCGGAATGCGGCACAGTTTATTACAGTCATACAGATCACTGACAGTCAATCAAGTCTTCCGAGTTGTCATTTCTGGGAAGCGAGTTCCAGAAACAGCGTTTGTTCTCAGGCATCAAAAGGCAGAGGTTTCTTACAATGTCCATTTTCTTATTGCCAATGCCTCTTGGCATCTGAATGGAAGGATACAGTTGAATACCATGCAGAATTTTGGCTGCTGGTTTCTTTTGCAGAAAGACTCCATTCAGAAACTCACTGTCATCCATATTCACTTTCCAAAACAGCTTTGTGGAACCCTTACGAAATTGTACTTCTTGTACATCTGACAACATAGGCTTCCTTATAAATTTAGCACTGCTCATGCAACTCTGCCACATCACAAAATCAGACGTTGTCATCTTAATGACTTTAGCACCGTGACGTTCAACTGAGGAAACAAAATCGCTGAAGTCAAAAACGTTTTTTATTTTTCGCATTGCCGACTCTACATTCGCGTGGTACGAGTCGGCCGACATGAATGTGTGACCTTTTTGCAGATACCGCAAAGTGACTGTTTTTGGTCCCGTGGCATCTCTGTTTACTTCTGCTGTGAGAGCCGTAAACAACGTCCAGTTTTTGTTTTGTGCTGAACAATTGTCGGCATAGAAGATAAAATCGGTAACATCTCTGAAATGGTCTGAACGTATAACTGTCAAATAAACGCTGGCCAAATCTTCGGCACTTCTTCCTGACACTGCTTCGTGCCACACAGCAGACACGACTGGGCGTTGTTTGGTTTTGCTACCTAATGGAGCAAATGTTTCGTGGAAAGCTACAAGTCGGCGCATGAAGACACAAGTCTTAACTCCCGACAAACGAGGAAGCATTATGACCTTTTGCATGTCCACAGACATAATGGCTACAGTTGGATCATGATCAGTAAGTGCGTCGTCTTGATAGTGTTTGCGGCTTATGCGAGCTCTCTTGACATGTTTTTTCCAGTTGTCACAGTCAACGCAAGTCTCATTCTGACTGTCACCATGATGATGTTTTTGATACAACATGCATTCTTTACATTCTTCTTCCCCTAGCTTTACGAAACTGATATTCATAGAAGACACCATCTTGCGGTAGGTGTGATAGCCAGCGACAGAAGGATATTTTTGTGCAAAGTCTTTGTACATATCTCTGACTGTCAGCTCCGGTGGTAAGTATCTACGGAATGGCGCGTGTTCGTGGCGGTAATGGCTTATTGACGGATGATATGACTCTATGTGATTCCTCATTAATGTCTCTGAATCTACACTCAGCTTGTTTGTTGGTACATGTTTTTCACGCATATCTGGTTTTGGGGTAATCTGTGTTACTTGATTTGTTTTCAAAAGAACAGTTATTATCTTGTCAGAATTGTATGTAGCCCAAAGTTCTAAGGAAGAAGTATTTGCATACTTTAACTCAACTTCCGCTCTCATTTTCCATTAAATAGACACAACTCCAGTTTCTAGTGTACACACCTCGCGTCACAGTCCGTCTTCTTTTGGGGTCATGGCGCTGAATGTGACTAAAAATTCATGCTCGCCTAGCGTTGTATGTCATACTCCAAAATTCTTTGTGTATCTGCTTGCGCCTATCTTCTGACACTTTGTCCAAACATCTTTGTTTACAGCTGCAACTATTTAGCATTGGATGTTTAATTTTCTGTCGAGCATGTCTATCTTCAGTTGGCCTAATCTTAATACGTTTGCTTATGTGAGCAGAGTAATTCTGACATAAATTTTCAGTGGTTGGTCTGACAGACAAATTGGCCTCCACTTCTGGTTCATTTGCCGCTTTTTGTTTTCTGATTTTTGTTGGGACAACTGAAGTATGCGCACAGAGCTCATCAACGTCAGTAGCTGGTGCTGCTGGTGGTGGTTCTGGTGGAGGTGGTGGTAGGGCTGCAGCTGCTTCAGTTGGCATTGCGGTTGCAGCTGACTTTTAGTTCTTGTTCAGAGACAACATTAGAATTCTTTGCCCTCTAGACATGAGAGAGAGAGGTTTCATTTTTTTCTCCATTTTCTGTGAAAACATTTCACACACACACCGTTTAGCTATTTGATCTTACTTATCATCTCGCTATCAGTATAGAAGCCACCTAGCTACTAGTCTCACAAAACTCCCTTTTTACTGGAACATTTTAATCACAGAAATAACTTTTATATGCATTCTGTAGTATTCCTAAAAGACATTTTGCAAAAACTCTATCACGTACATCGACACCTAACCCTAAACCTAACTGTGATCATATACCAAAATTTTGGTCAGGTGCACGAGACGCGTTACACCATTAGTTGTTTTAACACGTTCAGCCAAATTCAGTGTTACGTGCATTCGAGAAATCACGCAAAGTTGTAAAAACATTGCTGAAAGCTTTACCTAGATTGTGTTGAATAGAAAGAGTGAAATTATGCAGTAAACATTAAACAAACACACAACATACAGACAATTAAAATGGCATCAAATCTATAATTGCAGTTGGTACTCGTATATCATAAATAAGTAAAAGTTTACTGATTATAAGGTAAAAGGAAGTAGGTACAGCCGCAACGCACATGCATAAGGAAGCAAGTTGAGCCACTGATATAGCAAAAGGCAGCATGTGCACGTACTTCCTTTTGCCATTACTTCTGATGTCAAGAAATGTACTTGCTTCCTTTTTTACTTCTCATTGTGCCATAACCGTGGCGTATTTTGATGTAGTATATATACCATTAGATAGCACTTGCTTCCTAGTATATACTGGTACCGTTATCTCAATTTTGGCAATTTTGTCACTTGCTTCCTTTTGCTATCTCACGGCAGAATATGTCTCGGTCTCGGCTCAGTAGGTCTCATCTCGGGTCTCGGGCCATTGCGTCTCGTCGAGACGTTTTGTGCAGGCGCGTGTTGTGCATACTGTAGCTGCAGTTAAGAGCGATACTAACCATCATTACATTTGTGGCTTAGACATATTCGTTTACAGTGTTTTTTCTCTTTTTTTTACTTATTTATCTTAAAGCAGAATTATGTCAAGTCAGTCTTTTTTCATCATAAAATGACCTAGTCGCAATGAAGATAAAGTGTATGATGTCAGAGTGAATACTATCAGCCAAATGTAGATGACATATAAGGCTATAATCAGCTGTAGTTTACTAATTTCAGTTGCTTGCAAATTGCAATAAACATAATGTCTTATGTCTACAGCACTGCAGTTGCAATTCTTTATGGTGCAATTGTTTAGTGATATTTGTCAAAATAAAGTGAAAAACCCACAATATCACAAATAAAAAGTGCATACCATGGTGCGAGTTAATTAGGCCTAATCCGTATAATATTTTTTCATTGTTAATGTGTTTCACTATACGTCACGGAAAACGTCTCGGCGAGACGTTGAAGCTCACGAGACTCTCGAGAGTCTCAGGAGCTTCAAGATCTTGGCCAGCATCTCGGAAGCTGCAATGTCTCGGTCTCGTCTTGGTCTCGGCTCAGAAGGTCTCGTGCACATCCCTGGTATAAAGTGGGATTGAAAATAAGTTATAAAATACGTTATAAAATACAGAAATGTAGGTGCATGCTTTCTTTTCCATTAGCTGTAGTTTTGTTGTGCAATTTGTAGGCACTTTCAAGTTGAAGAAGATGGACTACAAGAAGGATGGATTCAACCCTTTGGTGGTGAAGGATAAGCTCTTCTATCTTGATCCAAAGACTGGTGAATATGAAGGGCTTGACATGAAGGCTTACACTGACATTGTGACTGGGCAGATGAGAATCTGATGTGAACGAGTTTTTGTTATGAATCACTTAGGAATATTTTATGGTGATGCCTGACGTTGCGGCATTGGCATCTGTGGGTCGAATTGTGTGTTTATTCTCTGTATGAGCATGGATGTGGTCTCAACCCTGTGGTCATGGTCATGTGATCAAAAATTGCCATTTTGGTTCTTTGTTTTTGGTCTTTGTCTCACATTTTGGTCTTTGCCAGCCGTCCGCCAGTTTGTAGCTGATTTTGTGCTACATCCTGTTCTAGTTTTGAACTTGAATCTTACTGGCTAAACGATTGACCTCTGTGCGTCAGTCTGATGATGGCATTGACGATGGCTGGATCATCGGCATCAAGTTTTTGCCGTCAGTTTCAAGCTCTTGGTTTTGAGATTTTGTTCTTGGTCTTAATCTGGTTCTTCAGATTCTGGTTTCGTTTACTTGCTGTGTGTCATTGAGAGGCCACTGACAATAAACTGTTCACTTTCAACACACATCTATATGCTTCATTTACGTCAATGATGCACAACCTTTTTGACTGCAGACTATGTAACGTGGTTACGAAGTCACCGTGGGCACAGTGCGATGGTCTTTCAAGATGAAAAAACAGCACATGCATTGTATTTGTACATTTTTACCATCAAACTCTGTGTTGTGTTCCCGCCTGAAATTTGAGGTAGGCCTGTGCGCCATTTAAAAAAGTCTGCAATGCTAGTAAGATGGTAAGTGAATAATTTGCAAAGCATATTATGTCATATTTACGGTGTTTTTTTGGATGTTGCTTGACGATAACTACTAGATACTGGTGTGGCCTGCAGGCAGGAGGTTGTGCATTGCCGTTCTACATGTTGCCTGTTGCTGTTTGCATTCTGCAGCATAATGCAGTTATGTCATGCTCTGTAATGTTCCGTGAATCTGTCAGAATTCGTGTCTATGTCGTTGTTTCATTGACTTGCTCTGTATTGTATTTGTCACAGTGAGTGACACTAATGCATCTTTAGTGCTTAGTTAACTATAGAGTTCATCAGTCACTTTTGGCACTTTTTACTTGTGGTATAAATTGGTTAGAACAGAGAAACAGAAAATGTATCATATGTATCATTAGACTGTTTGATAGTAACAAATTATCTTCTTCAAAATTCATTGTTGACAGTCACTCGTCTTTGACATCATAGCCGTGATTATTATTCAAATGTAATGACATTTTTGTTATACATAATATTTTAGCTTCAGTAAAACGCTTTTGCGAGCAAACTTGTGGTCTGTTATTGTGTATCTAACCTGATTTTGCCTGAAAGAACAGTCTTAAGCACGAGGTGAATGCTGCTCTGTTAAGTGTTAATGGAGAACTATTGAATTTCGACAGCACATTCAAATGCAACTGTAAACAGACTGCATTAGTGTCACCTTTTTGATTCATCAGGTAGTAGTTGGTTGTGCTGATTGTTGTTGAAGCGTTAGGTTTTTACAGTGCATGTGTGAAACAGGGAAGATCATTAGAATTACGTATGCACGCGTATATTGGAGTTCTTACAATTAGAGGTTTAGCTCGTTTTTTGTGTTTTCTGTTTCTGTCAAGGTTAAGCTTTTTGTTTCTTTATTGTAAAGGTTAAACTTACCGTTCCATTACTATGTGCTTGTGTGCATTCTGCTTGGAAAGGCCATCCCTGAAATGACCTATACTGTGTTGGGTGGGACGTTAAACCCTACTCACTAACTCACTCACTGTGAAATACGTCATTGTTATATGGCATAGTTTATGATCAGTTATGATTACCTCCGCCAAGGAGGTAATGTTTTTGCCAGACTTTGTTTGTCTGTCTGTCTGTTAGCAAGATGATTCAAAAAGTTATGGACGGATTTTTCTGAAATTTTGAGGGTATGTCGGGCATGGCACAACTACCAACTACCAGTGATTCAATTTTGGGGGTGATCCGGAAGGAATCCTGGATTCTGGATCACTTTGAAATTTTCGTTACCATTGCTTTCATTGGGGCATAAGGGAACCGCTGGCAAACCGAAGATGGTGCTGCCACCTAGCGAACAACATTGTCTTGGCGTAGGTATGCGGGCTATATGACTGCTTTCTAGTTGGTCATGATTTGGTTCAAATGCTTTACGCAGACTTCTGTCATAGTCATGTAGACTGCATTGAAATACTGATACCTCTTGCATGTGCTACAAACAGATTAGTTTATTAAATCTCTTGTTCGGTTTCACAAAAATTGTTACTTGGCCATGATGAAATACTTTGTTTTTTTATTTGATCTCAGCATTTTAACATGTTTAGCATATAATTAGTAATTATTGTGATGTCATATGCACTCTTAGGCCAAAGATGACCAGTTTTAGCCATTGTCACTAATTTTTGCAGTTGATATTCTGGTGTGTGGGGGTAGCAAAATCTTCAAAATTCCCCAGTAAACAGGCATGCTGTTTTATTTTCAGTTTATATTGACTCAAGTCACAGATGCCATGATGTCTCTTGTGAACACTGGGCATACGTTATATGAAGACGTTATATGAAAACGTCCAGCTCACTCATGTAACCTGTTGTTTGATATTTATGCCTCCGCCAACATAGTGGCTGGAGGTGGCTGGAGGCATTGTTTCCAGAATGTTCATGAGTCCCGAACAAACGTTGTTAGCAAGATATATTGCATATTTGTTGACGGAATTTGACCCCTCGTCTACCAGTAGACAGCATTCTGACATTGATGACTGTCTGGAGAATAAGAGGGAAGATTATTAGAACTGCCATTACTGTTAGTTACATATGTGCACTTAGAATTAGCAGTTCTTGCAATTTTAGGTTAAGTTTGTTTTTAGGTTGTGTGTTTCGTAAAGGTTAAACTTTATGTAAAGATTTAACCTTGTGTTCCATTATTATGTGTACATGCATTGTCTGGAAAGGCCGTCCCTGAAATGACCTATATTGTGTTGGGCGGGACGTAAAACCTTACTTACTCACTTGACCAAAATTTTGCCACTTATGGACTTTGGGGCAAGGATGAATGCATCAAATTTTAGGGTCAAAAGGTCAAGGTCACGGTGGGGTCAATGCACTTTCTGGCCTTGTAGTTGTCACGTTGGCGGAGGCACAATAGTTGATGGAGTCGTAATCACCATGTAGTTTTATTCAAGTATTTAAGACCTTAATTCTTCATTCATACTGTGTTTCCTCTGTATAATGTCTGTCAGTATTAGTCAGTGTAGTTGTATTTTGGGCTTGTAACGTTTGCTGTTATTCACGGTGTTTGTTTTCTGGTGCAACTAAAGTTTCTCTAGACTAGATGACAACAGGCATAATTTAATTATTTTATATGCTGCTGATGTGCTTTTTGCATGGATGGGGTCCTCCTCAGGGACTGTCCTCAACTTCGAGAACAGCTTAAGGACAAAAAGTTGTGGCCTTGGCCTTCAAGATCACTGGCCTTGGCCTTAGCTTTGGCCTCTAGTCACTTGTAATGAATGTGCTCTGTGCAACGAGTTTTTTGGTATTTATATGATATATCAATTGAAACCTTGAAACTATGTTCGACCTTTTTTATAGTACATTTCAGATTGACAAAGATTAAGCTGGATTTTGATGCGCAGTGTCAAATTGTCATACGTAGCAGTCTTGTCCTCAGCCTCGAAGAACACTTGTCTGGTCTTGGCCTCGTCATTTAAAATGCTGGCCTCGAACCCATCCCTGGCTTTTTTTGGTTGACGAAGTTGCTAGCATTCGATTTCTCAGGCAGTCTGAAAGCAAATTTCTGCCTATTTGCCACTTCACTGTAAACTGTTATCATTAGTTGCAGAGCAGTTGTAAATGTACGTATTTAATGCTTTAGTTGATTTAGTGTAATTAGTGGTAGATATATTTTTCTAGTGGTTTCTGGATGTTTTGTTTTTCGTCAGTGTAGCTGGGTGGTCTGGTGGCACGTGAGTGTTGTGATGGGTGTAACTGTATGTTGTGTGGTAGACTCGTCGACAGGTAACTGACATGAGTGCAGCCCCTGCATGATGCTGAGCTGATGAAGCCGTGCTGACAGGGTCATGATGCTTGCGCTTGAGTTGTCCTTTCTTGTTATCTTTGCACAGAATAATTTTAATCAAACCGTGCGAATGTAGCAATATGTGCACAGTTAGTACATAGTGGTAATGTTCCATGTTGCATTCAGTGTAAACTGCCAGCTGCTCTGCTTGTGCTTGATTGTATTGAGTTTGCTGCTGCCAAGTGTCATCTTAGTCACTGTCTGTTATATTCTGTGAAACTAGCTTCTAGAGGTTGCATCGCCTGTGAATGTGTAACTCTTACAAGTTGTTTTTTGGTATAACTGTCTGTTAAAGATGCATTGTTTGCTGACACATAAAGCATTTCTATAATACACCTTTACCATGTAAGACAGTGCTTATGATGTAATGCAATTATTCTGTAGCCCACTGTCAATTTTACCGTGTGCATAGTTTGTAAGACAATCATCTGGTACTGTTTTCATCCAACGCACTCGTAACAACACTGTCGGTAGAATGTATTGTATTTGCACCTGTGTTTGGTGTTGTGTCTCGCATAAGTTGGTGTTATTTTTAGGGACAGTAGAAAGTCACAGTGAAAAATAGCAAAAAAACATGGCAAACGTTTTTGAAAATGGTAAAAATCATGGCAAAATCACGACATCAAATTACGGGCCCAAAAACCATTAAAAAGTCTATAAAATGCAACATCTAGCATTGACGATCATCATTACATGAAATGCAGAGTTTTTATTTGTAAAATTTTGTCGCAGCGGAGCATTAAAATACAACTTTCTACAATGACGTCACGGTCACATGTTGAGCCAGTAAGTAACAAAGCATACGGACTTTGGTAGCAGTAGCAAAAGTAAATATTTTTGTGTTAAAATCACAGCATTTGTTGATTGAAAACAAAAAATTGTTGTAAAATTTGTAAAAACGGTAAAATCACGGCATTGTGGCGAAAAACACGGCATTTTGGCAAAAGCGCGGCATTTGACAAAAATCACAGCTTTCTGTGATTTCCGTGTTTCCGTGATTTTCTATTGTCCCTAGTTATTTTGTTTGAGTATTTGGAGTTCAGCTGTGTGTTACTCAAGCTTAAATAGACAAGCTAACCGCCTAGTATTACTTTGAAATGTAACTTGCTTGTTGCTCAGTTACTTGGTACAGTATGTAGCTTGCTGACATTCCATATCCTAGTCGCATTATTTGTCAAATGCTGCGTTTAGTGACTGTGATTTTTCTTGTCTTGTCTTGCACTCTACAGTTTCTTCAAAACATTTTTTTAAAGTCGAACCCACAACGTATTGATCATAAGTCTGTCCTACTACCGTTGTGCCAGCATGCCACCAGTCTTGATGGACATGAGGGAATTTTTAGTTTGTTGCGAGTGGTGCACCTCTGCAACTGTCGTTGTGTTGGTCACTAAGCACAATTCTCTTATTGGGTTTTATTGTGTTGGTTTGTTTTTATTTGTTGAAGAAACTGTTTACTTGTTAGTGTGGAAAGCAGTCTTGTAATCTAAAGCAGCAAAGTGCTGTTTTTCTCCAGTTGCTCAGACATTGTAGTGTTGTTAACTTTAGTATATCGGTGCACCTGCTGAAAGAATAGAGCAAGAATGTATTAGTGTTCTGTGCATAGCACAGTGAAGAACTGACGAGCCAATTTCACCACAGTATGGTGATTTCTCCTCGCAGCTTTTAAGAGTTGTGGTGTCTGATGTTTTGTTACATGTTATACCCGTATCTGCCAACTTGCAATAATTAGTGCCACAGCAACATGTCAGATGCACCAAGAAGGTAAAAAATGGGGAGTGTTGTGAGCTCTCATGTCAGGGTCCACATTTTGGTAAATTTTTGCCACGAAAATGTTTCTCTGACATGGTTAACTGTTGTAGTGTATGAAAGATGTATTGGAATTGTAATGATTCTAGATTTTGGTTATATTTTAAAGCTGGACAAGATAATACCTGTGGAGCCAGGTCCTGTGGTTATGCCTCTTATGATATTAGTTTACCACTGTCCTCGTGACATCCTTGCAGTGTTGCTGTTTATATGTCTCATCCACTGATAGCTAATTATCACCAACTTGGAACTCAGCCGTCTGAAAGAAGAGAATGCATCGGTTGCCCATGTCCTGTGTTAAGGTTTGTTGTGTTTTTGACTCAGTTTTATTCTATGTGCATTCTGTGAGGTTTTCTTTTGTTTCCACCACATTCGGATTCAAGCTTGAAACCGTCATGAAATATGTTTGAGTGTATGTTTGTTTCTTTTTTTCAATTTTTAATAAAGTTAAAACAGTACCATCTCATATATGTGAAACACTGGGTTGTGTTCTTTACCTGTGCCATGCAGTGGTAACGCTGTCATAAATTGTTTGTCTTTCTTGTAAACTGTTAGGTATGGTGATCATGTAGGTTGGGCTGTCTTGAAAGTGATTATATGAATAATTAGCTAAATATCCTTTGCACACTCGTCACATGAAATTTGTAAGTTAGGCTGGTGGTGTAGTGCCTTCATCCAGAAAACTGAGTTTGTTATGAATAAACTCGGTAACTATAAACAGCTACGTTAAGATGTGCATGCTCCATTAGTGATTGCATTCCCAGGATCCCAAATCACAGGATCCCAGCCATTTTAGCCAATACCGAATCCCAGGATTGGCAGCATCTCAATCCCCGGATTTTGGGATTACAAACAAGAAGCCCAGCTATCGCTAGGAAAAGACGATCGTACCTCCTATGTCCGAAGCCCAGCCTCCGATTTCCAGTCACAGAAAGAAGGCGATTTGTCAGAGGTGAGACGGTTACATGCACACTCTGTTAACGGAACGCTGTCTTGAATCCTATGATGAAGGCTAATATAACAGACATCGCACATGGTCACTTCACCAAGCAATATAAATAGCTACTGTTCCATGTATGTAATTATCTCACCAGGTGATATAAACAGCTACACAGTAAATAAAGAAGGAAAATATTGGACGCAGGTTTTGCAGATATTTCTCACAATAAAACACTGCTCGAGAAGACATGCTACAGCCTACAGTTCCTGTTGCAGTACTGACCTTCAAGATCATTCAAGGTGAATGATTTTCATGTCATTTGAAAGCCAATATGCGACCTCATATTAGTGATTAATAGTAACCTAGGCCATATCTCTCACCGTTTGCAATATACGGCCACTTATAGCTTTAAAAATTCTATTCAAAATTGCGGCCAAACCGCTGCAGATGTACACATGGTTACTATTGACAGCCTATAGAAAGTCGCCATCGCCCTATCCGCTGGTACCATCGCCAATCCTCTACAAATTACCGTTCACCCACAATACCGCATGATTGGCTTACCGCAGTGCGTTATTACCGTTCAAGGTCAGTGATTTATATCATTTGAAAGCCAGTATGCGACTTCCTATTAGTGATCAATAGCAACCTAGGCCCTATCTTGCACCGTTCAGCCACAATACATCCGTGATGGACAGACAGATGATGGACGACAACTCATGCCAACAGCTCGACCTTTACTAAAGTACGGTTGGCTAAAAATTTGTGAAACAGTACTTTTTGGAGTGTTAGGTGATGAAATAACCATTTTAGCCGTCTCATGAAAATTATTCATGAACTTGCATTTTGACAGTCACTGTCACCCCCAACACCTACCGGTTAGGGCTTACTCATGCACGAATCAAGTCTAACAGGGCTGTTCATTGATACTAAATAAATAACGACCAATCTATAAGCCAAACGCCAAAAATGTGATCCCAAGACAACAAATTTTTCAATTCCAGATCCCTAGATTGCAATCACTAGGCTCTATAGGGACTGTTCGTTTGTAGGTTGCAGTAAATAACAGAATGGGCCAGCAGTTCATGTCAAAAGTTTAAACATTATCAAAACAACTGCGATTGATCGTACATGGGGCTTAAGACTAGTAATGACAACACAACGGAACACTCGACAGGACTACAAAAGGCTAGCATAGCAGCTTTACAAGCAGAGTGAGCCAATAAATTAAAGAAATAAAATTACAAATTGACATCGTAAAAAAACACAACAGTCTACTAAGCTTCATTACATACAAAACAGTACATGAATAACAAGGACACGCTGCCTTCTCATTGAGCAATTATTGAGCTCAGTCGCTGATATAGCAACTCGGAATGTTTCAGGTACTTTTCATGCACTTATGTAGGTGGTGTTGGGGATACCACAAAGTGGCAAAGCCGACAGGAAAGAATTCTGTACGAGTTCCTATCAAAGCCTTCACAGTACATGCAGACAATACAATAGAACTAAGTGAAACATGACAAGGCCTACATTACCAGCATTCGTAAACGGCGAGTAGGCTTATTACTGGATGACTAGGCTACTGAAACGCTAGCTATGTCCATAGACAAACAGTTGAGCATATATCAATCAATGTTTCCAGCTACTGAACTGAATCAGAACACTACATTCAATCAAAGGCATAGCCAGGCTTCAGTTTACAAGAAGGCACAGCGGACAGGTGGCCGAAAGCACGTTAGATGAGGCACCGAGAGGAATCAGGTGTGGGCTGGGTAGGTATGTAACATTAGTCACACCAGGGTAGGCTTTTCCGCCCCAGAGAATGTTTTTACTATTATTTGACCTTGAAATGGAACGTTTTATTGCTGTATTTCAGCTAGATTTATCAGGAAAAATGGTTCATGTCAAAACACAAAACTTGCCAACTTTCTGTCAAAAAACAAGGATGCAATTGCAAGGGAAGGCAGTTGCCTCATACTGGCTGGCTATGCATAATGCATTCAATTATTGAGTAAATGTGAACAGAGAGGCGGAGTGATGATTCAGTGATTCAGCTATTCTGCGCTGCATTCAATGACCAAGTCTAGATATCATCGGTAGGATGTCCTGATGGTTGAGTCAGTATACGACGAGCAGCGTTGGTTAGTGCCAGTAGCTGTTGTTGTCGATGGCACGGGCAAGGAAGAGATCGCGTCGGAGAAGACGGCGGTGTATGAGTTCTTGAGGAACTTGACATAATTCTGCAGACTGCGGTTCGTGGCATACGACTGCTCGAGACGATCTCGTAGGTCGCACAACTGCGAGTTGAACCTTCGCTCGTTCTGTTTGTTACACATGCACAGTACATTTAGCATCACAGCAGTTGTGCTACTGCAAGCACGGATGACAATAAGGTACATCAGTGGCATCCTGGCAATGAGAGCTGGCGGCAACTGCCTCTCCCTTAAATTTTGGGCTGTTGGGAAATCTTCTCAGGAAATTTTCGTCAAGAAATGCAAAATTTGGGGATGAAAAACATTTTTGAGGAAGTTCGGGGAAAAACGGAAATTATGAGCTCCCGAACATCACCTCTCACAGTGTCTGTCGGAAAATGCAACTTCCTACCCCGCCTACGTCTTTTTTAACCAACAACGCCAACGTAACACATTGTCAGTTATCACATTGTCAGTTATTTCTCACAACACAGACAGTTACAGTGTGAATGTAATGCACAAAATACGAAAAAAACACGAACCCATATATTAGATTTTAAATGTATGCTAATAAAAACAAGAGTAGTGAATGCGTATAATTTCATTGTGAACTGTTTTGCCGCCATTAATAATGAGTTAATAAGGTGAATAATCACGATGCACAATGCAAAATATGCAATTGTAATTTTGAAAAGTACAGCTTTCAGCAGACATTATTACACATTCTTCTGGGCAACATACCCCTTCTTTGTCACGTTTAATCCTGCAGCATTCTGCTCTGGTCTGATTGAGTTGAGTTTCCAGGTCTAATATCTGTGATCGCTGGGCACGTTCCTGTTACGATCACATCACAAAAACCATCATATTAACACCAATAGGTATATGCCCACATTGATACATAACAGAAGATAATGGCATGCAATTAAATTAAAGGGCTGGATATAAAAACCAATCAAGCGCTGTTTGGTAAAAACGTGGTGCCCTCACCCTCAGATAAATTGTCTGAGATAAATGTCCAAGAACTTGCCACTAATTCAGCATTACACTTGTATGCAGTTTTGCTGCTATTACCTCATTTGATATACAGCTTTCTGAATTCGGAAGCCTCGTACAGGCCGGAGAATCTCGTACTGCACCAGGTGCACTTTTGGATGCTGTAACATGCCAATGTTAAGAAATAAGAATGAAAACTGATGGCAGATCCTGTGGGGAAAGGGGCAATCTGGCCATGCCCCGCGCCCCTTCCAGTTGTAAGCAGTGGCCAATAGCTCAATACAGCCACATTTCTCTTTAAGTAGCATGTTAACTTGATTAAAATATTCAGAAAGATGAAAACTTTAAGCTGAAATACTGCAAATGATTGCGAAAATGCTTTCAGCTTCAGGTAGGTGCTTCTCTGCCCCTCGAGCCAACTGGCGGCTAAGTCCCCAGACCTTATTAATAGCTCGCATTATTGCCCTCCCCCCTTTTCCAGCTTCTGGATCTGCCAGTGAGATTCACAGTGCAAAGCTGGCATGAAACGTCAGAGTATGTGTAGAGTCTGATACGAACCCGGACAGTGAACTTGTCCCGGTCCGAGTCCGTGCGTCGTAGCACGTCAGCTTCCATTGCTTCAATGCGCCGCTTCAATGTCACGTTGTCACGCACAACTTCCTGCATCTGCATCTGTACCGGCAAAAACAACAACGTAATAAATAAAAATTACAGTCATATCGTAAACTGCCAACAGTATACACTGTGTCTCAAAAAAAAGCATGTGACTACATTTTTTGCAATAACTTGAACAATGAATGTCCGATTATAATAATTTTTGGCACACTTATTAATGAGAC
>Ga0209671_1003687_pt1 | contig 14871 bp, 14 predicted proteins | sample WorMetHERISLAND2_2_FD_187401 | JGI IMG/M metagenome (GOLD analysis project Ga0209671, IMG submission 187401) | Marine gutless worms symbiont microbial communities from Max Planck institute for Marine Microbiology, Germany - Olavius geniculatus... | ecosystem: Host-associated > Annelida >... | reverse complement strand
GTTCACAGAAGACCAAACTGCATAATATATCAGGTGCTAATGCAGAGTTAAAGAATTATCTGAAGGAACTCACATGGGAAAAGTCCACATGGGAAAAGTCCAGAACAGTGTTTGAAGTCAGGACGAACATGTTGAAGTTGAATTCAAACTATGGACAGAGAGATGAAAAGTGCTATATCTGTGGAAAACAAGAAACAACACAGCACATATTTGAATGCGAAGGAAGCACAGTAAAAGGACTAACACTAGAAAAATACAAACAGATGATTGGAAAAGAAGGCCCACAGACAGACGACATGAACAGCATAAGTCAGTCTGCGGAAATAATTAGAAAGAAAATGGAGGAAAGATCAAAAATAAAGATGATTCTGAATAAATACGGATGAGAAGACAATTTCCACTCCAGAGGAGTGTCCGGCAACGGATCCGTCCAAGTTCAAGTTCAAGTACTCACATCTGCCTCTGTCACCAAGCATAATAATTTGCTACTAGGTAAAAAGCAACAATGCTTACAGCCGAAAATAGTAAACAGAACAGTGCCATTGCTACATTTAATATCATATTTATTGTAATTGCATATCTGTTAATGCAGTACACATCTATTCTCCACGCTGCTTTTAAGGATTACTGCAAACTTCATCGTTTTACATCACAATCATCACTAATTGCTATTTGCTTGCAGTTCCTTTATTACGTACGGTAAATGTGTATAGTTCTATGCAGTACTCAGTTGGCTACTTGAAAATACTGCCTGCCTTGTTGCAGTGCAAAATACTTACAACGATTCTTGCGTCAAGGGTACAAGAATCCATCAGGATTATGACTGTGATGAGAATCTACCAAAATATTGTAAACATGCGTCAAATTCTCGTATCTTTTATTATCAAAAACACAAAAACAAACTCCATTCATTGACCACGCCCACTTTAAAGAACACGAACAAGCTTATTAAACTGGTTTGTTTACTTCCGGTTTGTGCCGCATAGTTTTGAATTGTGTTAGTTTTAGCGTTGTTAAAGTTGCTGTTTTTCGCGATTTCAATTTTAATTAAGGTTGTTAAAATGATTTTATAAACTTGCTGATGCTTTAAATTTGTTTATTGTATAAGACGACCGGTTGTCAGCTTTTAACTTTGATGAAACGAGTTTAGACATGTTCATATGTTTTGATTTGCTGTGTCTGTGCTGCAGATAATTCTAGAGGCCGAACAACAAGTGTTGTAACTGAAGATGGAAAACGTGGACTTCACAGACGATGAAATATCGAGGGAACTTGCAGATTTAGGTTATGCTAACATACCAACTGAACGCTTTCACCAGTTCAAGAAAGGTTAAAAGTTTTTCCGTGTTTGTTGTTGTGGACATTAATTGTTGTTGTGGACATTACAGTTGATAAACTTGATTTATATCAACATGTAAACATCTTTGAACACATTTTTATATTGGAATTATATGTATTTTGTTTCATCATCATCATCAATGGATATCCGGAAGCAGGCCAAAGGCCTTTATTTCCACCCGAATTAGATAACTTCTACACGAATATCAACCAAAACTAAACTAATACTGTTTTCACATTGACTTCCGGTACTAGATGACGGATTTATAATCATAATACAAACTAAAACCACGCCAACTCAAATCTAAACATCTCTTAAAACTATTAACACTGCATGCTGATACCACATCAGTACAGTGGTACAGTGGCTCAGCATATTAATGAGTCTAAAGTTGGTTGTGTTGAATACCCAAAGTGTGTTGATGCATCGCCTGGAGATGGACATTCTTGTTGATACTAGTGACCCCGACGTAATCATCTGCTTTGAAACATGGCTTTTGCTTGCTATCCTGGACTCTGAAATTCTACCACCTGACTATGTGGCTTTTAGAAGAGACCGTGCTGATTGTTATGGAGGAGTATTAATTGCTATCAAATGCAATCTTACTCAAGAGAGAGATGACGTCTTCTGTCAGTATGAGTGTGAGTTTGTTTTCATTAAAATTGAACTGATGAAAGGGAAGCCACTCGAACCATGATGCCGAGTATCAGGAGAAGCTTTGCAATGCTCTGACACAGATTGTTCAGACAAATGCAGATGTTACAGTGTGGTTTGGCGATGACCTAAACTTACCAGACATTAACTGGGAGACCGAGTCAGTCATCACTAACAATTACCCTAAGGGAATAAGTGAGTGTATGCTGGACACAATGCACGACTTAGGCCTGGAACAAATTGTGAACTTTAGTACAAGAGGAAGTAACATACTTGATGTCTTTATGACTAACAAACCAACTTTAGTGAACCGATGTGAACCAATTCCAGGAGTAAGTGATCATGAAACAGCAGTCTTTGTGGATGCGCACATAGTAGCTTGATGGCAGAAGAATGTAAGACGGAAGATCTGTGGAAGAAAGGTGACTTTCACAAGATCAGAGCAGATATCAGTGAATATACTGATGACTGTCCAGACACAAATATTGGATACACCAGTCGACCAGTTATGGTCGTCAGTAGGGAACAAAATACAGGACACTATGGATAAGCATGTTCCTTTAAAATTAACCAGTTCCAGGTTCAACCAGCCTTGGATTACTGGAGACTTCAAGAAGCTGGCGAGGTGGAAGAAAAAGAGCTATAATAAGGCATTTAGCATAGTAACGATGGTTTCATCAGCTAAAGAAAAGAATGCAGAGAGAGTATCGAATTGCCTACAGCGAATACATGAACAATAGCATCTGTAGTGACCCTGACGAGGCATCTAGACAGAGTGGATGCAACAAAAGATTCTATGGCTATATCAAGTCTTTGTGAAGGGACAGTACAAGAGTAGCTCCACTAAAGGAAGGCGGAGTTATTTACAGTGACAGTGGTAATAAAGCTGAGATCCTGAATGGACAGTTCTCGTCTGTCTTCACCAGAGAAGACAGCCCTCCACCACAGGACATTTCCAACCAAGGCTTTTATCCAGATATGCCATTGATAAAATTAACTGTACATACAACTGGTGTTGCAAAGCTGTTGAGAGGTCTTAAACCGCACAAGGCTACAGGTCCAGACCAAGTACCAGCTCGGATTCTTAAAGAAATTGCTGATGAGATTGCTCCTGCCATAACCCTGTTATTCCAGGCATCACTGCAACAGGGAGCAGTCCCATCAGACTGGAGTGAAGCTCTTGTCACACCATTGTTTAAGAAAGGGGCAAGAAATCAAGCATCCAACTACTGTTGCCTGCAAATGTCTAGAGCACATCGTTTATAGTCAAATCATGGATCACTTTGAGGCATATCATATCCTTCATGAAGCGCAGCATGGGTTCCGCAAAGGTTGCTTGTGTGAATCCCAGCTTATACTGACCACTCATGATTTGGCCAGAGGGTTAGATGAGAAGTCACAGATTGATGCCGTATTGCTTGATTTTAGCAAAGCTTTTGACAAGGTTTCTCATTGTTGCCTCTTACATAAGCTTGATCGTTAAGGAGTCCGTGGTCAGATGTTAATGTAGATTTCAGCATTCCTGTCTGGGCGTTCACAGAGAGTAGTTTGTAAAGGATCTACTTTTCTTCCACCAGCTGCAATCATCAGCTAGGTGCCACAGGGCACAGTCCTGAGCCCACTACTGTTTCTTGCTTACATTAATGACCTACCCGAGTGTGTATCAACGTCAAGGCTATTTGCTGATGACTGCCTTTTGTATCGGCAGATAAATTCACCATTGAAAGGCTCTGAAATACTTCAACAAGACCTGAATAACTTGCAGGACTGGGAGAAGAAATGGATGATGTCATTTAACCCAGATAAATGTGAAGTTCTCAGAGTGACCATGAAGCGGAAGAACCTTATTGTGGCAGAGTAACCTACACTATCCATGGTCAGCCCTTAAAGACTGTAGCATCCGCTAAATATCTGGGCTTAACTGTTGATTTAAAAATGAACTATAATGAGCATATTAGCAACATCAGTAAGAAAGCCAATTCATCCAGATCCACCGGAACACCAGAAGCTCTCCATGGAAAATAACGGCAGCAGCCTATGCATCGTTCGTGTGACCACAGCTGGAGTATGCTTCCACAGTCTGGTGTCCCCATACAGCACACAACATCAATTGTCTCGAATCAGTGCAACGTCGTGCAGCATGATCTGTAATAAATGACTGGAGCAGATCTCATTCTCAGACTACTCCAGCATCTCGTACTACTAGAGGAAGTCCAACCATAATGATGCAGCAGCTGGGATGGAGCACGCTGGAGGAACGCAGGACTCAGGCCAGAGCCATTATGATGTACAGGGTAGTTCATGGTCAAGTTGCGATACCAGCATCACTCTACCTCAGTCCAAACACACAGAGCACGAGAGGACACAGCAGCAGATTCTGCATTCCAGTCGGGTCTGTTGATGCCTCCAGACACAGCTTCTTTCCTGCGACCATTCGGATATGGAATAACCTGCCTTCTGGTGTCATCATGTCTCCTTCCATTGAGGTGTTCATGTCCCGATTGGCAAGTGTCACATTGACGTGGAGGACAGATTAGATCCATCTTGTTTTTATCAGCACTTTTGCACGTTTTTATCTGTTATTGGAGTGTTGTTTCCGTCACTTCATGCACATCTGCCATGTACGATATTACTCACAAGAGGATCTGTACATTACAGAAAGAAGAAGAAGACTTAATTCTATTAAATAAATGAGTGATATCGATGTACTGAATTTCATTTTACAAAATCCTACAGGAGCTGGATTTTGCCAGATGTACATGTTTGAGTCGTTTTAACTTTGCAGTTAACTAACGTAGAGTTTAAGCTAACGGTAAATTAAGTATCTGTAGTAAAAATTTTCTTTCTTCTGAGCTTGTTAATGAGCTCATCATCTCATGCGCTGTGTCTGTGAATCATGTTTATGGGTTGGTTTGTAGAATTGTTTGATCTCATCCGACATGAAAGAAGTCTGAGTCATGCCAGCAGCAGTAACACCAGCACATCTCTTCTCAGTTCAGGTTAAATTGCGTACTAGTATTTTTTGTTTTTTTTGTGACTGTGACTTTATATTTTCCATTTCCCATTTTATCATTTTTTCAGTTACGAATGAAAAGTAAGTTTTTGATATTTAATTTTTGTTGATGACATTAACATACATGGACTTTTCTCACCTGTTTTGCACTGGCTATGGCCTGTGTGCTGCTACTCTTCATGACTGGGGCATATGTGACAACCCATTCTGTGCCTGTGGCAGCAAACAAACATTGTCATATATCATCAGTGAATTTCTGAATTTCTGCTGACCAAGTTTTCTGGTGTATTCCATGCTCTTCACTCTGCAGAAAAAAATATTCTGTAATTTGGCTTTGCAGGCTCATCATACACTAGAAGAATTACACTGGAGATTGGCAATAGACATGCGTTCAGTTATAGATGTGTTTTTATCGGTGACCACAAACACTCAATTTATGTGGGTGAAACTATTTTGAGTTGAAAACAGAAACCTGGACTTGGACTCATACTTGCACGCATGTCTGTCTGAACATTGCTTGAAGCTGCACTGCAGAACTCAGTGATAAGTAATTAAATAAGTGAATTTGTACAGCACAAATCCCGCAAAATGCCAATGGGAAATGTGCCAAATTTGAGACGAACGAAGCTTGCTAGTATGTCAATGTATGTGGGTTACAGATGAAAGTCGGACCCAGCAGAGAGGCTCTTCAGTCAACCATCAGTCATTATCATCATCAAGGGCTCCAAGCCAATTACAACAAGGCCCAGTACAGATTCAGTCAAGGGCCCCAGCACAAACTGTGAGATCAACTGCTATAATATCGTGCATGGATGCCTCTTGTGCCAAAACCACATCGGTCAGTTCTTGTTGGCCATCACAAAACACTGCGCTGACCACATTGGTTGTAATGATGTTAAGTATCGATCACTTAAGTACTGGTTGGAAATGAGAATTAACCATGTAGCTATAACTTGGTAATGTATTTCTATTGATGTTTTATGCCAGTGCAGCCGGTGCAGTTTTCCATGAGATTGGTGGTTTTTTTCATTGTTTACTGTATGTAGGGAACACAACTTTTAGTTTCAGGGTTCGTAGGCAACACATAGTAGGCATTAGGGGCAAAGTGCCTAGCTTTGTGTTGCTAATGGCTCTGTCGGAATGTGCTGGAGGAACTTACAGCACTCCTTCAAACCCCTCATGGCATGATTAAAGACAGGGGAGAGAGTTCTTTAGCTAGATTAGAGGGTGACTGTGCGGGGGGTTAAAAAAGAATAAAAAGGAGAGAAAAACAAAGAGAGTACATGATTTTTGTGCTTGAATTATTGTGTTTTGAATATATTTAGAGCAACTGGGACCATATTTTTTGATAGTGATGCTGGTTCAGTGATTGATTTTCATGGTGTGCAGAAATGGAGAAGTAATTTGAGGCTGGGGCAGTTACCAATCTATCTCAACCTGGGAATATTCACAAATACAATGTTCAATGCTTGTGTGTGTTTGCAGAATTGCAACAAAGAAAACGTGGCTCTTGTGGGCAATGGTCGGTCTTCTCAGTACCCAAACCCAGCCATGGAAGGGGCTCAAGATAAAGTCATGATTCCACCAAGAGTAGACCAGTTTGGTGATGTTAGAAGGCAGCAGGGCGGTGCTGTAGTTCCAGACAGAAGATCCAATATCAGACAGGAAAAGATTACCGTGGTAGCAGACAGAATTCCATTGAGAGGGGACCAGCGCGGTAATGGTAGAGGTCCGGAGGAGAGTGATGGAGCTCGAAGACAGAACGTAGATGATGTAGCAATCAGAAGACCTAGAACAGTACAGGAGCTGGTGATTCCAGACGGAAGAAGACCTTTCGGCATCGACGTTGGTGTCAGTCGTGGTGAGAATTTGATGAAGAGGAAAACTCTGCGTCGCTGTGATGATGGTCAAACGTCTGTCAGCGAATCGTTCACCGAGAGCGAAACCTCCGAAGCCGGTACTCAACTCTTTGTTTGTCTGGTGACAGAAATATTGACAATTATGGGCCCGGGGTAACTTACACCTTCTGCTTTTCCTTTTGATGGGCTTGGGTGCATTAAGAATGCATTAATTAATGCGTTTAAAAAATTAACGCTATAAAAATTAATGCGATAAAAAAATTAACTCTTCGACAGCTCTAATTAATTTCGTTGTATGTACCAGGTGGCAGCATGATCTCTGATCTCTTCCTGGTTTATCCTACCGACTTATCATTTTATTGTATAACATGTTACTACATGTATGTATGTACATTTAACAGGGTTTTTGATTTGACAGTTGTCAATGCATTTCAGTTCTTAAATTTGACTGGATGTGGAATTTGCTGGATATGTCAAGATGATCAAATGACTGACCGCTCTGAGTGGGGTGAGAGTTTGTTGTATTCCTGTTGATTTCAGCTGCCTGTTGTTCACTAATAATTACTGTTTAAAGCCCAAATTGCCTTACGCTGACCTTCACTGAAACTTTCCCATGGGGAAGTTTTGTTGAAAGTTGTGGACACAAACCATCGCGGCATGTCGAGATGGTTGCAACAAAGTCTGCGACAGTGTGACAGTCTGTGACAGCGTGTGGAGAAAGTTTGTGACAAAGTCCGCAGTCGCGGACACAAATCATGAAAGTCGGCGACAAAGTTCGTTCATTTTCTTGCAGACTTTGTCGCAGAGTTGGCGTAATGGAATTTGGGCTTAATGTAACAGATTCAAAGTTGGTGGAAGTTTGGCAAAAATTATCACAAAAGTAATTTTGCTTGTTTTGTTGAGAGAATGCATATTGATGTAGCTGCCGTTGTCTCTGTACGCAGCGGACGTGGCCGGTCTGGCGGAGCAGCTTCGTAACACTTCATTTATCAACTCCGCTGCTGCTACACGTCGCCCGGTTTCAGCCCCGCCATCTGTCAGTCACGCCTCTCAACATCATCTACAGCGATCTCATTCCGCATGCAGACAGCCGGTCAGTACTTGTAATAATCGTAGTGGTAGTCGTTGTAGTAGTAGTTGTAGCACCTAGTAGAACTTTGTAATAGTGGTAGTGGTGGTGGCCATGATAGTAGTACAGTAGTAGTAATCAACTCATCTCTGCCAGTCATACAGCTGAACGTCATCTAGCCTACAACGATCTCAATCCGCATACAGACAGCTGGTCAATACTATAGTGGTAGCTGTCAGTAACACTGTAGTCATAGTAATAGCAGCACTGCAGCAGCAGCATCAATACCATTTGTAGTATTTAACTTTTGTACATGCTGTAGTAGTCCTTAATAGTAGTTGTAGTACATTAGCATTGGTTGTACAGCGAATTCACTATGTATCACATTTTTTGGAGTTTTTTTTTGTTCCTGGGCAGTAAGTATTATTTTTTATCCGATTATATGATAGTAATAACTGGAAAAATTTGTCAGCCGAGTGCTACCATTTCTAGGGCAGTGCAACCCTAACTAACGCTAACCCACACCTTTGATCTTTTGAGTTGAAAATTGTCACAGTGGCTCCTCGGGCTCCAGAGACATTTTAGTTTTTTTCTGCAGCATTCAGTTTTCAAGTTCAGCGCCCCTATATGCAGACAGATGGATGGACTGCATGCATAGTGTGGCCTGTTGTGATGGCTGCATAATAAATGTGATAATAGCAATGATGCTGACAGTTTTTTTGTAGTTTTTGTGAATGTTTGCAGTCGTCTTATAATCTGCCAGACGATTATCAAGGACCCAAGTCATGTGAGCTTCTTTTCATTCCTCTGTTTTTTTTTTTACTCATTATTTACACTTATGTTATTCTGTGTAGTGAAGCCTTTATCAAGAGCCATTGTTTAACATGAGTTTGAATTGTTATATCATATACATATAATGTAATGAATTTAGCTTTACGGTGTTAACAGCTTTTCGGTTTCTGCTACGAATTTTCTTTAAAATGTTTGTTTAAGCAGCTTGCTCCACACAGTTTTACAGTAAGTAAATAAGTAAGTAAGTATACTTATGGACTGGCCTGCACAGTTAAACAGGAAGAGGTTAAAGCACGTCTTGAGTGCATTAGTTGTTTAATATATATTGTGTGCAGTGCACTCTAACAACTGGATCAGGATAGTTTAAATTTGTTACAAGTCTTTGGCAGTCTGTCACTTTTGGTCAGGCAGCAGGAAGGGATTTGCCACACCGGTTTTCAAAAGTGCTCCAACATCACCAGAATAGGTTTGGAAAAAGTCCTTGCAAATACTTGAATTTTTTTTCTCGGAAACTGACCATCCTCTCAGGGTGATTGTGAACACAATCGTTGAAGTCGCTGTGTATTTTGTGCTATGTCTTCTGTTGCAGTGATCCGTGGCATGTCATCGGAGCCTCACGTGCAACACGTAAAGAAATGTGATCCGGTCGCTCGCTACCAGTCCTACCAGCACAGCTGGATGTCGTGCCGCGCCCCTGGTGACAAAGCTCACAAGCAACTCAGATGGGGAGTTCGGGAAAAGATGCTCTGTCATGACCAAGTCATCGACAAGGTTGACATTGACTGCTTGTTTGTATTGAAATTAGCTCTAACATCTATTCTATTTGATTAAAGCCATTGACAGACAATTAGGGTGGTCATCTAGGTGCGATAATGGGTTCAGCTGTAAAATTGGTTTCACCGTTTATCATGTTGTGTCTGCTAGTAAAGTTAGAATTAAAGCAATCATTTGAAATATGGGTGGTTTTAGTTTGTTTTTTAACTCACGTGAACTTGAATTGTAATGTTTTTGAATGTGAACTTTTTCGAATTAACATGAACTAACAAGTTATGTACGATGGCTTGCTAGTGTAACAGTCGCGATGCTGGACTTAACGATCAAAATATTATGGGTTCGACTCTTGGTTGGGTCACTATCAAGAGGTTAGCTCTTGGATGGGTGACTGTGTGTGGGCAGGTAAACCAACACCAAGGTCAACTCAACCTTTGATCCCTCTGGGGTAGGTAAATTGAGTGCAGGTCTGCTTGGCTTGGGTTAAGGTGGGGCATGTTCATATGTGTCTGGTAGCAGATAACACTGTGTGATCTCATATGGCAGGTGATGCTCCATAGCTCTGAGACGGGTTTCCGTACAGAGGCGTTATGGGTTCCGGTATTCTGTATCATGGAGCACTGTGTGGATTTTGTTGCGGCATTTGCAGTTGGCCTAGAACAGTTGTACTGCTGCACCCTGTACATTGCTGTGTCTCTGTCTGTTAAGAAGCCGCAGCGCAATTATCGGGCCAACTCTTACGTGATTCCGAGTGATAAGAAGAGAAAGACCCTTCGCTGGCAGATCCGTGCAGACCTCGCACAGGGCGTCAAGCCTCCATCCGTCTTTGACTAGAATAGACTGCTCCGTGCATTGTTGGCTCATCACACTGCAAGCTATAGGCAACTCTTATTGTCAGACGGTGTGTCTGTATCCAACTCTGCATGCATATCTGTTTAGGATGCTGACTGCCAGCATTTGCGACTAGGGCTGTAGCAAATGTTAGTTTTTACTATTCGGCCGAATAAGAATAACTGATAACATTATTCAGCTGTACGAATAGAATACAAATAGTTGACCTAAGTTCAAACACACTGCATGTGCACAATGCCCTGGTTTCATCGCACTGTGGTGAAGATTACGAACGTTAACGAAACGTGACAGTAATTCACAACAGACTCTTGACAGTGAGCAAACTAAATAATTGAGTAAATGCCATAAATAATGCATCAGATGTCGAGTAGGCGTTATGTTAATGCTGAGACTCATCTGTCTATAAGGCTAAATGCAGGTACAACAAGCGTCAATGGCATAGCGCTTGTTATTAGTATTTGTATTAGTATTAGTAGTATTAGTATTTGGCCTGTTTTCAGCGTTACTACTCAGCCAAATACGAACGGCCTACTATTTGAACCAAATAGAATATGAAAAGAATATTCGGTACAGCCCTTGTTGTGACCCACATTGCCTACCGGCTTGTCTCAGTATGCTGAGATGTGTCCTAGCCTTTAGGGATGGGTGATAGTTAACCGTTGCTCAGCACTTCAGGGTAGATGTGTCAAGTTAAAAAGTTATCGGATAACCTTGTGTTGTTTTTATCACGGTGGATAGCACCAGAAGGGTTGCCAACCGGCATTTTATAGTGCCACATATGGCAAATTCGAATTTCAAAGGCAAACTGGCTGTAAGAAAATTTGCTTTTGACAGTTTGGTACTCTAGCATTATTGTTCAAATTTGGCAATAAATTTTCTAGTTTGGCAGTGAAACTCAAAATTTTGTCAATTTGGCCTTAATTTGGTGGTAACAAATGATTTATCATAGATGGCATTGTTGAAAATTTGGCATTTTATGTCAGTAAAATATATTACACTGTTCTGTGTCACTCTGCTGTGACATCTGGTTCTCAGTGATATTGTCTCCATGTACCATATGCATTAATAACTGATTTTTATCAGACTTTCCTTGTGACAAAGTAAGTTTTGCAGAGACTGAAACCGACAAAAATGTACTTCACGCCGGTGACGAAAATATGATCTTAAAACTTGCATCAGATTTTATGTGCTCAATTTCTGTCGAGTTTCAATTATCAAATTATACACCGTGTCCCAAAATTAGTGACACCCCTTGCTTCAAACACACCTAATTCAGTTTTTAGTTCATGGATTTCAACGAAATATCGTACACTGCACTATCTTAACATTGCTTACTGTCGCTCCGATTATGACAACCGCACCTAATTACCGTGTGCTCCGTGTAACGTCATTATGGTGTCGGAGTTTGTTTACACCAGGGATACGTTCAATACAAGCAGTGGCACACCTCTCTAAGACTTAAGAGCTTGCGTTGAGGCCAAAAGTAGCCACTGTGAGCACAAACTTTAAAGATTAGTTCAGAAAGATTGTCTCCATGAATGTTTCAAATTTTGTACAAAATCTATCAGGTATTAACAATTTTACACCAAGTTATCTGAAGGGGTGTTGCTAATTTTCGGACATGGTGTAGTAATAATCCTATTGAAAGTGCAACGTTCCCCAGATTTGTTGTTTTTGCTTTTGGTAACAAAATGGATGTTATATCATTTATCCACTTTGGTCCTATAGTGCCTGCTAAAATGCTAAGACACGATTTGAGATACTCACCATCACAATTGGTGCAGAAGCCTTGTTCCTATACTGTAGTGTTGTGTAAAAAATATCTTCTCACAACTTGTATGGAGTCCTACTTTATGATTGTTGCTTAGAGTAGGGTAAAAAAAGGTAAAGGTCGTCAATTTGTATAGCGCATCGTCACAAACACGCCTCTAACGCGCTTTCGTCACTAACCAGAGCCGCCTGCCGCACGGCCACCGTGTGCAGCCTGCAGACACAGGCTGGTGCAGCGGCTAGCTAGGCAACCCCAGTCAGCTGTACCAAGGTCCCCACCTTCCGTAACCCATATAATGGGTGTATGGATTGCTTTTAGAAGTTTTTAGAATTACTGCAAGTTTTGGTTAGGAAGCATCGTGGTTTCATCTTATTAAAAGCCATGATATCAGTTCGGAATTGGCATTGATCTGTCTGTTTTTGTAAATTTATGCTATGAACTGCTATACCAGGATACCGGGTTATAACAGTCAACTTTCCTCTGAAAGCTATTTAATTCATGTACATTATTACAAAGTTCGTATGAAATTTTATACATTGGCTTTCTATATTATATGCATACGTTTGCACTTCACTCGTTGACTGCAGTTCTCATGGAAACTGATAAACAGGCAGTTTTGCAAATGCTATGGAAAACCAAATAAAAAAGCCAAAAAATTCTGGACAGTGCAGACGTTTAGTTTTTATGCGTAAAAGCAGCTACTGCTTTAGTGCGTCTTAGCCATCACAATTCTGTCTGTCTGTTTGTCCGTCCGTCCGTCTGTCACGCAAGTGGATCAGTCAAAAATGGTGCAAGCTAGGATCACCAAATCTTAACCATCGGCTGCATGGAAGACTCTAGTTTCAGGAACCGTAAAGCTGTTCCATAAATTCGAAGGGGGTCACCCCGAACAAGGGCGCTAAATGCGAGGGGGTAGGAAGAATTTGTGATTTTCAGCCAATAAGTCGCTGTATCTCAGTAACTGTGCGAGGGTTACTATCGATCACTAATAAAATGTTATACACTGGCTCTCGATTGCCACCGAATTCAATGACCTTGGATGACACTGAACGTCAAAATAGGGGTTTTATGAATTTATGGTGATTTCGGGCTGCCACACACATTTCAAGAGCGATTGCGCCAAAATCAATTGAGATAGACATGGACAAGCTGCATATGAAATTTTCAGCATTGAACGTAGATTTCAACAGTGCAATTCTCGATTTTCTAGGTTCAAGGAAACCTGCGCATGAGGGCATCAAAGAGTGGTACCCCGTAAAAGTTGTTATTTTACCGTTGTTGGCCAGTCTTTCATGAAAATGGTTGCAGATAGGCATGGGCATGCTACCTATCACAACAAGTACTAGTGACGAGCTTTTTAGTCGTGTCAAGATCAATGATTTTGAAAGACCCTAAACTTCCAAAATAAGGAGTTTCAACACACAGTCCAAGAATGAACTGCATCGAAATGGCTGGAGATAGACTGACAGTCTGAAAACAGGAACTGCTATAGGCTTTCGTGCGTCTTGTGAGCATTAGATCAAATTTCTTATTAAAACCAAACTGTCATTTTAGTTATCCACAAACCCCTACCCTTACTTTTCATGACAGCCTAATCTGGAGTAGCTCTGGAATAGCATTCCAGTTCAACAAAAAGCCAACATTTAAACAAAAACCCAACAATGGATATTGAATACGTGTTGTGCAATTCTCAGGGTGTTACGAAAGAAATGAACAAATAAAGCAACAGTGAATCTAACAAGCAACAACATTGTAAACCAGCATCATGTACAGTGATATGTACGTCGTCTCAGCCCCTGTTGTAATGAAGCCAACTTGCCAACAACAGGTGTCAAACATACACCATGTCCGGAAAAAAAAGAGTCTACACTTTTTCCTGAATAACTTCAACAAATTTAAACTTATTTTTTTTTTTTTACATTTTTTTGGCCCACATTATCACAACGACACGCTTTACTGGAAGCATCTAAAACTGGTCTTCAAAATTTACTCCTCACTCAATATTGCTAATTTAATTGTGACGTCATCGAAAATGCCATTTTTGCGGAAAGATAACGTCTAAATGAGATTCTGCAATACGAAAACAGGAAAACTGATGAAAGAAAATTGCAGTAAAAAAACTTCAGAGATTGTTGGCATAGAAATAAATTATTTTTTATCAAAATTTTTAACCTAGTCTTGCTTTTCGCCGTGTGGCCGTGTCGCGTGCAGTATGGGAACGTTGTTGTGCAGCATCCGTTATCAGTAGGCAGCGTCATTTCTGCAGCATGCGTTAGCGTCGCGGTAGTGTACATTTGTAATAAAGTTATTGACTCAAAAGTTGGTTAATAGCAAGTTTTGTCAATGTTGATGACAACTAAGGCAGCTACAGGCAAAAAGCCAATTTTTCTGCACTTCTGTTTATTTTAGTGCGGAGTAAAGTAAGAATACAAAGAGTGTTTTATTTTACACGGTAAAGTGGCATCAGTATTCGGACAAAGTGGACTATCAGTACATTGTTAATTGTGCGTTACTTTTTCAATGTTGCCTACCAAAAATTATAAAGATACGTTCAAATTTGTTGAAGTTATTAACCGAAACACTCTTAGCATTTTTCACCTTGGATACAATAAAAACGGCATTTTCGATGACGTCATAATTACGTCAGCTCTACGTAGTGACATGGAAATATCAATAAAAAATATCTCAACAGTTTAATCAGGTGAATATTGAGGACGACTCATGCCAAAAATTATGAAAATAGGTTAAGGT
>Ga0209671_1003686_pt1 | contig 14871 bp, 12 predicted proteins | sample WorMetHERISLAND2_2_FD_187401 | JGI IMG/M metagenome (GOLD analysis project Ga0209671, IMG submission 187401) | Marine gutless worms symbiont microbial communities from Max Planck institute for Marine Microbiology, Germany - Olavius geniculatus... | ecosystem: Host-associated > Annelida >... | reverse complement strand
CCGGCTTAATCGATTGCAGAAAACTCTACCCTGAAAGGAAACCGGTTTCGGTTTTTGCTAAATCGATTACGCTCTTAGTATTGCTTCTATATTTTATGTTTGTATGCATGTTTATTTTAAACATAATGTACAATGATCGCAACCTGCTGATTTCATTATGAAAGACAATATGAAATAGGGCTGCAGTAATTAAGCTTACGTAAACCAGCGGTTGTGTTTCGCTCAAACGCAGTGACGACCGCCACTGGCGTCATTCGTTAAATTTAAGAAAAGTAGAGACAGGAAGATGCAATTTTCCGGCAGTCAGCTATAAATTTTTGACAGAGATTGTGTATGCTCAAAATTACATTTTTGCCCGTAATCATTTCTAAAATTTGACACATTTTTACATTTTAGCCCCACACATTTTGTATTATTAGACTAACTTTTTTCGATAAGAAGAAAACTTTCTGACAAGCTAAAATTTAGGGGTGGGCATTTTTTTGGTTTCACGTGCCTCCTTCCACGACGACGCTGAATTGATTGAATTGAAGTGAAGTGGTTCTCTTCTCGTTCACCGCATGTATACGGTGTATTTACACACGTACAGGCCTATAGGCTTACAACAGCCGCACCGGCGATAGCTTCAGCAGCAGTCATCTCGATCAGACGCTGCAGCATTGCAGTGCTGCCATGGATACACGCGGGGCACATTTCTTGCGCACGTATCGCGCCTTGTCGCTTATCGCGCCACGGAGGAACAATAAACGTCACTTCGACCCCAGCGTACGTCGTATTCCACGCGGGAAGAAAATTCGTACGGAATAAATCCGAATTTATCAGACACTCGTAGCGTCATTCCACCGAATTTGCGTAGAAATATTGTACGTGCTACAGCGTAGGGCATAGTACCAAACGCACTCAAATCTGCGCAATCAAATTTAAAGCACAGCACGAATAACGGCTTATAATAATTCCAAAAACAAAAATGACATAAACCAGCAAAATCGGCTACGGTAAAAACCAATTAAGATAGTAAATGAACTATGGTTCAGTGGGATCGCTGGCTCCGAAAGTGGCAGTGCTTTTGACCGACGGGATCAATATGCCTGTTGTCTGCGTGACCATCAATAGTCAACAGTGCTCACTGCATCTGCCACGGGCGATTGGCCAGGCTGAGTTAGCTGCCACTAATACCCCGTTTACACGAGGAAGCATACATGAAGCACACTCAGAGCAACCTTAGAGCAAACTTGAAGCAAACTTAGAGCACACGTTGAGCACTCATAGAGCTGGCTTGATAACGGTGTATATATTGCAAACATTCAAAAAGCTAGCTCTACGTGTGCTTTATGACTTTTGTGCTTTATGTCTGCTTCCTCGTGTAAACGGGGTATAAGCCAAAAGAACATCAACGAGAAAATAAATTTTAAGTCAAACTCAGATTTCCCTATACATGTACTTGTTTCGCCGACGAAAAAAAACATAATATGCAAGCTTTATAATAGGCCTACGTGTGATAGTAAGTAGCAATGTCGTATACTTCTGCTTTCACTATTATTAAACAAACTTGTACATCAACAAGAACTGTAATAAAGATGCTTATTTTTGCATAAGCATTCCTGACAATGCCCATTTTAGTTGAGTCAACTCGTTTTAGAACAACTACAGCAAGTACAGCCCTTTGTTGTGTACTAAACTAATGTCTTTCCTGTGTTGTAACTTGCAGGAACGCGTACACTCACTCATAGCGAAGCACTGAACGGCGAATGATTCAGTTGCATGGAAGCTGACGCACTGCGTTATATTCGCCCGCCGCTAGGACGGACAGACGGACCTACATGTACATCTGTCCGGGACGCCGTCACCGGATTACGTCACGCCGTCGGTCAATCCACGACTCAATATCCGAGCGCGTCTGCCGCCAAAATTCCGTTCTGATCCTCGTAATCAATAAAAAGTGATGAGCGCGCCGTTGCTAATCTGTTCGATCTGAAACGTTAATCACTCCATTCCAACAGCAGCAGCAGCAGCAGCAGCAGTAGCCCGGCCGTTCGGCAATTACCGCGCAATGAATCTATAGCATTAGTGAGTGGCGGGCACACCGGGCGGAGTTACTAGTGTTGGGCTGTCGTTTGCGGTTTCGTTTTTTGAGGCACTAGCGATGGATCGGTTGTTCAAGTCAACGATCAGCGTGCGCGAGTTGAAGCCGCACACCGACGACGACTACGCCGACCGTCTCAGTCGTCTCTACACCGTCACGGTCCTCTTCGTCAAACCTGGGCAACAGACGAACATGTCCGAACATGTCTGAACATGTCTGACGATGATGTCTGAGTCGTTTGCATACACGGTCACGGTCCTCGTCTGCTTCGCGTTCCTCGTTACGACCAAGCAGTTCGTCGGCGCGCCGATCCACTGCTGGTGTCCGGCGCAGTTCACGGAGAGCCACCGCGACTACACGGACGCCGTGTGCTGGGTCAGCAACACTTACTACCTGCCCATCGAGAGGACGATCCCCGGCGGTCGGCTGGACGAAGCTGCCGCAAAGATCGGCTACTACCAATGGGTACCGTTGCTGCTGGCCGGTCAGGCGGTGCTGGCCTTTCTTCCCTGCCAGCTGTGGCGCTTTCTCTGCCAGCGCTCCGGCGTCAACCTTGCCGCCATCATGGACGCCGCCCGCATCACTTCCGATGCCTCCTATCTCGAAGTAAGTCTGCAATCGCATAACTGCGTTTTGTTCGTTTGGCGAAAAATACGCCCGTAATCGTATTTTTGGTTACGCGTTACTTTGTTCAGTCATGATCATGCACGAAAAATTTATCGCTAGTACGTTTGTTTCCAAATTTTGTACAATTTTTGTCTGATCAGATTTGGTCATATTGTATTTTTTCTGTCATTAACAATTGTTTATTACAACAAGCGGCTTAACTAACATCCTGAAGCCTATAGTGCCTTATGGCATTCGAATAAATTTCACGGCATAATTTTTCCGCGTGCAAAGCACTGCATTTCAACGCAAAATTTTCTATATTCTCCATAAGCTAAACTGGCTTGCACAGTAATTAAATGCATTAATCTCCGATCACCGGATTCTATTATCAATCGATTTTTCATGCAGCTGTTTATGTCATGTGAAGAGCGGGGCGACCCGGGTCCGAAGCACTGTGAGGGGAAAAAGCCTTCTCCTGAGCCTCTTCCTGGTTACCTGTGGGGGCATGGGGTGCTTCTGACTGCGAGTGGAACCGAGCCGCCCGCTTTTTCCTCGTTTTCATGATGTGGTTGGAACGGGGCTTAAGTTATGTAGGTAATTTCCACGCCGGCCTGCAATAGACCCTCGCCCGCTGTCGAAAAGAAAATCTCCTAAAATTTGGCCAAAAGATATCCCGAAAACCAACCCAAAATTTTAGGGGAAGAAAAGAACAACTAATGACCTTCGAAAAGTGAAACCAAAGGGCAGAAGGAAAAATGCAAAAGTACCCGGCGTTTGGCTTGTCGATCCCAGCGGACTACGGGCAGGAAGCACACGGTAGCGACAACTCAGCAGTTTAATTACTCAGTCACCAACACGTCACAGCACTCAGAACTCCGACGGCGACGTGAAGATGCAGTACAGTTAGCTTGCCGGACTCGGGAAGCAGCCGAAGAGAGATACCAGCCAGTCCGAAAGAGCAGCAGAAGAAAAAAAGAAGAAGAAGACCGAGCAAAGGCCAGGCCCCAGTTCATGTAGGCCTATCGCAAGAAGAGAAAGAGGGAGTCCGTGCCGCTCGCACTAGACAGCAGAGACAAAAGAAGAAAAGGGGGGGATCTGTGCTGCAGATAGGAGAAAATTTGTTTATGAAGCCCGCGACTTTTACACATGGATACCGTCAAAATTTGTCAGGATTATATTGGCTTCAATTTACCCTATACCGTCATGATTAAGAAACGAATTAAGACATTCTTAGTACGTTATAAGAACTGCATGCTGTTAGTTAACGTTCATTAAGATTCAGTTACGTTTTTTTGTTTCTTTTCTCGTTTTCCGATTTGTTTTTCTACTACCATAATTATTATGCTGGATAAAGATATTCATTCAGTGACGTCATAAACCGTGCGTAGGTGCGCGAGAAAGCTGTTCGCTACATCATCAATCACATGGACCGCTATCTGATCTCACAGCGTGACTTCGGCACTGGCTGCATGGTGCGCGTGCGGCACTACCTCGCCAAGGTCTGCTGCCTCTTCGGCGGCCGCGACTACGGTAACTACCTCATCACCTAAGCAGGGATGGCCAGACCGAGTTAGGCCTAACTACCTCATCACGAGCTACATCGTCGTCAAGCTGGTCTACGCCGCCAACGCCGTCGCGCAGATTCTACTCATTGCTGCCTTCGTCGGACCAGAGTACCGCCTGTACGGGCTGCACGTTGTCGACCGACTGACCCAGTATATGGACTGGACGCAGCTGGAACATTTCCCGCGCGTCACGCTCTGTGAGTTCGCCATCCGCGACCAGTCCCGCGTTCACCAGTACGTCGTTCAGTGCGCGCTGTCCATAAACCTCTTCAACGAGAAGATCTTCATCTTCCTCTGGTTCTGGCTGGTGTTCGTCGGTGTCGTCACGGTCGCCGACCTGTGCGCTTGGCTATTCCGGTCGTTGTACTGGGCTGGGCAGGTCCAGTACGTGCGCCGGCGACTGCGAGCCTTCGACGCCGCACAGCGACCGCCCGCCGTGCTCGCCAAGTTCACCGAGAACTACCTTCGACGTGACGGTCTCTTCGTCATCCGCATGATCGGGCTGAACGTCGGCGACGTCGCTGCGAGCGAGGTGCTGTGCGGTCTGTGGAACAACTACACGCCGGAGCGTCGAATGCTGGCCGAGAGAATCAGCAAGAGGATCAGCAGCGGCTCGGCCAAGGCTCACCTCAACGGCAGCGCGTCAGCCGCTCCCGGCACCGACTCACTAACTAGAATAGAAATGGTATAACGCCTGCAGCGACGATATCATGGCTGGCACACACTTGTCGCATATTAGTTGTAGGCAGACATAGTCGGAAAAATTGCGCTGTGTGACAGAAAACAGGAAATAGGCCTAAAACCAACAGTTAGTGGCGAATTTAGGATTTGGCATGTGAGCGTGAGCCTATAGCGGGCGTCCGAGGACGAATTTCAGAACGGGATGACACAAAGCCACTGATTAGGGCAGGAAACCAGTTCATCTCAGTCCAGTTCAGAGTTTAGTGCAGATATTTCTGTAACACACTTACGCGGAATGCCACATTGCGCCTTGGTTGCAGCATTAGGCCTAAAACCTGTTTTTTTTAATTCGCGCCTATAAATAATGCGTCGTCGCGTAAGTGTGCAGGCCGCAGGGTCGTGCAAAGGAAAGGGCAAAACCTCTCCAAAGCTAAACAATTATTTTTAGCTTTTTGGACGTCCAATGGACGCAACGAATGTGCCTACTTTTCAAAATTTGAAACCACGAAAAATCACAGAATGATATTTGTGTTGTCTCGCCAAATGGGGTATTGCACCATGTCCCGCCCCTTAAATACGCCACTGCCAACAGACCAACGGTATCGACAATATTGATGAAACAGACGATGAGCTACTACAGTATGTTGCTATTCAGTGAAAATATGCTAGCTTCATTCAAACTAATTAAGCTACACGTTCCTCGTTTGCCTGACTGGCAAGTATGATACGACTTGCGTGAGGTATGATCGCCCCCGCAACAATCATTTAATGAGGGCCGTGACTGGAAAAAAAATCACACGGAACGGCATGTAGTACACACAGCGGCATAGCTGGCTTCTTTAGGCCAAGGGATCCAGTGTTTGCATGGTTCCTAGCACCGGAATGGTCGTGCAAAGATGTGCTCCAGAGGGTAGGTTATTGCCTTTTCTCAACTTTTTGGTGCAAAATCGTGCATTGTGATGCTTTAGGTGAGAATTTGTATCTACGGGGGTGGGGAGGCGGCAGCAGAATTTCCCCTACGGATTTGCATGATTTACATGGGTCGTCCTCCTAACCTCAGAGGGAGGGGTCCGAATCCAAGAACCCCCTGGCCAGCTACGTGCCTGGCAGTACAGCAATCTAACGTTAATTAGGCATGTTGTATATAATCGGCGCATATTAGTGTTTGAATTGCCGGGGGTTAGAGGCATGAACTCCCCCCGTTTTCTCAACCCCCAACAAATTATGTACTGGGGGGGTCAGCTATACTATATACATACAATTTGCATCATAATTTTGGTCGGGCTCCAACCGTCGAAAAGTTCAACCCCCCAGCTTTCAAACACTGATTAATTAGGCCCTATATATGGTGCATGTTCGGAAATTTGTTCAAGTTCGACGACTTTCCCGCACATGATCACGTGCAACCGAAACCACATAAGCTGTAGTCTATAACAGCGAGTGACGTTGTGCGAAGAGCATCATCCGCCGTCTTTGCGATATGATCACACGTGTTTGAATAATGTGAAAAATTAGCTGGAGGTTGTACTTTTCGACGTTCGAAGACCGACCAAATTATTGTGATGTAAATCGTGGGCCTATGTATATAATATATAGCTGACCCCCAGTACATAATTTGAGTGTGTTAGGGGGGTTGAAAAACCAGTTAAAAGGTTCAATCCCCCCTTCAACACCCCCGGCAATTCAAACACTGCTTTCAGATGTACAAGTCCTTCGCGTTTGATAATTATTATTCCGTCTGTTCGTTCGCAAGTTATGTGCATCGTAGAGCATTGTTTAATTTTGTAGTTCCTCTGCAGGGTGACAGCTTTCCGCGGCACTGCGAAACCAAGACCGTCAATCCCTAAGAACACCCAATACTTGACCATGATCGATATGTTGCTTAGTTATTTTAACTTGACGCAAAATTATAGAAGCAGAAACCCTTACCGGTATCTCAAAGCAGGTAATCGCAGCAAAACTAGTGCATAAAATGTTGGCAGTTAACGTTTTTTAATTGTGCACAGCACATAGTGTTGTCAGCAATGAGTCCATACGTGTTGCAACCTTTACAATTAGTCTAAATGTTATTGTGTGACCGCCGGGTGTCGGACAGTCGCCAGGATGGACATTTTCCCGTATGAATCAAGGCCTGCTACCGCAGGGGCGGATGAACGCCCGTACAAAAATTAGCGGTAATTAGTTTCAGGGCGGGCATTAGCCCGTACAGTGCTGACTTTAAAGTCTACGCCTTACGCACGGTTTAGCCGCCTTAGTATTCGACTCGAGTGACTTTTGGACAAAGTTTACTTCTTGTAAGTGGTCTCTCAGCTGATTTAATGACTTTACAAGCGTGCTGATGGCGTACGAAACATAGTGACCGGCAAATATAAGCGGCATCCTTAAGACAAACACGTCCAAAATTCTGCGCGATTTCGTACAACTTTAGACTTCCATTGCGAATATCCCCAGAACAGATCAAAATGTCGACAATCGGGAAACAAACTTCGTTATTAAGCTATGCGTATAAAACTATTAACTTATAAAACACAGTATAGTCTTTTATCCAGTACACCGTTGTCGCGTTTACATAAAATTTACAATGTTAATACGATTACTGTACGACAACGAAATGAAAACACTTCGTCATTAGGCCCTATGCTTATAACAAAAGTTATTAAGTGAATGCACTTTTGCAAATTTCACATACATTCTGTTAATAGGTTCTGTAACATCAGAGTGACAAGAGAGAGCCAAGTTCACAACACAGAACGCAAGCAAAGCTTTGGTGTTTCTATACGGACTATTGTCCTATTCTGCGTCCTCCCCGGCGGTAGCAGGCCATGTACGTGTAGTTCATACAGGTAATTGCCCGTGCGGGCGAATGCCCGTGTGGGAGAATGTATGTGCGGATGGGCGGGTGTCCGTGCGGGCGATTGTCTGTTTCCCTCAACCGGTCGCCTATAGGCCTAGGCCGTCTGTCCCGTGTAGGTGGGCTTATAACTCGAGAACTGAAAGGCCTATAGAAAAACCAAAACTGGCGTGAACGTTCTCAAGAAAAAAAGTAACTGGTGTGCCTATTTGCAGTTCTGAAAGTCAAAGGTGAAGAGTAAGAGTTGCGCAGCTGCAGGCGGACGGCAGCATATTATGTCAGCACCGGGCGGACTTAGGCTATTTTTCTGGGAGACCGACTGTTTGCGAACAAGTTGTAATTTGTATAGCGGTAAGTCTGTTACTGTATGCCTATTCTGTCGGCGTGAAACCTAGCTGCATTCGTTGTTAGTTTGCTACATTATTGTAACGTGTAAGTCTTATTCGTCTTATTGTTTGTTAATGTAAACGTTTCTAATTAGGCCTACGCGTTACCACAATTATAGCCTAGGCCTACTGCCGTCCGGTGTGTTGCTACGTTCGAGAGCTAGCATAGCTATAGCGCGTAGGCCTAGGCTATTAGCTACGGTAAATTTTCTGTCCGTCCGTCTGTCACGACCCGGTACCAATTCAAGACCAGGTGAGATAGGGTTTTCACCAAATGATAGCTTAAGAGTCCTCAGTCTAGTATTTCGCGACAAAATTTCATGCCCCAGATGAAGACCGTCCCCACGAACGAAGAGGCGAAAGAGGGTGCCCTCTAAAAGGACGTTGTTGTACCGCTGTTGACTAGTCTAGCGTGAAAATGGTTGCAGATAAGCACATGCATGCTGCTTATCATAACTAGCACCGGCGACGAGCTTCTTAGGAATGTCAACATCGATAACCTTGAATGACCTTAAGGCTTGAACCCCCAAAATAACGAGTTTGTGATTTCGGACTGCGACACACATTTTCAAAAGTGAATTGCGCCGAAATGGCTGGAGATAGACCAAGACAACCTGCACACGAAGTCTTCAGCATTGAATGGAGATTATAGCAGTCCAAGTCCTGACCCCCTACGTTGAACGAGGCCTGCACACGCGGGTGTCGAACACGGGTATAGGGGTACCCCCCTAAGTGGTGATTTTTGCGCTATTCGCTTGTCTAGCGTAAAAACGCTTGCGGATATGCACAGACATGCTGCTCATTATAACAAGCACTGGTGATGTGTTTTAGTGGTATCAACGTCGATGACCTTAAATGACCCAGAACCCCCAAAATAGGGGTTTTTGGTGTTTTTCGGTGAATTGCGACAAAATGGATGGACATAGACCAAGGGTGTCGTCTCATTTCCTAATCGCTCTTCCAGTTGGGTCTACTGCAGAGCCCCAACCAAAATCGAACTAAGGTTAGGGTTGGGGTTAGAGTTAGGGTTAGGGTCTACGCGAAATGCGATTAGGCGAAATGAGACGACACCAGTCGTATACTTACTTACGGTCGGCCAAAAAATGGTACAGAAAAAATGATGAACGACAAAACAGAGCTTATCAAAGGGGCAAAAAACGACAAAGCAAGTCGTTGTTGCTGGTCCGCCTATCAAAAAAAAAATATTAGGCGAAATGGGATTAAGCGAAATGAAATTAGGCGAAATGCGATTAGGCGAAATGAGATTAGGCGAAATGCTACCCAACCAGACCAAGACAACTTGCAAATATGAACTGCTATAGGCTCTTGCGCGTCTCATGAGCATTAGCTCAGATTTCTCGTTTTTAATTCTCAGTAGTTTACTATTTTCTATAAAAAAGTTTGTGTCAAATTATGTAGGCCTATGTACGTATTGCCTTTGGCGCTGGTTGGGTCTAAAGAATAAGGAACGTTCAATCCCAAAATAGTGTTCCAGCAGTGTTCACATTTTGCGAATACCCGTCGTTAAAATGGTTGTATCAACTTGTGTGTTTACTGTGCTGCATACACCGTGAAAAGTAAGTCGTTTAGAAATGTATTCATGACGTTTTGACAGCAGCGTCGTCCAAAGGTTTAGAGCAAAAGCAATTTTTCCAACTGAGAGCTGCAGATTTCTGGCAGTGGTGATATTGGTAGTCACAGTTTCAAATTTGCATCAAATTTCCTACAAAATCAGCGACTGCCAGCCCTAGATTTTGTTTTTCGAAACAGAATTAGAAAATTTTCCGACATGCTAAAATTTAGAGGGGACAGTTGCCTCCCCCCACGACGCTACTGTCTGTGTGCCTACTGCTAATGTATTTTTTAGTCTGTGTAAAGTTGTAGACTAGAATTATTATAATCTACACAGACTAATTACGTTGTAATATACGTTAATTCAGCTTCAGTAACAAGTGACCTCTGGCATCATCGTTCAACTTATCTGCATGCTTCATACTGACACACAGGGTGAACCAGAAAGTGACACCCCTTTTAACTACGTCCATACAATGCCAGGTAAACTGCAAAACACCAGATATTTAATAAATCCAACCATCGTGACAAAATAAAAGCACCTCACGCCAACACTAGGGGAAACCTTAACTGACCAATAGGCTACCAGTAGGCTGGTACCCAGTAGTTATACTATAGCTATGTTATATGGCGCAGGCTTAAATAGGGCAATCGAAGCAGGTATGCCGAGAACCCCTTGTAGCTTATTGGTAGCATAAGCATCTGCTGCACGAAAGGTCCCGGGTTCCAGTCCTCGTGCATGTAAACTTTTTGCAACGCTTTTCGCTGTCATAATTAATTTTTTTGGAGGTAATAAATGTCTGCCTTGAGGTTAAATGTTGCAAAAAAGTAAAGTGAGTGTAGTGAACTTTATTTTTTTGACAACATTTAATCCCAAGTAAGATATTTATTATCTCAAAAAAAATTAACTACGACTCTCGCATTTTTCACATTTTAGAGTTAGGGTTAGGGATAGAGTCAGTAGTTAGGGTTTGTGCCAGTGCTCATTCATTTTTGAAAAATTGTACAAAATTGTTCGGCACAGATTTCTCGTGGTGCTGGGCGTGAGGCGCTTGTGACAAAATTACAATTTACTTCCATAAAAACAGAACTTGTTTACATCAGAAATGAAGAACACCATCTGATGTAAACCACACACGAGTAATGAAAAAATGCAACTGTTATATGCAAGACAGGAAACTCCAATACCAAGAGGGTGATACTTTTTTGGCTCACCCCATAGGACTAATAACACATCTCAAAGTATGGCTAGTTTAGCATGCTATCAGTCTGTGTTTTTGTAGTGTACCTGTACCTGGTCAAAATGTGATCAGATTCATATGCTGAAATTATAAAAATTATTGGTCTATTTGATAATAAAAAAAAACATTTTAAGGTGTGCAGTGTGCCACCACTATAATACTAACATCCACTACACTACCCCCACAAATGACTCTGCCAGGGTGCTTGTTTCAGTTTAAAAAAGAACTTCACTTGATGACTATGACAAAATGTGCAGACCAATCACTTGGACATTCAATTGTCAGCTTTGACTGTCGTGTCAATGTTTGTTTTTGTTACGTTGTACACTTCCAGCAGTCTATTACAGTTTACTGTATTGTTGATGCAGTTCTTGTGTGCACATAATAAATAATAAATGTGTTGAGTATCATCTTTGCATTTTTTCATGTGATGGGCATAAAAAAATTCAAAATTCTTTTACTGGCACACTATCAAAACCCCCATCTTTGAAATTTTCATTGGATGCCTAAAAATATCGGTCTGTTATGGCCTGCATCTGGTCTGTTATGCTGCAGCATTTTATGTTAGTTCTCATGGCCACCATTCACAGTGACGTCACTCTGTTTTTATTAGCAGCTGTGCTGTGCTGCTATACGGAATGTTACAAAATAATAATAATATCCTATCCCCACTTTTTCAACTCACTGCAACTGGAAGCTAAAAAAATTTTTAGGTCTAAAATAGGTATTACATGACCCAGTGACCGACCAATGAAACCTCTGTCATATTCACAAGGCTCAAGTCGATTTCACATAAGACACAGTAGCATAATGGAACATTTGGAATAACAACAATTATATAACGAAACAAACCGAACAATGAGGAAATTGAAAGTCGGTGACATCAAAACCGAGAGACAGCAGAACATATCCCCAACAGGTAGATGAGAGAGTAAAAATCCACGTATTTGTACCTGAGGCAAATAACAAAGCCTGTCAGTTTTTGGAGCACTTTTGTCCCCCAGATCTGCTAACTGTCCCCTCACACTTTCAAAAACAGTTCTAACGTCGTAGACGATAACGTTGTAAGGTAAATTAACCATAGTCATCTACTTGACTCTATGCTAGAACCAAGCTTCTTGATACATGTTCACGGATTGCAGTTTCAAGAATAGACTGCACATCTCTGCATCCATTCCGAGCCGCCTCCAGGACACCCGACAGCAGATCCACGTGCATTCGACCAGACGACGCCACGTGTATAACCTTCCCTGACTTGGGGAGACAGGCACACGTCACCAGTATCTTGGACTGGTGTTCCATCCTGTTGGCGTCTACGACGGCTGCAGAGCCATCACCGGAAGCGAGGTTCAAGTCTGCAGCTGTGCACGAACAGACGATGTCTTTCATGGCAATGCCGGCATCAACAAGCGCCAACGACGCGGCATTGACGCACACTGCAAAAGTGCTGCCATCTGCTTGCAGAACCTTCACATCATCAACACAAAACACGTTGAAAAACACACAATTCACGATTCTCTTATTTTGATAAGTGATTATTATGTCACTTATTATTATAAGTGTTATTATGTCACTATTTCTACTAGTGAATAATAACAGTAACTAATAGTAAAGCTATGACAATTTCTAGTGTGCCATAACATGATGCAAATCGTTACAAATGCTGGCCCTTAATTCTACAAATTTTTCAACAACGCCAAAAATCCTCAAAAATTCGGCAAATTTTTCAATTAATTTAATTAGTCCAGTAAGTACAACAAAAGTGCACAAAGACAAACCGCTAAAAACTCATAAATTTGATACTTCTTCAACTAGAGATAAAAACAAATTCATACCTCAAGATTCACAAGGGCAAGTTTGACATTAAAGAATACTTTCCTCCTGTAGTATGTCCCTGTCATATATGTCACTATTTCTACTAGTGAATAATAACTAATTTTTGTCAATTTTACAAGATCTGCAGGGTAAATCTACTTATTTCGGGATGCCTAAAGACAATCTCAAGATTTCAAGAATTTCAGGAAGTGTGTGATGGGACACAACAAAATTTCACAATTAGATGGTCAGAACTTAATTGAGGTTAGAGGTCAGAGGTTAACTGCTTTCACTTTTGGTTTACATTGGATAGCCAATTGCCGTCATGCTAATCGCCACTGTTGTGCTTGTGTTTTGTGGTCTAATTACGTCATGGAATGAATGCTGAGCGGCCGTTCGTCACGCATGAGTCCACACCCGTGTCAGCCAGCATCACCGACACTCAGTGCTTTCTACTACGACCGTCGTCTGCACTTCACTGCCAGTAATAGGGTGTTTACACCATCCAGCAAACGTCCAGCAAACTTCCAGCAAATGTATTCTAAATACACGTGCTAATTGCTGGACGTTTGCGTTTACACGATCCAGCATTCATCGAGCTAGCTGGAAGTTCTATGGTAATTAGGAGGGCGGGCGGGTTGTAACTACGGCCAAGTCGTCGCCGGTCAACGCACTATCATGCTCACTTCTGAAGGCGTCTTCAGCGGTGTTCGCTCCTGCCATCAAAAGACTGGCCAATCTGTCATTCCAGACTGGCAAGTTTCCATAGGCGTACGGGGACTCTTTCGCTTAGGGGGGGGCAGAGAAGGCAACTTGCCCGAATATTCAGAAACGGATCATGGTCCCTTCGGGCCCTGAGGCTTGAGAGCAACTGAGGGCCATACATACTGAGGGTAGTACATATATTTGCAATATTGACTTTATTTTAGCCATTTTTGTTCTGCAATTTTTTGTGCTTAAATAATAAAGGCAAAGAGGGGTGGCGGAATAAATTTACTAGATATTTGGGGCAAAGCCCAACGTGAGTCTGCCCGGCGCCCTAAGTCCGATTGGGGGAAATTAGTGGGGGGGGGTAAAATTTTCCCGGCATCAGTCACGTGGCCCGAACTCAAACGCATTGACATACGCCGAACGCGCATTGTCGACTTAGGGTAGGTCAACATGAGCGCCTATAACTTTGTTCGCAGTGGACCAAATTTCACCAATTTTTTTCTTCAACGCCACAAAGATCGTTCTCATCAACGCCGTTTCGATTTTGTCGCTATCTTCATTGATTCCAGAGATATTTGCAACCGAACTCGAAAGTTGTCGTAAAACGTACTAAATTTTGGACATTTTTTGCCCTTCCAAATTTTAAGAGGGGCGGTGCCCCCAAAAATTGTACTTGCGTTAACACCCCAACCTAAAGGCACATCAAGTGCCAAAGTTTCGTCGGGCTACACCCTCTAACTTCGAAGTTATAAGTGCTCCTTTGTTACATTTTAAGCCAATTTTTGACCTTCTTTCAAAAAAGTTGTAAGGGGGGCCCCGTCCCCGGTGGGGGGTGCGCTACTAAAAATTGGTCATTCTCTAGCGCCTGTAAAAATTTGGGGGCGCAGCACCCCCTAAGGGCCGAAATATGGCCTTCCGAAAAATTTGACTTTGGTAGGTAAACATTAGCCGCGTAATCTCTGATGTTAGTGGACTGAAGTTCACACAATTTTTTTTATTCAACGTGGAATTGACTGTATTTGATAACGCCGTTTACCGCTTGTCGATATCCCTATGCAGTTCAGAGATATTTGTGCTCAAAGTCGAAAGTTGTCATTAAACGTACTAAATTTTACGCGTTTTTTGCACTCCCAAATTTTAAGGGGGCGGTGCCCCCTAAAAGTTGTACCCGCGTTATCACCCCCATCTAGCAGCACGTCACGTGGCAGTCTCATGAAGCTACTCCCTTTGGCTCCAAAGATCCTTCGTCTAATACGCTACATTTTAAGGCAATCTTTGACCTCCCTTAAAAAAAGTTGTAAGGGGGCCCCCGTCCCCGGTGACGGGTGCGCTAGTAAGACTTGGTGATTCTCTAGCG
>Ga0209671_1003685_pt1 | contig 14872 bp, 10 predicted proteins | sample WorMetHERISLAND2_2_FD_187401 | JGI IMG/M metagenome (GOLD analysis project Ga0209671, IMG submission 187401) | Marine gutless worms symbiont microbial communities from Max Planck institute for Marine Microbiology, Germany - Olavius geniculatus... | ecosystem: Host-associated > Annelida >... | reverse complement strand
GTATTTTTGACAGCAGACGTATCGTTGATATCGTTGCTATGACGACGTTTACTGCCTATAGCGTCCACTCGCAGCGCATGCCCATTAGCACAACACCGCAAATTGAGGTCACTCTCAGCCAATCAGTTGGCTCGGTTGATGGCGGATCAGCTAATCGCCGATCATGTAATTGGAGATCGAAAATCCATGGAAAAACGAAACACAGTTGATCGACGATCAATTCTGAACATCAAGTTAATTGTAGATCAGTAAATCGGAGATCAAATTTGATTTGATTGGAGATGGAAAAACCGGACCTTATTGGATAATTAACATTTGGTGTTGTATAAGTTAAGCATGTGATATTCAAGTGTCATTTAGTCATAAGTATTGCTATTTTTGAATTACTGGCTAAGCGTCCTACTGCACTATTCTATTTTTTACTGCAGTGTGAAGTCAACTGTCAGTTCCTTTGGGTGTTATGAAGGTTATCTGCGCCATGTATAGATAAGTATCTGACCAGTGGCAATACATCAACATTTAATGTGTTTCCTGTAAGGTGTTAGTGACAAGTTTCTCTGTCGAATATTGCTGTAAAGTAATTAAAGGTTGAATCTTATGTATAAATTTTAGTGGTAACCAATCACAGAGCGTCAGTGGGATCACATGGTGTTATCTGCCACCCAACACGTGAAGATGTCCACCTTAATGGCAGCCAGATAGGCTGGTACTCGATTTATCTATACCGTAGAAATGGACGACTGAATTGCCCTTAGTGGTTCGTTATGTCTAAGGCCCACAGTTTTCTGCGATGCGCCAAATTTCGAGTCGAGCCGCGGAATTTGCCCTTTTCCATGGAATTTTGATATTGCCGCAGAATTTTGTGGAATTTTGCAGAAGTTAAGAAATGAGCGATGATTAGTACGATCATTGGCTTTAAACTAACTATATCACGGAGAAAAATCAAACTGAATTGCTTACAACTGCATCTCTACTAATAATTACCATTGTATATGGCATAATCGTAAATTAACACAATGCGACTAATTGACAATTTGCACTTTTGAAAAGAAAAAAGATCGATGATTTCCTTTGTATATTGCTAGGTTAACTGAGCGCCATGCCAGCATCCAAAAACTGAAGTTTTTTAAACAGAATAAAGCTTACTTTATGTACAAACGGAAGGCCACGGTTAGCCACAGAATTTGGACATTTCTGCCGCTGTGAGCCGTGGAATTTTGCGAACTGGCCCGCTGAATTTGGCAAAATTTACTGCGGAAAACTGTGAGCCCTAAAAGTGAAATTGTTTCACACCCCCCATCTGTCCGCATCGCAGTAGTAATCACTGCCTTGACCCCTACTGACCAATAGTCCTTCCCACAACCTCTTGATTGCAAGTCTAACCAGTGTTTGAATTGCTGGGGGTTGAGGGGTTGAACCCCCCAACAGTTTTCTCAACCCCGTTAACACACTGTCAAATTATGCACTAGGGGGGGTCAGCTATATACTATATGCATACGATTTACATCACAGTTCTGGTTGGGCTTTGACCGTTGAGAAGTTTGACCCCCCTCCCGCTAATTTTTCACAATTTAAACACTTGAGTCCAACCCCCTAGCTGTTATGGCAACAAGTCGTCTGAATGTTGATGGTTGTGTGTGGATGTCGTATGCAGCAAGATGAGACTGATCGCAGACACAAGGAGAAGCTGGAAGCCATACAGGAGAAAGCCTTCCGCATGAGCATTCTACGACACTCGACCGAAGATCACAACGAGGCGCCAAAACTTGTGCCGTACGAGAAGAAAAAACAGTGCATTGTCTGCAATGTCATGGTATGTCATTGCCTGCTGGCTTCTCATCTTTATTCCACGAAAGTATTTTTCGATATTTTTGAATAGACCAATGCGTTGAAGCATAATTTAATAGTTTGTAAAACTTCATCGAAATGCAACCCGTGTCAAAATAAAAGGTGGTATTTTGATGAATTTGTACAACTTATGTCTTTGATGTTGTTATTATTTGTTTGATGTTGTTTCATTCTCCTAACTGTAGTGGGTAACGCACTGGTGCACGTTCTATGGCCCACAATCCACAGCCAGCTCATGATGTTTAAGAAAAAACACCACAGTTGATTTGGCTGTTTTACTTAGTACTTTTTGAACTTGTAATTTAGGAGAAGATGCACCAATGGGCTTTGTAAAATGTGTAATACAATACATATCGACTATTTTTTATCACTAATAATAATAGAATTTGGCATTATCCCACAGTTTAAAAGGATTTTGCACCAGTCCACTGATGTAAAGTTTTGACTGAGATTCTTCTAGAGTTAGTTTCCCGGTCTTGAACTGGAAGCTGACTGGAGTGCTGAGAGCCGGCGCATTGTTTGTTTTTCAGATCCCGTCAGAGGTGTACTTGTTGAGTCACTTGCGTGGTAAAAAGCACCAGCAGGCCATCACGGACAACCACGTCGGTCGAGAACTCACTCGACAGGAAATTGTAAGTCTGCTTTGTAGTCACTGTTTGATGGACTTTTGCCTTTTACTTTTTTTTTCTTTTTCTCTTTATTAATCTGCTTATTCAGAAGGTTCTTAACATTAGCCTAGCACTTTTCATCTGCCATGCTCTTTGTCTTTCTCTTTTTGATTTTTTCTGAACATCTATCCATCTAACATGTTTACTGTAGTTGCATGTTTGAGTTGTTTTCAGACACAGATATTTCTGTTATTAATTGTAGTGTCAGTTTTGCAAAGGTTATAATTATACACTAATGTTAGTATTCACTTTATCTAATTTTTTAGATCTTATATACCCGGATTGGCTTTTGAATGTTGGCCAGTGTCAAGAACCAAAAGTACGACGTATTTGTTAAGATTCAAACAACTGATAAAATGTGTTCACATTTTTGTAGCAATCTGTGGCAGTTACTGTCATATATTGTATATGAAAAATAAGTTGATAGCATCTCCATTGCAGAGTTGGACTACGACACACTCACACACTCACTGCTGCGCCAACTCACTGTTGGTGGCGTGGCGTAGTTGGTAATGCGTTTCGGCTGAAACGAAGTTACTCTACACCGGGCCCGGTTAGTACTGCGATGGGTGACTGCCTGCGGGCAGGTAAACCATCTCGGTGCAAAGCCTGCCAGCTAGGTCGACTCAGTCTTCTACCCTCCGTGGGACGGTAAAATGAGCAGTAACTCATTTATATGGGTTACGGAAGGTGGTGACCTTAGTACAGCTGACTGGGGCTGCCTAGCCAGCCGCTGCGTTAGCCTGTGTCTGCAGGCTGCACGTAGTGGCCATGCGGCTGGCGGCTCTGGTTAGTGATGAAAAGCGCATTAGAGGCGTTGTACGCGAGATGCGCTATACAAATTCACACCTTTACCTTTTTTACCTTTTGCGCGTTACTGGCTGTGGGCCATAGCACCCTCCAGACAGATTGATTGCCAACGATACACTGGCATGCACTGGCAGCAGTGAGCCTGGTGTCTGTCACGATCTGTCTTGTTACTTGCTTAGTGATACTGATTGTAGAGGCAGTATGAATGTGTCGGTTTGTTTCAACTTGCTGTGCACAGGAGAACTTTAATCTGAAGCACATTGCTGATGCTCCGTTGGATCGACCAGACCCGCAGTCCACCGGTGACAAGGAACGTCTCCGCGGACTGCGCAGACGCTGCAAGAAACTCAGGCTTCGTCTCACACAACGGTCTGTTTTCGGACATCTTAATATGTCAGTGGGATGGCAAATAGAGAAGCAGCTTACATAGTGCGATGGGAATTGAGTTGTAGCTTACAGTGGGATCAGTCCAGTTTTTTTTATAGTGGCCCAAGTAATGCAAACTATGCCAGGTCCACTAGCAAGAGAGAGAGAGAGAGAGAGAGAGAGAGAGAGAGAGAAAGTTAGTCCAGGAAATAGTGAGGAAAGGATTTTATGATAAGATGAGTTTTGAGTTGTAGCTAATGTATGTGACATTTGTAGCAAGCCATATGTCAAAACTGGTTCAAATCATATGGGGGTTAATGTTATAGGGTGAAGGCATAGTGGTGGTATGTCTGATGGCTGCACCACCGGTTTCAATTGTTCGCTGTTGCGGGCAATGGATGTATAGTGTGCTGTTGTATCTTTAGCTCATGCCAATCAGCTGCCACTTTGGAGACTGTAAATGGGTGTATGGAAAATCTAAACTTGGTTGAGTTTTGGTTTTGAAAAATCAAACCAACCGGAATTTTCAATTCCATTTGCTTGTTATTTTATGGCTTTAGCAAAACCATCTGATCATGTGTCCTCACGACTTATGGTCAATAAATAAGTGAAATGCAAACATATGCATTCAAAGTGGAAAGCCAATATGTTAAATTTCATACGAACTTAGTAATTACATCAGTGAGTGACTGAGTGAGTAATTATGTGTAAATCATTTGACTTTTGTTACGCAGTAATGCAGATCCTAGCAGAAACTACAGAAACAAAACAGATCCTTGTCAATTCCGAATCGAAGCTGCAGGTTTTAATGAAACCGAACTTTTAAAGATTGTGAACTGCTGTTAATTTGGAGACGGAATCGAAACCAAAACAAACTTTGACAATCTATTGTGCACCTTTAGTCTAGTTAGCAGCTGCTGATCGCGTTGTTTGTGTGTGTTAACATTCTGCAGTGGGTCGGAGTTTGAGAGCACACTTGCTGAGAAGCATTTACCTGCTATTGACTCAGATCACAAAGCCAAGTGAGACTGCATCATCGTTATCACCAGTCAACCAGTCTTTTGTCACGCAAGAGGCTTTTTTTGTCGCGCGACCATTCTAATGTGTAGTTGAAACTCAGAAAGTGCCGACTGTTAAACTAACACCATACAGTTCTTTTTGTCGCGCGACGAGTGTTTTTTGTCGTGCGACCAGTCTTTTTTCGTTGCACATTTTTTTTGTTGCTTGACCAGTTTTTATTGTTACGTGACCAGTCTTTTTGTCATGTGACGAGTCTTTTTGTTGGGCATTGAGCCTTCTTTTGTTGTGTGACGAGTATTTTTTTTTGTCACGTGTCCATTCTAATGTGTCAAAACTGAGTAAGTGCAAATCTTGATTACATGTCCTGTGTGAAATAACTGCCTGCCTTATTTTTTTAACCTTAGTTCACAATAAAGTGAAAATGTACAGATTTTTTGTCGCGTGACGAGTCGTTTTTTTGTTGCGCGACCAGTCTGTTCGTTCAATAAGTTGCAGACACAATGAGATAATAAGATAAAAAGCACATTGCAGTTAACTGTCAGTGTTTATGTTGTGCACTACTGCAAAACATTAGTTTGAGTAGTAAAGCGAACTTCTAATTGTCGTTGTTAAGGTTTGCAAAGATTGGTAAAGACCTGCAGAAATATGTGAAGCCCATTGCATCTAACTGTGGACCGTGGCCACAAAACATGGTTGTGTCCCTGGACAGAACACTCGGAGAAATCACACGCATACTCGACAAACAGGTTTATAGATGCTTCGCAGCTATGACTGGCACACATGTGGTCAGATTTAGGAATGAGCAAAAAAGGATGGTGCCCACATATTTTGTGAATATTTTGTGGTCATCTTTTGTTGTTTTAAATGTGTTTTAGCTCAACAAAAATACCAGTTTTAAAAGTGCATTTATTTCACCTCACAACATATCAATAAGTTACTGGAATATCGTTATTGGAAAGCCGAATCCTGTCCTTTGAGAGAAAATGCTACCGGAAGCTTCTGAGGATAGGATGGACACAAAAGGTCACTAATGAAGAATTGTACAGAAAGATTCATTTGGCACAAACCCTACTACAGAAAGTGATACAGAGAAAGCTGCGCCTCTTCGGCCACATCTGCAGAATGAACGACAGCAGAAAGATAAAGACCCTGGCGTTCGGAATGATGGATGGTTCAAACAAAAGAGGATGGCCTCACCGTTGTAGATTTTTTTTGAGTTTGTCAGTGAAAGAATTTTTGGAAAATTTTTCACAGTTTATCAAAGATATGGTAAATAATGGAAGCAGTTTTTATGGTAGACGATGTACATATGTGGGGGTCTGGCTCTCTGTTCCGAATGTCTGCAATTCCGAAAGTCCGATATTAACTAACTATAATTAACTCCAACTCCTAGCCCTAACCTTTGGAATAGCAGATGTTTGGAACAGCGGGCCAGTCTGCACAAATATGGTTGGAGTTAGTGTTAGGATTTAGGAGTTGGGATTAAGTTTACTTAATAGCAGATCTTTGGAATAACGGACTCAGATCCATATGTGGTTGTGAACTTGTGTGTGTATATTTGGTAGTGTGTGAAAGACCAGTTGTCGCTACGTGCCAGTACCAGCATGTCATCACTCTGTTCAGTGCTGGCAGTCATCGGACAGAGTCAGTCGGACTTACTCGCCATTGCTCCGGCTAAGTCAGTCGCCAACGTTTTCTTCTGTTTCTACTGTACCGTGTGCTATCAACAACTAATTTCTCACTTCAGCTGAACTCCTGCTTTGTGTATCCATGGCATTGTCTTGCGATTCTGGGTAATGGACAGCTGTTGTGAGGTTTGTATTGTAAGTATGTAAGGTTATTTTTGTAGGGCAAAAAGTCGAATGCCACAATGCACTGACGCTCAAAGGCGTTTGCAGTTGACTAGGAGTTGAATCCATGACTTCTGGATTGTAACTCTGGGGCCAAATTTTCGAAACTTCTTAGGAAAATGTCTTTAGAAGAATTTGAGAAGATCTTCGAAAGAAGATTTTGAGAAAGGGTGTGCAATTATGAAACTTCTTTGGAAACTTTTTAGGAAGAATTTAGGCAAATATGTAGAAAAGCACTAACCTTGTTTTACACGGAGAAAGCTGTGTAATAAAACAAAATTTGCAAAAAAATACACAATGTTGACACTTAGCTTAGACGTCATATGTGACGTCATAGGTCATTGACCATTATTGGAAATTGTTTTCTCTCAGTTCCTAAATTGGGCAATATTTTATGAACTTCTGGGAGATAATTTCCAATAACGACCTCGACGCCAGTCATTATTAGTATAATATTAAACGGGTCTCTATTAGACGCCGGGTATCTAATACATGCCGAAAAGAACTAAAAGCTTTTAAAAGAATACAAAAGAAAATGATGCGTGGCTCAAACGCTCAAATGAGTCAACACTTGAAAACATCTTTCACTTTGCTTAGCTGGCACCTAGTAAAAGTATCTACAACAAAATTTTGTTTAGGATATACAGTAATATTTTTCAAGTATTTAGGATGGTTAGTCTTGTAAGGGCCGGTCTGGAATTCAACATGCGATAATATCACCCTAAAATCATTTTTGCCGATTTTGAGTTTTGATTCATATCGCCCTTACATAGCTTTGTAAACTGTTGAAGTTTTTTGCTCTGATTATATACAGAGATGGTTTACCTTTCTGCAGACGGTCATCCATCTTGCAGCTAGTAATCACTTGATAACGACATCACTGGGAATCAAACCCACAACTTCTTGATTGCAACTCTGATGATGTAGCTATTGTGCCTCTAAGCTGTCGCAGTTATGCCGAGTAGTGGGACAGCAGTAGCAACAGTAGCAGTGTGTTTGATATCATCTGTAACATTGTGCATAATGTGTGGTGGGCTGGTAATGCGTTGTAGGTCCGTGGTGCGTGTTTGTTCGGTGCTACGTCAGGCGTGTCTCGGTTGCTACGACAACTCGCTGTACATGTTGCTAAGCAACAGGATCTGTACGGTAGTCGATGTTCTTAGTCATCATCTGGCGGTGAGTTAACCTCTTCTCTCGTAATTGTAATATTCATTTGTGTTGTATTTACTCTTCAGTTCTGTTGCTGCTTTACCATTTTACATCAGGCCACCGTGCTACCAGGCTACATTCTATGAGTCACCTGTATTTCTGTCTGTTTCACATGGCCGTCATAATTTTCTACTTTTTTTCTTTTTCTTCAAGAAAATGATGATGGGGCTGCTATCAAATGTCTGCATTTGACTCTGTCATCCACCGTGGCCATCGCTTCGTCAAATTGTATGTTTTTTATGTCTGTGTCTTGTTTTATATTCTATATCCATTTTTCTGGTTGTCTTTTTTGATTTTTCTTCTTGACTATAATTATAGCAGTGCATTATTTGCTGGCTGTTGTTCACTTCCCGTTATGAAACATGCCCAAACCATCTGTCCATCAGTTCGTCTATTCTGAGCAGGCTACTAATGCAAATAAAGAAGGATGCGGGAGAGACCAAATTGGTGTAAATGTTTGCTGGAGCAGGTGTAACCGGATCTCAGTTTTCAGGGTTAAGATTAGGGTTAAGGTTGCACAGTGCAGATTGTTATGTCATATGCTGGCAGTTAGCCAAAGTATTTTCATTTTAACTTTGTCTCTGTGCATAATGTGGATGATCGTATTATCACGTGAAATAAGTATATGATGCTGGCTGTTGATCTTCGTAACAGCAGTTTCTCTCCCACTGCTGAGAAATTATGTTATAACGAAAGGCAGCACATTTTTATTTATGTTATCCTATAGCATGTATCATATGTACCATCGCAATACCTGATATTTGTTCATCTGTCTGTCTGTCTGTCTGTCTGTCTTTCACACGGGTGGATCAGTCAAAAACGGTGCAAGCTAGGATCACCAGATCTTCACTGTCGGCTCCTTGGAAGACTGGCTTTAGGATTCGTAAACTGCTGTACAGTTGGCTTGTGTGTGTATGTTTGTGTGTTGCTATGTGTGTGTCTTTGTTTGTCTGTCCATATGTATATGCAGATGATGCTGGCTGATGGCTTAGGTAGCAGCACTTCCCCACCCACTATCAAACTACCCTACAGTTTGCATGTGACTGTGTGTTGTGTCTCTGTCTGTGTTTCTATATCTGCAGCTTGATGGAGCGATGGTAACATGCCGGACTGGTGATTGTGAGGTTGCTGGTTCTACTCTTGCTCGGTGCACTGCCATGGGTCAGTTGTTCACACACATGTGCCTCTGTCGTCAAGCAGTATAATTGGTACCAGTGGCCAAAGGGCGGCGATGCTCTGCGCCGCGGCTTGGAAGGTAACCGTAATTCTGGATGCGTCACCGACTCAGTGGTCTGTCCACCTACAAGCTCGATGGCCATAGAAAGGGATATGATCATCCCACTGATGCCGCTTGTCGGGCATGGCACTTTTTACATTTATCTACCCTATATGTGCTTTCTGTCTGTGTGTGTTTACAGATGATGCTGGCTGATGGGCCGGGCAGCAGTAGTACTCTGCCTGTGATCAAGCTGCCTTACAGTTCTACGGCCTGCAGTCTGATGAGCCTGCTGTCGGCTATTCTGTCGACTCTGTCACTAAGTGACGCGGAGAAACGCCACAGCTCATCAGGCGTTGCGGCCGTCGCTTTGACCGACACCGTCGCCAGTCAAACCACCGACATTGTCAGGTCTTGCATGTCACGCTCTCTTCTAGTCCAAGTTACTAGACTGTGCTGTTTTTACAGCTGTGAAAATTACTGATGGTTAATCAATTAATTTTTAACAATTATTTCATTAATATTGTGGACTTAACAGGCTAAAATGACTATGATCAACGTTTGTAATCTAATTTTATTTGGCATAGGACATGTCATCAAGGCTTTTACTTGTATAAGGGTTGATGTTAGTTTGACAGTCTGCACTTCGTGAGCTTTGACTTTGCAGTTTATGAGGCCATTGAGTCACCATCACTTTTTATTTTGCGTTACTTTGCCCAACGTAGGATTAAGCAGTAGTTGAATTCTGCAGCTTTTGCAGTCTTTCACAACTACATAAGTTAATCCATTAGTTCCAACTAATTTTTTCAAATTAATTGACTGTTCATTTGCAAGATGTTAAGCTTTTATGAACTAGTTCATGTTAATTTGAAAGTTTGATTTACATCTCAAGTTATTGTTCATTTATATTACAGTCTGCCATGTTGCAATTTTGCAAGTGTTAATGTTAATGTTTATTTAGAGGTAGTCTACGGATAGATAGATTACTTTGCACTTTGATGCATGTTACTGATGATATTTTGTCCATTAATAGCGAAACTTGTTTGAAGAAAAGCGGATTATTACATAGATGTAAGCACAGTTGAGTTCAATTGTAGTAATTGTTGTTCGCTTCGTCGTCGTTGTTGTTGTTGTAGTTACATAGTAAGTCTTGGCATTCTGGACAAGTTGTCCGAGTACCTAACCAATGTTCATGGGCCTATTGATGAGAACTCATCAGCCGTGGACTTTGTACAACATGCAGTCTCTCTGGTCACGGCAGTTGTCAAAGTCACTGGCACCGGCCGTCGGTTGGTCACTGCTTTTGTCCACATGTCTATGTTTTGCTGTGTTAGGGCTGTAGTGCATACTCCATTCATATTTCATTTGGTTCTAATAGTGGGCTGAATGATGTATTTATATTTGGCCAAATAGTAGTGCCGTAAATAGACCAAATACGAATAATAAGTGTTGCGGCATCGCTGCTCATTGCTGTTGCATTTCAGCCTTAAAGGCAGCTGCTGTCAGCTCGTCTGCATCAGCAGCATAATGCCCAAACTCAATACATTATGGCAATTTTTTCTGCATTTTCATCACTGTCAGGAGTCTGTCATGAATCACTGTTGTGTTTCATTAGTGTCAGTAATCGTTGTTATTGTCATTCATTTAACATGGATAGAAAATGTGTAATTTTATAAATTTTTTCGCCACACTGCGATTGAACCACGGCATCGGGCAATGTGTTTGAACTTGCATCAACTATTCATGATCACGCACTTAGCCCGGACTTATTTAAACGTTTTCTTAAGTCCTTTCTGATGGACTGATAACGCGTTTAGTGCACTAGAGATTTCTTCAAAATGATAGCGCACGATATAAATGTTCACTTATTAATTATTCTGTGCTGACATAATAAATTGTTCTTATTCAGTCGAATAGTTAAGTCGGAGTACAGCCCTAGTCTGTCTGTCAGTATATGTGAGTTTTTGTCTGTTTCATGCATTACAAATGTTACCGGCCACCGGTTGTACACTACATCTCTCTGTTTCTCTCTTTGTGTTTTGCTCTCTGTCTGTGTCTCTGTCCCATACATTGAAACTTCGTGTCAGACTTGTACTGGTGTTAAAGGTTAACGGTGGTGATATAGCTCATGGGACGCCCATCTCAGAGCTACGGAGCATCACCTGCTGTATGGGATCACACAGTGTTACCTGCCACCCGACACAGGTGAACGCGCCTCGCCTTAACCCCAGCCAGATAGGCTGGTACTCGATTTACCTACCCCGGAGGAATGGAAGGCTGAGTTGACCTAGGCGGCTGGTTACATACCGAGATGGTTTACCTGCCCGCAGGCAGTCACCCATCACAGTACTAACCTGACCTGGCATGGAGTAACTTCGTTAATCCGATGAAACACGTTACCGTTACGCCAAGCCACCAACTGGTGTCACTGCGAACGTAGCCTAATGCAGTTTGCGTTTGTCTGTCTGTCAGTATGTGTGTCTGTTTGTGAGTGTAGTGGTGGTGACCTGTTTGACAAAAAGTCAGATGACCCGACCCAGCTAATTGCGACCCTGCGAGTGACCCAGCTGGTTGGCATAGTGTCGTTGATGTACGGAATGTTACTGCACACTGATGCACCGGCGCGCGGTGACACACCACCTCCGCCACTAGCACAGTCAACGGTCGCTGTCGTCAGATCTGCATTTAACATGCTCAACCACGTTGCACGCCTACACTTACCCCTCCTCCAGGTACACAACAGGGGCCTAATTAATAAAACTTTGTAAAAAGTTCGTAAAATTTCCCTCAGATCTCTGCATCTTTTTATGTTTTTGTCAGAAGTCAACAAGGTACAATCTCATAAGTTTTTCATAAACATTTTCTATTCTAATTCTCAAAGCCTTACTCGCAACTTTGTAGCTTTCAACCAGTCACAACGAGTTATCACTGGGCCTGGCATTGAACACTGCTGCATGCTTATCGTCATGTTTTTTCTAAACTAGAATGAGCGTCACTAGTAGGATGTTGCGATCAAGTACGTCTTCAAATGATGCTTAAAAGTCGACAGTGACGACGATAACGTGACAAACGATGGTAGACTGTTCCATGCTCAGGCAGCAGCAACCGGGAAAGCGCGATCCCCGATCGTGCTGCAGCGAGTCACTGGAACAACAACCGCCGTTGATGAGCTGGAACGCAGACTTCGCCTCTTGGTGACGTCAGTTGCGCGGTTGATGCTGTCGGCAAGGTACACAAGTGCTGTGCCATTGAGAGACCAGAAGATGAGACAGCTTGAAGGTGATCTGTTCCAGAATCCGAAGCCAATGGAGTTCACGGAGTAGTTGTGTCACGTGAATTGTGATAAGAAGAATTAGAATAGAATGCATCTGTAATAGCTGAAAGGTCTCTGTGCTGCATACTCTTAAGTTATACTCGCCTGTTTATAGCGCCTCTGTATCATTATAATAATGTTTAAGATGTGTATAGGTTTTATAGGGAAATTCTACGGAGTGTCTTCTGTCGTATGCAGTTCACCCGATTTGACACAGGTGATTGCACCCCACTCGCCCTCCAGCCAAGCAGGCTGGTACTCGATTTAACTACCCCCAAGGGAAAGAAAACTAAGTTGACTTCGGTGTTGATAATACACCATGATAGTTCGCCTGTTTGCAGGCAGTCACTCATACAAGTACTAACCACTTGACTGGAAGTCGAACTTGAGGTTTTCTGGTGGTGAGTCTAATATCGTAACTGTTAGTAATTGCTAGTAGTCTGCACTGACAAATCTGCAAGGTGGCCACAAATCTGGAAAACCTGGAATGCTCAGGGAATACTTTGAACCTGGAAGACTCCTGGAATACTCGGAATTTTGTGGAATTTCGGGGGAAAATTGTTACAAACAGATGCAGTTTCTGGGGTGCAAAAATGCTGTAACATACATTTGCGGCTATGGCTCCACCCCGAGCACCGCTGGAGGAGCTTGCACTGCTTCTCGGATTACCATTATTACAATTACTTTTTAGAAGCAAGCATATGGCTTTTTAAAAAACTCGGAAAACTCGGGGAATTTGTTTCTTTGTGGCCACCATGTAATGGTGGTGCTCTATGTTGCATTGTGTTTGTCTTTGGTTAGGGTTCACTGGGAGAGGAGGCCATGTCGCTCGAGTTCCGACACATCGGCAGCTACCTGCTCTGGTACTGTCATCACCACACCGAGGAAGATCTTTTGCATGAACTCATTCTCTGCATTGGATACTTTTCTGTGCTGAACCACGACAATCAGGTACTGACGTTGCTCGAGTATTAGAAGCATCTTACTGTGCAGATTTTCTGCTTTTGTAAAGTATTGAAGAAAGAGGCAGCGATAAGTCGTCAGTTGTTCAGAAAGACAATAATTAATTATTGTCAGGGAGACTTATTTATGTGTAGATTAGACATTTCAACAGTGTGTGTGAATGATGAATAGCCCCCACAGTTTGCCACGGAAAATTTTGCCAAATTTCACAGGCCAGTTCGAAAAATTCTGCGGTTCACTGTAGCAAAATTATCCAAATTTCGCGGCTTACCTCGGCCTTCCATTTGTGCGTAAACTAAGCTTTATTCTGTTAAAAAAACTTCAGTTTTCAGATGCTGGCACGGTACTTGGTTATTCTAGTAACATACAAAGAAAATTATCGATCTTTTTTTCTTTTCAAAAGTGCAATTTGTCAATTAGTCCCATTGTGTTTATTTTCGATTGTGCCATATACGATGGTAATTATTAGAAGGGGCGCAGTTTTAGGCAGTTCAGTTTTATTTTTCTCTGTGATTTACGTAGTCTAATTACGTTATCAAGCCGACGATCATACTGATCATCGGTCATTTCTTAACTTCTGCAAAATTCCGCGACATTCCGCGGTGATGTCAAAATTCCGCAGAAAAGGGCAAATTCCGCGGCTCGGCTCGAAATTCCGTGGCCCGCAGAAAACTGTGGGCCCTAATGATGAAGATAAGTGCATGTGTGTCGTTGATTTCAGATGGTAGCAAGATTCTGTGTGCTATGTGAGTGAGACTTAGTGACCGTGCAAAGAAGGGTATTCGGATCGGTGAGCAGAGAACAAGAGACATTACAGATGCTGAGCTGTGTGCATGACTGACCAAACACATGAACACATTATGATTCGCTGATGGAACAGGCTATTGGATAACAGTGCAGTGTAGTTTGTGTGTGGCTCGGTAGTCTAACGGACTCGTAATCCTGAGGTAACTCAGAGGCGCAGGTTCAACTGCCGGGTAACAACCTTAGGCAACCTTGTTCACACACATGTGCCTCTGTTACCAAGCAGTATAATTTGGTACCGGCTTCACTGCTGGGACATAAACAGGTGCACCGCACGATACACTGGCCCCGTATCCGTGGTCTCGCAGTGTAAAAACTATGTCTGGCTGAGGGCCTTAGGAAATGGAGATCAGCGCCGCCCTATGGGCCGTAAGGCTCGGGAAGAACTTTACGTTTTTTACGCAGTGTAGTTTGGATGTCATGTGGGTGTGGAGGGGGTGTACAAGTGTATTTTCTTGGTGTTTGAAGGTGATCATTCAGTCGGGTCAGCCGCCAACTGTGCTACAGCAGCTTTGCTCATTGCCGTTTCCGTACTTCAGCGATGTGCGTCTCATGAACATTCTCTTCCCGACGCTGGTCTCGTGCTGCTACCTGGTGGTCAGGAACCGAGAGATTCTTCAGCAGGAACTCAGCTGTGCCCTGCTTGCCAACTTCATTGAGGTCAGTGGACAAAGTGATTGTAGGCATAGCATTAGTACACTGTGTCTCAAAAAAAGCATGTGACTACATTTTTTGCAATAACTTGAACAATGAATGTCCGATTATAATAATTTTTGGCACACTTATTAATGAGACTATATGTCAT
>Ga0209671_1003684_pt1 | contig 14873 bp, 9 predicted proteins | sample WorMetHERISLAND2_2_FD_187401 | JGI IMG/M metagenome (GOLD analysis project Ga0209671, IMG submission 187401) | Marine gutless worms symbiont microbial communities from Max Planck institute for Marine Microbiology, Germany - Olavius geniculatus... | ecosystem: Host-associated > Annelida >... | reverse complement strand
TTGTTATCAGTTACCAAATTTATTCAAAAACAATATATTTTTAAGTCTGTGTTACAAAGAAACAGATATGGCTTGAGATGGACTCTGATATAATACTGAATAAGCCAGATTTTAATACGTGACAGTGTCGTGGCATGGTCCTATGACTACCAGGAACTTAAGTTCTACCATGTACCTAATAATGTGCCTACCTAATCTACCTCTAGTAATTTTCCAGTGCTAACAGCAAGATCGCCAATTTACCGCTAGAATTATTAGTCCGCCCGAAAGCGATAGCTTGCGGAGCGGACTTAAGTTTTAGCCCAGATGTTTATTTATTTTTTTTGCAATGCGAGATCTCCGAGATGCGTGGGCCAACCGGCGTGAAATTTTGCACGATGGTCAGTACTAGGCCCAATTTTATAATGCCGGTCCAAAATTTTGGGGGCACACCCCAAAAAAATTCAGGGGCCAAAAACATGCAAAATTTAGCCCGATTTCGGACGACTTCGAAGTTCGGCGGCGAATATCTCCGAAATGGATGAAGATATTCAAATTCTGATATTTATTCCATCTACCACGATTCCTCCTGCATTAGGCGAAACAAGTCCGGCGAAGTTTGGTCCAGTAACCTTGGAGATTTAGATTCTTAATGGTATCCACCGAAAGCGCATATTTCAGAAGACCATATTTCGGCCCCTAGGGGGTGCTGTGCTCCCAAATTTTTACACTCGCTAGAGAATCACCAAGTCTTACTAGTTGTTTCATATTTCATAGCTTGACTTTTTGTGCCATTGGTCAACGGTATGTGTTACGTACCATGGCGAGTCCATACCGTAGATTTTTTGTACCGTCATTGGACTATTTATACTTGGTACCATTTATGCAATGAAATATTTGTAACATTATTGGACTTAATGCATACTTCATTGTCATTTGGAATAATTTCAGGGGTGGTGAACATTTATGCAAATTAAGCACAAAAACATTTAAACACTCTCCTACAAGTTTTTGACTTTGGTTATCTAGACAAAATTTCGAAACTTTTAACATTTCACATACCTTTCTATTACCAACCAACCATTGCTAAGTTAATCAAGACTAAAAAACGTTTTGTTTTTTTGCCCACTCTGTACTACTAAGCGCTGACTGTCATTGATGGGCAATGTTCACTACAGTGCTGCTGCTGCGTTTCCTACCACTGCTGCTGCCACCGCTACCACTAGCGCATATAAATTTACATTTGACATTGACATTGACATTGACCACTGTTGTATGCATGTGTGTTCGTGTGTCTGGCCAGCAGAGACTGGTGTGAAAGGTCTGTCTGGGTTAATGAGTCAGTATGCTCAAGATGACGACTCCAACAGTGATGGCGACTCAGACGATCAGGATGTTGACACTTCCGTGTACAACGTCGAAGCTGGTTTGTCACGTACATGTATAATCGTCATTCATTTACATTGTCGTCACTCATCTCATGCTCGTTTGACGGCCTTGTTGCTGTGCTAACGTATTACAAGTGTTGCATTAGGTCAGATTTTAACTGATCAATGAAGTACTTTGCTAGTGTACTTTTACAAATTAGGGATGCTTGGATGCATAATATGCAAAACTCACTAAAATGATCCCAAAATATGTGTTAAAATACTTGGTATTCATCAGTTACGGGTGTGGGTAAATGTGCAGCATAAATGACAAAGCAGAATTTGAAAACTTTGATGTTGCAGAAAATGCACAAAGTTGTTGAAAAATGTCTTGACATAAGATATGGAAGTTGTCATATAATTTCCACATGTGCTACTGCTAGTTTTGAAACATAATCATTATTTGCAGGAGATATGCAATTGTGCTTATTGCAGTTTTGGGAAAATCTATGATATAATTACATAGTGATCGCATGTCTGTATATAACAAACAAGGAAAATGACATAGAGAAAACAGACCCACATGTTTAAGTTTAGATTTAGTTCGTGCATGCTTAGTGTAGTGTAGTGTTTATGTGTTCAAGGTGTGATGGGATCTTTATTGATAGTTTTATCCATAGAGTGCGCCAGTAAAAGTATTTTGAAATTAATCAGTATCTGACGAAAATGCAAGCAGAAGTCTGATGGCACATCTCTGACTCATGTTGTGTATAATACTATGCAGTAACGAACGCAAAGCCAGCATCGTCACATCAGTGGCAGAAATTTGTTGCTGCTACCGACACTGCACCGAAGCCACCGCTTCCAACTTCTAGAACTACAACTACAGCCATTGATGATGATGATAATGACGATGATGAGACAGATGTTACGACAAAGTTGGCGCCAGTGCCGGCGGAACAGAAAGATGAAATTGACATGAAGCTACAAGACTTTCTGGCTGTATGTCTTCTACTAATACATTGTAGCAGTCAGTAGTAATAATAATAGCAGCAGCAGCAGCAGCAGTGGTATTAGTAAACTGTGCGAAAGTGTGCTAAAGGGCCAACAAAATCATTATGAGTAGTAGGACAGATCACTTCTTTGGAAAACCTGGGAGATTCCGGGAATTTTACAAAATTTTTAGATAAATAATTTTTTTAGCGAAAACTGTTTAATTGTAGATTTCATGTTTGGGGCAAGCAGTACAACAGAAGTGTTTAGCACAACATTGCAAAAGGAACGAAGGAAGTTTTTCCTAGCCATAAGGCCTATAGGGCAGTGCTGATCTGTGTTTTCTTAGTCGAACACCAGCTTACACTGCGAGACCATGGATACTGGGCAAATGCATCAGTCACATGCGGTGTCTTTTTAAGCCGTGCAGCTTTTGCTGGTACTCGTGGCACCTATCCGTGGAGGAGTGGCCATCGGCCAGGCTGAGGTGACCTGTGTTGTTGGTTATGTGCCAAGATGGTGGGTGACCAATCCAAGTAATAATTGGGCCCAGCGTTGATTAACTTAATCGATGTGACCACTGATGTTATTAATGGAGCTAAATTGCTAAATAGCATAATGTTTTGTTGGTTTGTGCATTGTGGTGCATTCTATTGATGTTGATTGTATTGCAGGAGATAGACTCTATAGAAGTGAGTAAAGATGAAGTGCGAAACGAAGATAACGATAATGATGCTGGTGATAGTATTGATGGTATTCCATTACCAGCCAACAGTACAGACAGCGCAGTGACAGCTGTGCAGCAGACACATGCCACTGACGCTGTCAGCAGCAGCTGCAAAGTGTCAGCAGGGGTGATAATGTCGTCACAGCAAGCTACGAATGACGCCGAGTCGGATGAGGAGGCTGAGTGGAAAGGTGTCCCTCCACAAGGTGTGCAGTAAATTCAGTAAATAAAGGTTAAAGATTAAAAGGCTGTTTGTAGAGCTCTTTTAAGGTAACCTGTCTCAGATCTACAGAGTGTCAATGCCATATAGGTGCTGCATCACACAGGTGAATACACCGCATCTTAACCCCAGTGAGATGGGACAGTCCTCAGTTTACTTACCCTGGAGGGATGGAAGGTTGAGTTGGTCTTGGTGGTTGGTTATATACCAAGACGATTTTCTTGGCGGCACCCAGCAATAAAAAAGTTTTTAAAAAGTGTGATAAGGTCAGGTACTTGCTGTGGTGCTGCTACGTGACTCAAACTCATCATCAGAACCACAACCTTGTAAGTGGCAGCTGATTGGTATGAGCTAATAGGCCTTCACCCCATAGGCCATAAGATAACTACTTATTTCTCATCCTGCTGAGGTTAGGAATCTGAGTCCATCTGAGTACACTATAGGATGGCACAATTTGCTCAAAGTTGCTTGGAAATAACTCATGGTGAGATTTGAACTACAGCATCTGATACACTAACCACTAGTCTCTCCTACACACTTGGGTAGGCATGAACAACTTGCCTCTGGGCTGGAGAGTTACTGGATAGCAACCCAATCGGGAGTCAGACCCATTACTCTGCGGTCATGAATCGATGTACTAACAACTGAACCATCAAGCACACAGCGTCTTGGACATGGAAGTGATTTTATTGAATAACTCCATGAAACATTTGACTTTGGTAACTTTTGGCGTGCAGTGTTATGATGAAATTTGATTTAAGTGACTTTATTTTTGCCCATGTCACCTTAATACTATTGCTACACTACTTTTAGTTTAGTAGTGCAGACGTTGTCACATGTTGCAATGATAGAGCCCATGACGGTGTGGCAGCAATGCCTGGATGATGAGACTCAATGCTACTACTACTGGAACTACGAGACTAATGAAGTGACGTGGGAAATTCCGGCAGAATTCTCCCAGTACCTGCTGCTGTATGCGGAATACGAGCAGGTTCTGTCTCGCTATGAGCAGGAATATGCCGAGTGGAAGAAAGCACGACGACGACACAAGAAGTATGTACTGACTGCCATTATCAGCAGCAATGTGAGTTGAGAAAATAGACTGATTCTGGAAATTAATGCTTTTAAGGTTTTGGGAAGTCCTAAAAATGCAAATCATGGATAGTTGATGAATTTACTGGGGGTTGAAAGTGAACAGCATGTACCACTAACATAGCACTTTCTTACTGAAGTATAATGATTGATAAATTTCAAAATATTTGGTGGTATTTCATGCGTTGGATTACACTGCAGTATGTGCGGTAAGTAACTGCTGTTTGTGTTTATATCTAAACGTTGATGAGCTTTGAGAAGGTCCTGGAAAAATGTTTTGATGGTTTTGGAACAGTCTTGGAACTTTTTGTTCGTAAAAATATGGGAACCCTCTAATCAGTGAGTGTGCTTGCTTCACGTCTACAGGAAGCACAGAAAGCATCATTCCAGCAAAAAGCAGATGACAACATCGTCTGCCACCATTACTCCACTCGTGGCATACCAGTCAGCTGACGACGATGATGAAAACACCACTACTCACTCTACGATGACTACTACTAAAGACTCGGCAGGAGCCGTGGTGTTTGGTCCTTTCCTGCCATCATCTCAGCATGCCGCCACTACTACTACAACTAGTACAACTACAACTATAAAACACAGCCATCAGCCTACTGCAGCCGCTGGTCGCAGGTCAGCTAGTGTTGAACCACTGCCGCAGTCAAACTCCACAACCGTGAAACCAGCAGACAAGAAACAACGTAAGTAGTAGTTGTTGTAGTGGCTGTTGTTATTGTAATAGTTGTAGAAGTAACTGAGTTTCACGCTCTTTTACAAGGTTTGACTGTCTTGCAGCAGTGTGTCTACCAGAAAAAGTTTAAGAATGTCTGTAACGTCAAGAAGTGACTGGTAGAGCCTGCATTGGTCAGGAGCAGAGCATAGTGGGCCAACACTTCAAGCAGTTTTACTGTAGGCAGTTGACAAATGGACAACTGAATGAAATGTCAGCCACAGTGTCAGAAATATGAACAAAATGCGTTTTTATGCGTTATGTCAATTAAGCAATCATGTCGCATTGAATAAAAAAGTGATATTTTGTTTGTTCTGTTTTCCCCAGCTAGTGTAGAAACAGATGTTGAGCGAGATGGGAAATTAAATTGTCACTTGACGACAAGTTGTCTCAGGAATATTCGTACCAAAAATTATAAAAATCCGATAATCCTTCTTCACGTTACAGTTGAAAATGTCGGGGATGTTTTTTTTGGGACACAGTGTAGTTGTTGTTGATGATGATGATGATGAAGGACGAATAAACTTTAGCGTGGCGTTAAGTCCTGAGACTACAAGGACACGTAACATTAAGCTTAAACAGCGAAGTCACGTAATAGTAATCAGCGCAATGAGACGTTCTTAGTCATGTCTGTAAGACCGGGCAAAAAGTTCGGTTTTCAGTCTGCTGCGGAATACTTGCAACGATGGCGATGATCGGACTGACTCCGGCAAACTGTTCCAGATGGATGCAGCAGTCGATGGAAAGGTGCGGTCGCCAATGCTAGAATGCACAGTGTGTGGAGCGACCGGCGCTGATGTAGTCGAAGAGCGCAGTCGTCGACGTGCGTTGAGGTGTGACACACGCTGAAGATCTGAGGCCAGGTAGCCAGGTGCAGAGCCGTGGAGGCAGCGATACACTAGCAGTGCCAGCCAGAACGAAACGCGTTCTGGCATCCGAAGCCAGTCTAATCTGTGCATTAACGGCTGAATGTGGTTCTGATAACAAGCTTTGAAGATCAGTCGTGCAGCGGCGTTCTGTGCAGACCAAAGCCTGTCTATGAGTTGCTTCGGAAGGCCGGCAAGAGTTGCAGAGCCATAGTCAAGCCTGGAAAACACCAGCGCCATGACGAGCGACTGCATCACGTCGTTTGACACAGATCGGCGTATGCTTCGTAGTTATCTAAGGGCAGCAAAACACTTCGAACATGTCTGACTGACTTGGGTACGCATCGTCAGGTCAGCGTCGATGAAAATACCGAGATTGCGCATGCATCTGACAGGCGAACACCCCGTTTGGCATGGCGACATTCATCAGAGTTTTAGTGATCACAGTTGTAGTTTAATTAATGATGGCTGTTGCAGTTGTTGTCTTGGTGGTAATAATGTGGTGTAGTGGTTGATGCATTGGTCTCTATGTTGGGCCAGGTTACTACTTAGATAGGTTTGCTGACAGGTAAATCATCTTGTTACTACCTTTAATTCTTCTGGAATAGTTAGCTGTAATTCCAGTACTGGCCTGCTTTGGTAGGGTTGAGGTTTACCTGTGTTGGGTGGCAAGTAACATTGTGGGATCCCATATGGTAGGTGACGCTCCATAGTTCTGAGATGGGTTCCCATGAAGAGCTCTGTGCACTTTGAAGTTTTTTTAGTGGTAGTAGTAACACTTTACGGGTGTTCGGTGTTGTTGTTGTGCTAGTTTCAGTGGCAGACAATAATGTGGTGGCGTCGGCAGCAGATGGTGTTGTATCAAGGCCGGGAGGAGGTGGAGAATTTGGAGATGAAATACAGCAGCTGAAAGCTTTGTATGACAAGCTTCAGAAGATGAAACATCCCGCTGCAACGAAATCACACGGAGTAGATGGGAATTCCACCGATTTCGCACAGCCCTCATCATCGGAAGAATCGGGCAAGGCAGCAGAGGTTTTACCGAATGTCGAAGAAGTGGAAATAGTGCATGAGGACATGATGGAAATAGCTGATGTCGATGATCAGCCTGTTGTAAGGTATGTGTACTGTGTAGTAGTAGTTGTATTAGTGGTGGTGGTGGTGGTAGCTGCAGCTTTAGTAGCAGTAGTAGCACTAGCAGACAGGTATTTATTGGGCATCAGTAGACTAGACAACTTCACACGAGGTGAAACGTTCAAAAGTTTTACGAGTCTTTAAAAAATTTCATTATTTAGAAGATTGTTTTCGAAACTAAAACAAGTGTCAGATGATGAATCTTGTATTTATTCTTAACAAATAATAAGCGTTTGTTTGCAGGCTTAACTTAACACTCCATGTTACACGAAGTGTGATATTTTTAGCTTGTCAAAAGACTTGTAAGTTCTATATTACGAAATTTTGTAGAACTTTTCATGTGGATTTTAGTTTGTTTGAAATTGATGAAATATGGCTTGGTGGTGTAATGGTTAGCACATTGGACTTAACGATCAAGAATCGTGGGTTTGATTTCCAGGTCAGGTGACCATCAAGTGGTGTGGACAGGTAAACCGTTTTGGTATATGACCACAGACCTATAAATAAGTAGACTCTTTACTCACCATTCTCCTAACACAACAAGTTGAAGCCACTTGAAGCCCATTTCATTAAATGTTCATCGTGCATATTTCAGTGGGTATGATCCACTGACTTATAGCTGCGTTTTTGATGCCTAACGCGTTAGTGTTAGTTCATATATAAGTATATAATATGCCCAAGCCGGAGAACGAAAAGCAAATTTTCTAGTATATTGCCTCAATACAACAAAACAAAACTCTTTAGAGTTTTTTGTCTGCCGTCCTGTCAGCAGGTATGCCTAACGCGTTGGTGTTAAATAGGCCATCAAAAAACGCAGTTTATGTCACGAACGTCATTATCGTCTGCTAGCAAACCAGATTGTTTTTGTTACCCGGTACGTTATTTTTTTCTAAATTGCATATCATGTACTTTTGGATCCTGTAGCTGTAACCTTACGACTTTTTGTTGTGCAAACCAAATTAAAGATGCTTGTAATTCAAACTATATTAAATATTTTTATCGTGCATATGTGGAGATGGGCGTGGCATTTTTTGGGCTTCAGAGTTTTTGCTGAATCCACTATCTGTGGTTTTATATCTGTGTATATGACTAGCCACCGAGGTTAACTCAACCATCCATCTCTTCGGGGTAAGTAAATTGATTACCAGGCTTTATTCCTGTGGTTAAAGGTGATCCACTTTTACATCTGTCACTATGTAATCCTATATGGCAGGTGACGCTACATAGTTCTGCAATGGGTTCCCATGAGGAGCTACATGCAACCTTTTTTAACCTTTATGTGTAGGTATGAGTATGTGAACCGACGCTATGAAGGCGATGATGAAATCGTTGGTCCAGCAACAGAGGATTTGGACACAGATGACATTGATAATCAACTCGAGATGGCACTGCTGCCTCACCACAAGGTGATCCAGAAAAACTTCTGTTTTATTTTAGTTTTAAGTAAGTAAATAAGTAATAGGAGTGTGCCAAATGTCTGACATTTTAGTTTAGGTGGTTTAGTTTCGGTTTTTAAAACCGAACCGCACCAGACTGTCCGGTCATTTTTCCACATAATTGCAAAACTGCCCGATCAGCTGTCCATGAGAATTGCAGTCAACAAGTGAAACATAGGCCTACATATCTAAGGTGGAAAGCCAGTACATTCAGTTTTATATGACTTATGAATTATGTGTAAATCATTACAAGAGAGTAGTTGTCTGCTATTACCCAGTAATCCAGTTTCTATCAGGTAACAGGTGGCAAGTTGTTTATGTACATTTGCCTTCGTTAATAAGCGGTATAATTTGGCACTGGTTTTACGAATGTAATAACAGCAGATAATGGAACAACAGATGAAGTCTGTGAATTGTACACAGCAATGGGCACAAGCTTCCTTTCAGCTCAAGACTTAAGAAACACACAGCAACGGTTGGACACAGAGTTGTGAGATTGCGATGCTGACTAGTGGTTCTACTTTGTGTTATCATATCCAGTAATGAAAAAATCTCTTGTTTAGCTTTCTTTGTTCTTAAATTTTATTTTATAGAGACACTTTTATGCAGGGTACTGCGGAGTCCAGAAGTGATCAGAACTTAACTGGATCAGATCTCATTCCATCGGACTCTGGCCCTAGTACTGCTACAGCCACAGTGAAGAGAAAGGCTGAATCGGACTACATGGATGAACCAATGCCAGTCAAGAAGATCAAACCTGGTCATATTTACTTGTTTAGTTTTTTTCTCCTGATTATGGGTTGACTGAAAATGCCGAACATGAAATTGATGGACTAAGCGTCCACGCATAAAATTGACGGACATTAAATTGGAGGACAAGAAATATGCAGTTCAAAAATAGATCACATTACAATGTACTGTGGAATTCTTTTCAAAACAGCAGCAGAACACAAGTGATAGCAGCAAGGTAAATAGTATATTATTATAGAACAATTCAAATGCAAATTTGATTACTAAAATGCAACTTTAAAATATAAGTTTCAAATCGGAGAAGTAAATGGCTACAGGGGAGCAGTGCTAAATGTAAGTTTCTTCAATCTATTCCTATTCAGCCATTTGAAACATGTTTCGCATTTTCATGTCTCATCCATCATTTTCATGTTCTTCATTTTCAGTGCCTCCTCCTCTGTTTACTAGCACTTTCGTCATTGCCGGTTTCTTCATTTTGTATTTGTGGGAGTAGTAGTGTTCTACTGGGGACTGGGGTATTCTGGAATAAATTCCCTACAAAACGTCTATCTTGGATTTTCTTATCTTAATAATTAACAGAATAATGTCATTTTGTAGCTTATTTTTTTGGATGATGCTTGTGTTACATCTGTATTGAGCCTTTTTGTGGATAGTGTACTTGTGCTTTTATGCTCACGTGTAACTTATAGAGGAAGAAGATGTGCTGGATCTACTGCCGAAGCGCATTCTGTCTTCAGATGTCAAGGCTAAAGTCACTGAACTGGTATGTGACAGATTTTGTACTTCTGTTTTTGCTGTAAGTCTTGTAAGTTAGGTGCAGTCTTTGCAGTATTTGTACATGGGTTTAAAAACGCAGGTTTAAAAAAGCCTATGGCTGCATTTACATAGACACGAATACGAGTCCAAGTTTTGGTTTACGGCTCCTAGAAGCTTCAGGCTGCGTTCACATAAACACGAGTACGAGTCCGGCACTGTACGGGTACCCCCTATACGAGTTCTGGCAAACAAGAGTTTGTGTTTATTTCAATGACTGCCATTCACATACATAAGAGTACGAGTTACCTGTAAATTTCACTCATATCTAACCGTGCGAAGTAAACTACCCATAAATAGCAATAATGTAATCTACAAAATCTGTGGCACGTATTTGACGTCAAAACTGACATCATTGTAAAATTATTCATTGTTAGAGGTGCGCGGTTGGTGAAATTATTAGCGATGTGATGGAATATCGTTGCTTTAATGGCGAAGCATTTCCTCAATTCGATTTTATTCAATATGGCCGACACGCGTTGAGTTATGTGCTTGTACAAGTAACCATGAACGTTCCACTCGTATGAGTGAAGCTTCTGTGGGCCATAAATGGAAACCCGGACCTGTACTCTTACTTGTGTCTGTGTGAATACAGCCTAACATTATGTATTTTATTGGGTTTTTCTGTTAAGTTCAGATTTATTAAAAAGGCCCAGCTTTTAGGATAATGGGTATTGGGGTTTTAGGTTATTAGGATGTTATCCATATCAAATAAATATCCCAAACAATTGCAATTTTATAGGTTTATATGTTTTCTAAACTAAACTGTAAAAATACTTTGTTATTAGTTATACAATAAACCATAATTGGATGAAGTTTGGGGGCACTGTTTTTAGGTAGGTTTAGCCAATGCCATTTTTAAAAAACCAAGTTCCAAACCTGACTATTCGAATTCAGTCCGACTGGTTGGCTAACGTGAATAATGTTTGAACTCAAATTGGCTAGCTGCTGCTGTCTGCTCACAAAATTTTTTCGCTAACACTTTGCTCTAGATCAGTGAAATTACTCTATGCTAGACCTCGTTACTGCTTGGATGGGTGACCACCGCTAGAATGGTGAACCATCTCGGTGTGTAACCAACCACGCAGGTAAACTTAGCCTGGCCATCCCTTTGTGGGTAGGTATGAGGAGTATGGGTGAAGGCGGGGTGTAAAAAGGCACACTTTGTGACTGGCAGTGTAAATTGATATCTGGCTGAGGGCTAAGGAAAGTTCACTGCCATTTTGTTGGCCCTGTGGCTCAGGAAGGGGTTTACGTTTTTGTTTGTGTGTCTGTGTATGTTTGCAGTCGGAGATATCAGAATTGTCGTCACTGATAGCAGATAAACTGGATTTCCTGGAAGTGACGCGGGCGGGTTTATCCAAACTACAACTGCTTCTCGTACAGTTCGAGGTACAACAACAGCAACACTCAGTTTTCTCACTCAGCTAGTTGTGACATATTTTACACATTTTAGCTTTGTTCAGTTTTTTTTCAGTTTTACTGATTTATTCACCAACAAAACACGGTAACCTGAAAGGCAGAGATAGAAAAATCTACAGGACAGAAGGAGACAGATACACGTGAGGAATGCATACAGCTGATTAAGTAAGTAAAGTAAGTGAGTAAGTTGATCTGTGTAGTGCACAATGCACAATGATGATAGGAAACCGGCCAAATATGAGGTGCAGATTAGATTATACTAGACAGAATACTACCACCATGTGATGTATAATATCAGTATCAATAGCTTTACTCGTGTTTAAAAATTTTTTTTTTTAATTTTAATATTCTTGAAATTGGTATACATATTATATTAGGTGTTCTTGCTGCCTTCTGTTATTATGCCTGTAGCCATTGTTTGGTGGTTCATTTTTTGCTACCCATCTAGTTTTGAGATTTTGAAGGCCAGTTTTCTGCTGTCTGGATAAATGTAAATGCCGGAAAATACAGACTGAAAAGCAAGAACTTAATTCAAAAATTATGTAAGTAAAATGTGCGAACGTTGGTTGAATGCGGTGACATTGTCTAGTGGTTAACAGATTGTGTCTGATAGTGTAGTTGCCTTGTGTCGAGCCCGCTGGTCCATACAGGTAAACGATCTCGATATATTACCAGCCACCTGGTTACTCAGGTTTCCAGCCATCTGGGATAAGTAAATCGAGTGCCGTTCTGTCTGGCCGGGGTTAAGGTGGATTGCGTTCACCTGTGCTGGGTGGCAGGTAACATTGTGTGATTGATTGTATACGTCAGCTCTGAGATGGGTTTTGTCTGACATTTGTGACATGTGTTTGTTTGCAGACTCGTGTTGATGACTGGCGTTGTGGTGCACTGAGCTCGGAGCATTTTCTGCACAAACTGCGCGAGTCGTGCACGACGCTGCGTCAGTACGAAGCTAATGCTACGCCTCCGGGCTGGTCGTGTCACTGGCACAGGTACTACATAACGTTCTATGATGCTACTTTGAACATGGTGCCCCCCTTCTGCTGGGGGTTGGTTGGTCCGTCTTTTCGTCATCTTAACATTTTTGCATTTCGTTGTGGACAGCTTTCAGCTGGCTGATCCCATTGTTGCGGAATGTCAGCAGACCAACGTCATCTTTTTCTTCTTGGGACGTCATAATCATTATGAACCAGAATTTCCAGAAGTGATCAGAGCTATATCTGTTGAGAACAGTAGTGCCACCTGGTGAACATTACAGCGCTGAGTCTCAGTTTATGCGCTAATGATGGAGAATCCTGGATGACTTGGAGTCATCAGAAGAGTCTGAATAGCTGATAGATTCTAATCTCAATTGATGGATGCAGTTTGAGTTTTGTTTGATACGACGTCTGGCACCAGCGGTGTTCCACTGTGGCAGCCGTGACACACTTGTGGGAGTTAGCTTGATATTGACCGACCATAAGTGATGTGGCAGCCTGGCAGTTAGTGGCCACAGAATTCCTTGGCAGTAAACGCTGTCACATTTGTCGAGCGGAGTTGAGTTTGGGTGAACTGGGACAACAATAAGAAGCAGGTAATTGTGGTTGGTAATTACGACATTTGTATGAGAAAAGAACTTGTTCCAGGGACAAGTTAAGTTTAGTTGATCCAACGTGCTTCTGGTATCAGCTGGCAAAGGTGTACTTGGTGTAGTTATGACACTTGAAACGGCCAAGATCACCAGCTTCTGTGTCTCGAACAGTAATCAAAGACGTGATCAGAGACATGGAATATTGCTGTACCTCTGCTGCATTGTTTGTCACAGTTTTCTGTCATCTTCGTCATCGTTTTGATGCAGCAGCTGGAACCAGGTAGTGTGACGTTGGCCTTAATAAGCAGAATTAATGTTAGCCGTGACACAGTGACACGGTGTTATGAGAGTTGGCCCGGTTTAGCTGGTGAATGTAACATAGTGCCAGGTGGCTGTTGACCTTTGGACCAAGCCATTTGGCAGCTACAGAGTCAGCCAGCCGTACAGATACTGTCCGGGCCCGGCGTAGAGTAAGCAATATAGTTCGTTGATCGATGCATTAGCTGCTACACCACACAACCGCTGTGAACACACTGCATTTTGCACCATCACTGTGATGGGTGAAAAAGTGTGTCAATGATGGACTTGCATCTAAACGTGGGTTACATGGCCAGCAAGGCAGACAGCTGTGAGGCATATGATCAACGTCGTCAGCCAAGCTCTCAACATCGGCCAGGGCCATGAGTGTGTCAAGCACCATCACTCAGCCTGGTATGAGTGAGTATCATCTAGGGGTGTGCAGAAAATTGAAAGTTGGTTCGGTTTTGGCTTTGATTGTTAGAAGTGAAGAGAACCATGCAGAATTTTTTGTTCTGTTTATTTTGTTTTTTGCAGCATTTGCCCATCAGCTGTCCATGAGAATTGCAAACATGTGCCTTAATATTTTCCCAGTCGTTTCCAGAGGATAGTCAACTAGTTAGCTGTTGTTATCCCGTAATGCAGTTTTTAGCAGAAACTACAAAAACAGAAAAGATCCACGTCATGATTTTTTAACGAAATCGAACCCGCAGTGATTCGGAACTGAAAACTGTGGATATTTTAATAACTGAAACCGAACTGAACTCCATAAACCATTTTGCACACCTCTAGAGTATGATCATTTTTAATGCTCAAGCTAACACTAAATGTGATGTTGCTCAGCATGATATCAGCAGCAATGATTTGGACTGTTGAAATTTCAAATTTAATTTTTTTGCACACAAATTATCATAAATTGCAATGAAGTCCTTATCTGCCATGCAATAGTAGCAGTTTTCTGGCATTTATATTTTTTATGATGTAGGCAATTATGTGAGTAGTTAGCTCGTATATTGTAGACTAGACGGGTGTGATATGACTGCTTGTTTTGCAGTTACTGTTTGCAGGTCTGCCGATGGAGTTGTCAAGCATCTGTCCTACTACATCGGCACTCACTGGATCTATTGTTTTCACTGTCATGAGAACATTCTCCTAAGTACACGTCAGCTATGTCATGTACAGTTGACTGTTCTTTGGAAGCAGGATGGCAAGAACAAGAAAAAACATCCAGAGAGAGAGAGTGGATGGATGATGTTGTGGAGTGGTGCAAAGGAGCGAATCTGCAGGAACTGAGCCATTCAGCACGGGACCGAAGCAACTGGCAGAAAATGGCAAAGCAGGTGTTGGACATCAGCGGGCATTGAGGCCATGATTTTGATGATGAGGACGATGATGATGATGGCCCTGTCTGGGTGTCAAGCCATTGGGTTACAAGCAGGCCCATCGAGAGGGTGGGGTAGGGGGGTAAGCTACCCTGGGC
>Ga0209671_1003683_pt1 | contig 14874 bp, 12 predicted proteins | sample WorMetHERISLAND2_2_FD_187401 | JGI IMG/M metagenome (GOLD analysis project Ga0209671, IMG submission 187401) | Marine gutless worms symbiont microbial communities from Max Planck institute for Marine Microbiology, Germany - Olavius geniculatus... | ecosystem: Host-associated > Annelida >... | reverse complement strand
CACCTTTCGTCCCTGAGTTTAGGTATTAACTGCACTACAGCTGACTAAAAATTACGACTGCGACAACTTCACGCTTCTTTTCCAACCGATTACAGTCAAAATTTGCGTGACATGTCATGCCACAACAAAAATATTTTTTGGCCAATTTTTGTGATAATAAGCCTGCGGGTTTCAGAGACACAGAACAGTAAGAAACGGCTGATTTTCGAAAAGCCCAATTAGGCATTTCAAGCCAAATGTGCAACGTTTTCAAATTGCGGCATCTCGAAAACTACAAATACAATCAACACAAAATTTGAAACACAACTTTTTGAGAACAAACAGACTTTGCGGGTAATCCACAATTACAAAATGATAATTCGAGATGGCGGCAGCCGCCATTTTGCATTTTTCCACAAAACGTGATAACTCAGCCGCTGAGTAGCATGTTTAAATTGTGTTAAAAGGTCTGGTTTGAAATATACGTACTAAAATCAAACTTTCCATGACATCTGGTGCTCAAAAGTAACAATTTGGCCGTTATTTTGTTTATGCAAATTAAATGGTCGAAACTCATAATTCGGCTTGAGAACCGGGATAATCGGATTCGCCGAGTTCAAATTGTGTTAAAAAATCAGGTTCCCGGCCTGTGCCCAAAATGCCGTTAAAAGTCACATTTTTGAGAAATTCGTCTTGAATAAACTGCGTCACGCAACCACCAAACGATGACATTTTCAGCAGAAGTACAAAAAAGATTTACGCGTGATAATTATTGGCAATAATTTATTGTGATATTTTGTGAAGAGCTGTGGACTGGCCTACAATAGGCTTAGATTGTGCGACTTGCTGATTGCTGTACAATTTTTTGGATTTTCTTTGCAGCATGTTGTATAGTCTAACACATTTATTTTACAAAAATCTGTAGTTTATTTTGGCCCATGCTGTAGATCAATATGGTTAACTTTTGTTTGCAAACACTTGAAGCGTATCGGAAACTAAACACAACTGAATTTAAATCACAAACTTAATAGAAAATTATTTTTAAGATACCTATTTGCATCTGTATTTATTTAATAATTATTATAGTGATGTTTTTGAAAATCTAGGCTTTATATTTTACAATAAGGTAGTGCAGTGGCGTACTTACGTAGCTAATAGGGTGTTTACACGATCCAGCAAACGTCCAGCAAACTTCCAGCAAATGTATTCAAAATGCACGTGCTAATTGTTGGATGTTTGCTGGACGTTTGCTGGATTGTGTAAGCACCCTATTACTTGCTGTGAGCGCGATTGTTCGTTTGTAGGCCTATGCCTACACGCTGCAGAGTGTAGGCCTATAAGTTATCACGGCACACTACACAATATTCGCTTCCTTGTCTTGGGGCCGTCTATAGTTAGTTTGCCGAGTCATGTAGCGAAGCTTAGTGTTTTATGTTAATGCGGAGGCTTTCTCATAAAATGCACGTGCTCAGGGCTCGATAGTTAGATTTATGGTTAATTCGGACTATAGACACTGCACAGGCATTAATTATCCTGTGGCATGCCGTGACTAAAAGCGCGTACAGAGCGAAGTAACTGAACTGAACTGAACTGACACGGTTTAGTTGTTGACGAACCGACCAGTGGGCGAACAGGGCGAGTTCAATGGTCATTAGTTAACGCGTACGTGCGCGTAGTCACGCAGTCACCGACGCTATTAGACGATGCCTATTGTAATGCATTAGTGCTTGCTTATTGGTCAGTTTGGCAAAAGCTAGACCGTCAGTTCAATTCGGTTTAGTTCATTTCAGTTTAGTTGCATCGCTTTGTACGCGCCTTAACGTTGCAGTCATCAGTTGCGTAACCAAGATTTGTGAAAGGAAAGGGAGCTAGTGGCCCCCACCGAGGTCAGCCACCTTGCCGTGGTGGTGGGGCTCAGCACCGATGACCCGAAGGATTTCTAAAATCTGGAGGCGAGGAGCGACTAAGCGCTGACCAAATTCGTGTAGGCATATTGCTACACGATACCAGTTCTCTTGTGCTGGTTTTGGCTTCACAGCTGACTACGGCTTTATAGCCGTCTACTTACGGCTTTACAGCCGTTTATTTACGGCTTCATAGCCGTTACGGCTTTATGGCCACTACCTGTAACCTTCTGGTTACATTCGGGAACGCGCATTGAGCCAAGCTGATTTGGCCTCAGCGCTGGGCAGGTGTAAGAGCCTGTCCACCCCGGAGGTAAGGTAAGGTAAGGTAAGAAGGGGAGCTAGTGACTCTGTGATGACCCCCAATGACTTATCTATTATGAAATCTGAAATCCGACCATGAAATGGTGGTGTCTGCTATCTACGATGATGAATGACTCAAGCCTCTTTTGTTGACGCTAAAAATTGTTTCCGTTTAATGCTCTATGACGTCATAAATTACAATGACGTCATATTCACACCAGACTCCTATGTGTCAGTAAAGGATGTACGTTTCACTGATTTATAAATTGTGGAAAATATTGTCTAATATGTCGAGGCCGGAAACTTTTGGGATGACCCTCGTACACATACAGCGTGTGCAGATTTAGAACAAATTCTACACCGTGTCCGGAAAAAAATCCTACGGTTTTTTCAACATATCTTTGTCAAACCTTAACCTATTTTCATAATTTTTGGCGCGAGTCGTTCTGAGTATTCACTTTATTAAACTGTTAAAATATTTTTTACATTGCCATGTCACTACGTAGAGCTGACGTAATTATGGCGTCGTCAAAAAAGCGGTTTTCGTTGTATCCGAGGTGAAAAATGCTAAGAGTGTTTCGGTTAATAACTTTAATAAATTTGAACGTATGTTTATAATTTTTGGTAGGAAACATTGAAAAAAGTAACGCGCAACTGACAGTATATTACTGACAGTCCACTTTGTCTGAATACTGACGCCACTTTACCGTGTAAAATAAAACACTCTTCGTATTCTTATTTTACTCCATACCAAAACAAACAGAAATGCAGAAAAATAGTCTTTTTTGGCTGTAGCTGCCTTAGTTGTCAGCAAAAATGACACAATTAACAAATTATTAACGAACTTTTGAGTCAACAACTTTTTTTACAAATGTACACTACCGCGACGCTAACGCATGCTGCAGAAATGACGCTGCTCGCTGATAACGGCAGCCGCACAACGACGTTCCCGTTGTGCACGTGACGGCCACACTTAACATGGCGAAAATCAAGATTAGGTTAAAAATTTGATAAAAAGTAACCTATTTCTATGCCAACAATGTTTTGAGCTTTTTACTGCAATTTCCTTTCAGTAGTTTCCCTTTTTTGTATTGCAGAGGCTCATTTAGACGTTATCTGTCCGCAAAAATGGCATTTTCGATGACGTAACGATTACATTAGCTATATTTAGTGAGAAGTAAATTTTGAAGACAAGTTTTAGATGCTTTTAGTATAGCGTATCATTGCGCTAATGTGTGCCAAAAATTATAAAATAAGTTTAAAATTGTTGAAATAATTCAGGAAAAAGTGTACGTTTTTTCCGGACACGGTGTACATCTATAAGTCTATGTGATTCTTTTTCTCACGAAATTTACACCGTTTACATAAACGATGACTAAGTCCACGTATCAGACAAATTCCGTCACAGTATTTGCTTTGATTCAAAAGCCACAGCCAGTTACACGTAAAAAAGAGTTTTCAAATTTAATAAATATTCAAACTGTGATTATAATCTAAAAATAACAGTGATAATTTTTTAAAGCGGGCGCAGAGCGACAAAAATGAACTGTCCTGAAATGACATGAACTATAATATAAGTTTTTTTTCAACTTTCTGACGGACCAACCAATGTGAGTTGAAAGTTTGGTCAACTTCTAATTACCGCTGCTATGCTCGCTTAAACTATTGTTTACTTTTCTAAATGATATAATGTTAGTCGACCAATATTTCAATGAATGAAATGCGATTAATATACGCGTACAAAAAGCCAGCGTTGAGTAGCTTACTTTTTGATTGATTGACAGATTTATGGAATCTTTTTTTCATATACTGATTTGCGCTTAGATCGACGACGACCAGAGCGGCCACATTGACCTGCGGGAGCTGAACAAAGCCCTCGAGTTGGTTGGAATTCGCATTCCCGGCTACGAGCTGCGAGATCTGGTAGCAGCCGCCGACCGTGAGGACAACGATAAGATCGACATCGAAGAGTTCAAAGACGTAAGCACCAATTTGTATAGGTTTCAACACGGTCTACAATGTATTATATATAAACAATATAAATGACTGTTTATCAAAACGTCACTGTGACGTCATCGGCAGTAACGCGTAACCAGTTTTTTTGAAAATTAAATGGCATTTTTAGCTTGAACATTTTTAATGATGAAAAATCGGTAGGCGGTCATGTTAAAAAATCTAGAGTTTTGTTGTTTTTCAACTAAATCAAATCATGTTGAAACGAATGCTTATTTCATAGCCGTGATCGACGGCGTGTTCTGCTTGGACGCAGGTGTGACATTAAACAAACGCGAAACATCAGTCTTCACTTTTGACGGTTTGAGTGGAGTGAGATTGTTTACGCTTGTAACCCTCCAGACATTGTAGTAAAAAATAAAAAGACTAAGTAGACCTGGGTCATAAAATAGATAAACTTTTTTATAGTGTGGTGTTTATCTTATGCAATGCAACGCACACAACGCAAGATAGTAAGCAGAAAACTCCACCTACGCAGCTGACGCAAAAAAACGCACGCAAGCCAGTACGGAACAAGCGCAAGTTACGCAACTAACGCATTTGAAGCAAGCAACGCAGTTGTACATTACTCAATGTTGTAACACAATAACACGATATCTCATTAAAAATTTGTGAGAAACACACATTAATAGTAAAAATCAGAATACAACAAATGACCAACAAAAAATATTAACAACCCAATAATCGTGGAAGTAGGCCTAACTATACAAAGTCAAAGAGGCATATATAACCAAAAACGATTGCATGTGGATATTAGATTAGTGTCGCATACAGGCAGCCTAACACAAATTTATGCCCACGCGCATGGACGTGTACAATTACAAGCAGTACACGTGGCTGTACGCACGTTGTTTTGTGTGCACTCAGTTGTACGCCCAGCTCAAGATGAAGTATGACGTCAAGGGACAGCTGCACAAGTTGATCAAGCCGCCAAAAGAAGAGATTGTCGTCAAGAAGAAAGAGGACTTCATCGTTCACACGCTACGCATGGAAGAGCAGATTGCTTTCTCCAATTGGATCAACTTGTGAGTAACTAAGTATCCATATTTTTGCTCTGACGCTTATTTCTTTGATGTACCAGATACCAGTCTCTGCATTATCCAGTGCAGCTTGGTTAATATAAATAGCATTTTATCACTGAAGTAAATAAAAGTATAATAACATGACAGTATCAATCAGCAGCAGCTATGAGCAGCCAGAAGTCAGTTTTTAGCAACCGTTTCTTGAAAACACTTTAAACCAATGTCGCAAACAAAACTCTGAACTCTGGAAAAAAATTATCCGCACAACACTACCTTGTGTCACTTCTTGTACTAAAGGATAAATTTGTGGGTGCAATGGCTTGCTGCCTGCTCATCTATTATAATTAAGTTTTTATTAGTTAATATACATTGTAGTTAGCCATTGTTGTGCTTTTCTCGGTGCAATTTTTGAAAATTAATAGTTTACAAGGTAATGTAGCGATACATTTTAGGTCTGATACATTGTAGGTGTTAATGTTCGTTTCGTGGGAAATTGACTGGCGAGTCGGCCGGCAAACTGATTTACTGATTTTGTAAGTTGGTCAATAGGCCTATTTAGAAAAAAAATATGAACAAGAGTTTGATGCCATGTTTTTGACTTAAGATGTAAACATACGATTTGCGCTTTTGTTCGTGTCAGAAACTTCAAAAGCGACCCCGACTGCGCTAAACATCTACCGATAGCAGACGACGGCGCCGACTTGTACGAAAAGTGTACCGACGGCATCCTGCTTTGGTTGTTTGTTTGTCGTTCTTGAGTTAACTCGTAGCTTGTAACAGACAGTAGTGTCACGGCAAGGGGAAAGGGTCATTTCATCATCATCATCATCATCAATGAATATCCGGAAGCAGGCCAAGAGGCCTCTATTTCCGTCCGGAGTAGATAACATTTACACAAATATCAATCAAAACTAAACTAATACTGTTTTCACATTGACTTCCGGTACTAGATGTCAGATTTATAGTCATAATACAAACTAAAACCACGCCAAATCGAATCAAAATGTCTCTTAAAACTATTAACACTGCATGCTGACACAACATCATCAGGTAGTGAGTTCCAAATCTTAACTAATCTATTTACAAAAAAATGTTTACGAAGATCATATTTACGTAACTGAGGCACTAATTTGTATCTATGACCCCTAGTATCATATCTTTTTTCTAACACAGATTTATAATGCAACTGTAACACGAAATTGGTATCATACTTAGTATTTACATATTTATATAACTGAATCATATCCCCTCTTAATTGCCTATAGCGTAAAGTTGGTAATTTCAAAGCACGTAATCTTTCTTCATAAGAACTACTAGAAAGACTCCTAATTAATTTTGTTGCCCTCATTTAAACTTTTCATTTTTTTCTATATCGCACATCCTTCTAGGAGCCCAAACAGTATTGGCATACTCCAAATGTGGTCTAACCAAACTCTTATATAAAACGACAAAACAGTCTCGAGATAATTCTCGGAAATTTCTTTGTATAACTCCCAACATAGAATATGCTTTACTGACTATTTTGCTAATATGTTGACCAAACAACAAAAAAGGATCAAACAAAACTCCCCGATCCCTTTGCCTTTCACATTTTTGCTTTTCGGGAATTTTTTTGTTGGAAAATTTTTTAAAAAATCAAAATTTTGCGATGAATGTTTTCCATTATGGACAAATTAAGGGGCAAAACTAAAACTTTGAACACCCAAAATCTCCTTTGTCGCAAATGTGCAGTTGTCTGTCTAAAAATTCTAACTTGATACTCGCCCATACTTTTGTCGCAGCAGTAATAACCCAATTGCCTTACATATCCATCATAAAGCACAGAATAAACAACAACTGCTCCAACAATATTTTTGCCGCCGAACAAAATTGCACACAACTACTTTATATCTGTACTGTTCGTGCAATGCAGGTTATATAAAGCTAAAGGTAAAACTGTTGTATAGCTCTTAATAAGAAGCCCATAACTACAGAGCACCTGCCATGATATGGGATCACTCCGTGTTAGCTGCCACCCGACACAGGTGAACGCGCCTCGCCTGAACCTCAGCCAGACAGGCCGGTACTGGATTTACTTACCCCGGAGAGATGGAAGGCCGCGTTGACCAGTAGGGTATTATTATAGCGCTATTGTAGTACAGATCTTTGAGCCTGGTATGTCTTGTCGACTGTATTATACGAGTTTTTTCAACGTAGGCCCCTTATTTGTGTGTTTCTGCAGATAGAATGGTAGTCAATAAATGATGATGGCGAATAAATGCTGTTGTAGCAAGCTAATAAACTTGTCCCAAAAGGACACGATACACGAGCAGGCAATCAACAAGCCTTCGAGGCCTGGTCTGCAGCTGAGTGTCTACCAGTGTCATGAGAACCTTACACTTGCCATCCGGTCAGCGCAGGCGATCGGCTGTAACGTCGTCAACATTGGGCCGGACGATCTTTATGAGGGTCGAGAGTATCTGCTGCTCGGACTCATGTGGCAGGTCATTCGAGTACGTAAGCGCCGCTCGCGTTAATTACGCAGTAATACGTTTTTGCTTTTCGTTTTTGCTTTGATTTTCTCTCACTTTATCGGTTTTGTTATTTGTCTTTAGGCTATTTTTACTTGCTTTTTAAAACCGGACAGCAAACCACGACCAAAACTGTGAGGAAGGACGACCCTTATCTGCAAAAATTGACGCTAAATTTCAACCATATTCGTTAAGGGTTTAAGATGGAAAAGATTTCCAATTGGACTTGTGGCGCCGGGCGGAAATCACTTGGACCGTGCCCAGTTTTTTTAGCCAATGCAGTTGTCTCGTGCGATGGCGCTGCCAAACTCCCGAGTTAATTGACAGCTGCACTATACAAGGCGTCGCCCAGTTTTTGTCTTTTGTGAGTTTTGTCACACAGTCATGTAGGCAAAAAACTGGAAAAAATACGTCGGTCTAGTGCTGGCATTATGCGGCCGTCTGCTTAGAGCTACACCGCAGTAACCGTGATCGTTAAAATTTTAAAGATGAACCCGCCAAGGGGACGTTCGCGCTCATTTTTTTCTACGTTATTTAGGTTTGGAGCCCGCTCATAAGAGATAGACGGACAGACATACGGGCTAAATCCGTAATCTTGCCTACTAGAACGAACGCACAATACTTGACTAATACAAGCAACACAATGCGCGAAAGCTTCGGTGCTTTTTACGAATCGCGTTCTATGTTTATGCTATGCACAAGACTCGTATTTACTAAAGTTTTTGTTTTTTTCTGTTAATTTTAAGCGAAATCGCTCTACCGCAAGCGATTACGCTTACGGCTATACATTTCTCTGTAGCATGCCATGGTCTGTCTGTAATTGTCTGCGCGCCCTGCTTAAACCGTTCGACGGATGAAGATGCCATTTGGTAGGTAGGTCACACTTGCGGGGTTCGATGTGGGTTTTTAGTTGACCCTGATTCCCAGGAGAAAAAAAATTGGAGGACAAACCCCCAGCCAAAACACGGAATTGCAAATTGCAGCCAATCCATCGTTTAAAGCTTTAAATGGTATATCTATAGCTTTACATGGAAAACCCGTCTTGAAACTACAGAGCGTCACATGCCATATGGGATCACAGTGTTATTTGCCACCCGACACGGATAAAACGAACTCGCCGCGTTTTAACCTTAGCCGGACAGGCTAGTATTCGAGTTACTTACCCCGTAGGGATGGAAGGCTGAGTTGAGTTTGGTGATAGTTATAATATAGCGAGATGGTTTACCTTCTCGCAAACAGTCACCCATCCAAGCAGTAATTTCACTCGATAGCGAGTCCAACGTCCTAAACGTTACGCTACTCAAGCCACCAAGTCGTCCCGTGCTGCTACCTAGCGAACACGAGCGATTCCTCTTTTTCCCCAATTAGTTTGTACCAGGCGTTGTTTTATTCAGATCGGGCTATTTGCGGCAATCAACCTGGTGCACCACAAAGAGCTGGTCGCTCTGCTAGAGGAAGGTGAAACGCTGGACGATCTGATGATGTTGGCGCCCGAGCAGATTCTCATACGTTGGGTCAACTATCATCTGAAGCGTGTTGGCGCCGCCTGCGGCGGGAGACAGATCTCGAACTTTACGACCGACATCAAGGACTCTGTCGCTTACGTTCACCTGCTGCATCAGATTGCTCCGTCAGACGCCGGCGTCAGCACGTCGCCGCTTAGTGTACGAACTACACACTCTTTTTTAGCCGACCGTATCGAACTTTTGTTACAGCTGTCGTCCGTCCGTCCATCTGTCTGTCTGTCCGTCGTCGTCGTCCGTCACGAATGTATTGTGACTAAACGGTGCGAGATAGGGCCTAGGTTGCTACAAGAAGTCGAAAGTTGGCTTTTAAATGACATGCAAATCAATGACCTTGTAGGGTCGTAACGCACTATGGTATGCCACTCGTGCGGTGTGGTGACTAAGCGATAAGTCGTAAGGAGTCGGCACTGGTAAAGTTGGATAGGACGATAACGAGTTTCTGTAGGCTGTCAATAGTAAACGTGTCTCTATCTGCAGCGGTTTGGTCGCAATTTTGAATGCAACGTTGCTGTCTGCAGCCATCACCCACGTGCGCCAAATCACCGTATTGTATTCTATCGTTAACTGTGGCGTTCGATACAGCAGCGTCACCATAGCGTGTATGGGACTGTAGTCACTTTGGGAAATCGCTTCTTTTCCGCGACCGAGTGTCGAACGCTGGTCTTCTGATACATAAGAGACCAGCGATGAATAGGTGAAACTAAAGGTGAAGGTCGGAATATAGCTCTTTAAAAGATTGAACCCCCCACAGAGCTACGGAGCGTCACCTGCCATATGAGATCACGCAGTGTTACCTGCCACTCGACACAGGTGAAAGCGCCTCGCCTTAACCCCAGCCAGATAGGCCGGTACTCGATTTACCTACAACGGAAGAATAGAAGGCTGAGTTGACCTAAGCGGCTGGTTACATACCGAGATGGTTTACCTGCCCGCAAACAGTCACCATCACAGTAATAACCCGGTCCGGCGTACAGTAACTTTGTTGCTCGAATGAAACGCGTTACCGCTACGCCAGGCCACCACCTGGTGGCCCATCCTAGCGACAGCTGGGCATCTTGTTTACTAGGTTTGTCTTTGCCAAGAAGTTAATGTGATACCCGACATTTATTTAGGCCTTTATGTCTGTTGTTTGGTTTAATTTGAAGCAGAATTACACACAAAGTTACGAGCAGATATGACTTAAATTTTCAGAAAAGATTAGACTTTTCCAAACTTAGAGGTGATTCGATTTTGTGGTGGTCCGAATCGGCATCTGGATCCAGGTCAAAATTAAACAATTCTTTATTTTTTACAGGCATACGCGTTATGGCTTTTTGCTATTTTTTCACCTAACGTTTATAATTCGTTTTTACAGGAGTCGGACATGCTGAAGCGTGCCGAGTTGATGCTCAGGCAAGCGGACAAGTTGAAGTGTCGTGTGTTTCTAACTCCATCAGAGGTCACTAAGGGCACCTACAACTTGAACCTGGCGTTCGTAGCCTACCTGTTTAACCGCTACCCAGCGCTTGAGATGCCTGACGTAGATGTCGATGTAATAGAAGAGACCCGCGAGGAAAAGAGTACGGTATATTTATATAATCAGTGTCGTCGTGGGGGCGGGAAAAGAGGTTAGGGGACAACTGCCTTCCCCCTCATTAATTTTGGGCTGTCGGACGATTGTTGGAAAACTTTTTTGGTAAAAGTTATTGTTTAGAAATGCGAAATTTTTGGCTGTAAATTAAACCTTATTTTTAAGAAATTTAAGGGCAAAAATATTGAAATTTTGAGCACTGGTGATCTCTTTTGTCGGAAATGTGATGTTGCCCGCTGGAATTCTGTCGAAAATGTACGTTATCTGTTAACAAATTGCAACTTTTTTATCGCTTACTTTTGTAACGTCGGGTGGCAGCTAACACTGTGTGATGTCAAATGCGAAATGTTAAAAGTAAATTTATGATACTACGCATTCTCGGAAAAAAACCTCTAATGCGCTGTGATCGATGAAATGTGATTCTATAATATATGGCAGATGACGCTCCGTAGCTTTGATATGCGTTTCTGCGATTTTCGTGTTGGGTCATTTTTGGTTCAGCCTAAACATTTTTTATTACATAGCAGTAATAACACTTAAATAAACTAAAGCATTAGCAAATGGTAAAAAATGTCACACGAAATCACGGTGTTAATGTGACAGGAAATGTCATATCGTCCAAATCGTTCTCGGCAGTTACAATAAGCACAAGGAGTTCTTGCCGTTGATAAACCTTCCCAAAAATTTATGCTTTTTGATCACGATATAATTCAAAATAGATAGAACATTAAACACGTCTGGACATTTACTATAAAAATTCTGTATGATTATTGTTATTACCAGCGCCGTTGTGGGTTAGTTAAAAAATATGCGGGGCAGAAAATCGCAGCCTTCCGACAGAATTCCGACAGTAAACTCAAAATCTATGACGGAAAAGATTATGGGTCGTTGAGTTTTTAATTTTTCCTCATATTTTACCAAGAGGGGGAGATTAATCCACAAATTGTCTGACAAGAAAAAGATTATATAACAGTTTTCCGACTGCTGACAACCCAACTGGTTATGACTATAATTATGCGATTTCAAGAGCGCATGTGTGTTTGTGGCAGCATATCGTAACTGGATGAACAGCCTGGGCGTGACACCGCGCGTCAATCGTCTCTACAGTGACTTGGCTGACGGTCGGATTTTACTGCAGCTGTACGACATCATCTACCCTGGCGTTGTCAACCAGAGACGTGTCGTCAAGGAGTTCAACAAACGAAGAATCATCATGGAAATGATCGGTACGTCTCACTTACATCTCTATCTCTTATTATTAGGCCTAACTCGGCTGCAACACAGCAGTGAACTGAGCGTCCTGAGTAGCCTGGAGTTGTCATAGCGTCACCTGCCATATGAGATCACGCAGTGTTACCTGCCACCCGACACAGGTGAAAGCGCCTCGCCTTAACCCCAGCCAGATAGGCCGGTACTCGATTTACCTACCCCGGAAGGATGGAAGGCTGAGTTGACCTAGGCTGAGTTGACCTAAGCATTTCAACATGCCGAAGCACTTGTTTTTAACCCACGTCTGCACCAGTCAACCATCACGTGTCTACCATGCCGTGCCGGAGCCTTCGACAGGCCTACTGGGTTAAATTTGGCACGCATCACGAAGACAAAAAACTAACGAAGTCGCAAAAAATGCGTTTAAATTACTGTTTTGTAAAAATGTATTTCTCAGAGATGCGCAATGTCACGCACGCCTTTAGTTAGTTTAGGCTATATGTTCTACTTTGTGGTTGGTATCAAACATTTGAACCATTCGTGTTAAACACATATTAACATTGTTATGAACGTTAGGAAATTTTTTAACGTTAAAAACAGTGCCAAACTACGGATAATGTCTGAAAGGCTAGTGCATCACGATGCGTGCTTGTTTACGTTTCACTTTTCGGTGGTACTTATTGAGGAGGAATGGCCAGGCTGAGTTGATGTGGCTAAATAACATAACGTAATGCGTAAAATTAGGCTATATGGATTTGCTGCTGACTGAATCCGGTGAAATTAAGTTTGCTTTACTTACAGTAAATGTATGAAACAATCAGCTAACATCTTTACCAATGTGAAAGCGATGCGTTAATAATTACGCGGCGACTATTTATCCGGTAGCCGGTACGGTGCTGGTACGTTCAAGGTAAAATGGATAAATGGCCGGCCCGGGAAGATCCTGATATTTATTCGATAAAATAACCGTATGAATAACCGACAAGTTATTGATACGGTTGCCGAATAAATATTCTGTGTCTAATAATTACATACAGGCAACTGTAATTACGCCGTGAAGCTGGGTCATCAGTGCAAGTTTTCACTGGTTGGAATCGACGGCAAAGACATCTACGATGGTAAAGATATTCCGAACAAAGGACAGCACGTGCCGACTCTTGGTAAGTCTATTACTAAACCCGAGATCGCAATACGCCGATACGCGTCCCGTACGTATAGGGCCTATAGGCCCTGCTAACCTAGGCACTGCTAACTCTACCGATGTACGGTAAGAGACAAAAACAAGTAGGGCCTAATCTAAGCAATGCTCACTTGACGCGCGATAGCATCAGTGTAGCCATTTAGGGAATTGGTGTACAACGACTAATAAAATAATAATGAATAGGCCTACTGAAAGGATAACAAAATTGTGACGTTTCGGTACGGATTACTTATTGTACCTAGAAGGTCGAAACTCTGACGGTTATAGGCCTACTACGTTTTACGCTGAAAATTTCATTGTACGTTTGTCGCTTAATGGTAAATTGCAGTAAAGTGAACTTTATGCAGACTCTATACTGTACAAACTCTTCCATTATAAGCTAACTTATTGTCTGTTATGGTGGCCTAATGGCGTAACAGTTAATACGTTAGACTTGTGATCGAAAGGTCGTGAGTTCAACTCCGGTCGAATCGCTGTCAAGTGGTTAGTACTAGAATGAATGACTGTCATGTGGGCAGATAAACGATCTTGGTATACGTCTATAACCAACGCTGATGTGAACTCAGCCTTCTATCCCTCCTGGGTCGATATATGTAAACCGAGTACCATACTGGCCTGACTGGCCGGGTTGAGGCGGGGAGCGCGAGTTTACCCGTGTCTGCTGGCAAGTAACACTACATGACGTAATGGCCGATGACGTAGGCCTACGTAACTCTGTGATGGGTTTCCCATAAAGATCTATAAATACACAACCTTTAACAAATTCGGCGACTGCGGCGTATGTACTAGCCTATAGATAGCGCACTGCTGGAGTGAGTAAGCGAGTACGCAGTACAAGCTAATACCACTCCAAACAGTGCGGTATCGTACTTAAACTACGCTCCAGATATCCGAGCGACGACGTACGTTGCCTATTTAGCCAGCGAAACGTGATTGATATTGTTGTATACGTGTTGTCGTTGTGTATAATACAGCTATAGTGTGGCAGCTAATGCGAGCTTACACGCTGAGTCTTTTGAACAAGCTCAAAGTTCTTGACCAATCCGCTGCAAGCACTGACCAACATATTGTCAGTTGGGCCAACAACAAGGTGGAGTCAACGTCCTTCGGAAAACTTAGGCCTATTGGTTCAAACGTAATCCGTTAAATTTATCCATTTTTAATTGCGTCTGTTATAGCTTAATGACGCTTCAGTAACTGCTGTTGCCTCCCGCGGAACGATTTTTGTTCTACGCTAGATGTCACCACGGCGAATTAATTGTCATATTTAATGAGTAAGTCAGTAGGTTCCTCGGCTGATTTTACCGACTTCTTTTGAAAAAAAGCAGAATTAATGATATAAACGCTTGCAAGCGCTAGTGTAACCGGTGTGCCAATTTCTAGCTCAAAAGATAAGAGGTCAGGGATGGACAGTGTTATGGGCAAGAGCGTATAGCTATGCGGACGACCGCATTTTGTGTCGGCACTGGGCTGACATCTTTGTTTGTTCTAAGTGACATCTCTGCACAAAATTGTTCGAAGATAAACCATTATTATTGTACGATCATCATCATCATCATCATTATTGTACTAACTACACTAGTGGAAAAAATTGTGGACACACATCCTACATTTATCAGTTTTGTTATTCACAGGAC
>Ga0209671_1003681_pt1 | contig 14877 bp, 8 predicted proteins | sample WorMetHERISLAND2_2_FD_187401 | JGI IMG/M metagenome (GOLD analysis project Ga0209671, IMG submission 187401) | Marine gutless worms symbiont microbial communities from Max Planck institute for Marine Microbiology, Germany - Olavius geniculatus... | ecosystem: Host-associated > Annelida >... | reverse complement strand
TCTAAAGAGAGGAACGGGAAGGGGAGGAAAGATGAAAGCAGGCAAAAGGAGGGGAGGGAAAGGGAGGAGAAGGCAAGGGTCGATCCCTTGCCAATTCACGTTTCTAGCTACGCCACTGCAATCACTCACAAAAATACGGTGTCCATTCCAACCACACAATACTCAGCTGAAGCCCATATTACACTCATACCCCGCTTACACGAGCCAGCTCATCAAACCAGCTACCGACTGCAGTGCCAAGATTGAATCTCAATCCCGTGGTCCGGGATTAAGAGATTTGTAATATCGAGATCCCATTTTTGAGATTAGACTTACAAATTGGTCGTTATTTTGGCATCCCCAATAGACTTATTTCATGCACAGGAAGCTGTAGCGAGTGACCGTGACTGTCAAAATATGAATTTAAGTGCACAGCAAAAAGTAGGACTCTAATGCACACAAAATGTTTTATTCATTAGACAGCTAGAATTTTTATTTGTATCATTTAACGCACAAAAAAACAATTTTAACTAATGTTTTAATCCCAAAATGCAGGGATTGAAACTAGAGTCCTTGGGCAATCCCGGGATTCGAGACTGGCGGAAACTGCTAAGATCCTAGAATCCCGGGATTCAGAATGGCAATCCCCAGAACCAGCTTGATAAGCACTCGACAAGTGCTTACCATAAACGCCTGATGATCGTTGAGCCAGTTTCATCGTTTAAACAGGATACTACTTCCACTCGTTGTGGATCCGTTGCACAAAATGCTGTCGTAAACAACAAATCGAAAGTCTACAACGAATACAAAAAATCCTGACATCTCAAGATGCCATCCAGTTTGTTCGTCCAACAAGCCTTTTACAACAACTCAAAGCAGTGGACGATGGTGTTAACTGCTGCAGACAACAACTGCATATACAACCACCATATCACCATATACACACACGAGAGCAAGGCCTATATTCCACCCAATAACGTATGAATGGCAAAAGGTCGCAAAAGTGCTGTGTCCCAGTCTACGAGTGAGTGAGTAGGGTTTAAAGTCCCGCCCGACACAGTATAGGTCATTTCAGGGATGGCACTACCAGGCAATGCACAATCGTGTGATAATTTACAGAAAAACACAAAACACAAAAACGACCTAAACCTAAAATTGTAAGAACTCTCCATTATATGCAAAGCACACGTAACAGTAATGGAGGTACTAATAATCTTCCCTGTTATCCTCCAGACGATCATCAATCTCATAATGCTCTCTATCGGAGAACAGAGAGGAGTCCCAGTCTACGATCTTACCACGTTGTATGTCGAAAAGTTCCGACTAAAAAAGTGGCGCTAATATTAATGTTTCTGTCGCTGATTCAGCTGCTTAGCTGTGGGCACAGTCTGTGGTCTAGGACATTACAGCACATTCTATATAGGAAGAGCACGGCACTGAAAGCAAGCATTGCAAGCGACTAGATATACCACATTGTTAGGTACTAGAAGCAAAACACAGATACAGAGTTTATTAACGTTTACGAAATGCAGTTCAAAAACAAACCTAGTTAGAAAACGGTGTAGACAAATCCGTTTTCTAATAACCATTATCGAACACCACCATGTGCACTCTCTGCATGCAACACGTTGCGATTTGTAACGCTTGCAAAATTGCAGAAATGACAAAAAATATGCTGATACACACATTATTATCATTGTAACTCCACCGTACTGTACGTACTGTTAGACCTCCTAATAACCAGCCCATTTTTCACTATTACTAAAAAATACACCAGGTCCTTGAACAAAAGCAGCACCTTTTGGACGTAAATTATTTCATTTATATGACAACAGCAAATCTACAAGCACTAACCTTTATTATGGCACCACTACTACTACTACTATTCGTAACAATTTCTCTTTAAATGGTTAATTTAGCAGAGTTATTTCAGGTCTTCCAAATTAAGTTTATCAGAAAAGGGCATTTTTTAGTCAAAATCTTTGACGTCTATCCTGTCACTGGGCGGAAAAACAACCAAACTACAGACACTGCGTGAGTGAGTAGAGGTTTAACATCCCGCTCAACACATAACGAGTCATTTTGGGAACAGCCTTTCCAGCCAATGCACACATTTACACAAAAATTAACCGTTACAAAGAAATACCAGATCGAAACACATAAAACATAAAACGAGCGCATAACCACCCGGTCACAGTTGATGATAAGTCAGTTGTTCAGCAATGGAAACTGGTAGAAATATTAATGTTTTCAAGCTTGGCAACATGGCGTATCACCCACTGAGCGACTAAAGATGACCAAAAATTTTAGCAGCTGAATGGAATCTGTCTCTGCATTAGATAGATCTCATACAGTAATGACGTAACTATGACGAAGCTGAAACAGGAAAGCATATTTGTACAACATTGTACAACATCCAATATTACACTGACCATCGTCTTATCAGCAACCAAATACCATCAGTCAACAAATTTGGAGTTTCATTACATGCAGTGGCGTATTTAAGAGATGGCGGGCAGGGAAGCCTGAAAAAAGACTGCTCAGCACTCATAAAAATGTTCACAAAAACAGAAACTCGGCAGAAGCAGACTAGCTGTCAAACTGCACCGAACTGTGTTGAATTTAAAAAAGATTACTGCACTCTGACCGCAGAACACCTCAGATGGAAAGAGAAAAAGGAGCAACAAAAAAGAAAGCAAACATGAGGAAAGGGAGAAAGGGAGGGGTGGAATATATTTGGCCCCGTGTTGAAATACCGAATACACAACTGATTGCAGGCCAAACAAACTAACAAGGCAAATTATCAACTCCATTGCACAACAAACTCAGAAATCAACTGGCCAGCACCAGTGCAGATACACACCATACGAATTCCAGTACAAACTCAACGCATAGATTGACTATCATACACAGCTCCTAACAGCTAACCATGCTGTCATTATCTATGCACTGGTTAAAAAAGAAGAAACGCGAAAGAAAATGATCCGGAGATAAAAATTCAAGCCACGATAATCGACTTCAAGTTGGGTAGTGTACAAAACTTTTAGTGTGTAAATATTTGTTATTCGATGTCATAAGCATGCATTTTTCTCTTAGTAATGCAGCTTAGTAGTGTAATGCCACAGGAACTAGACGTGCATTGCAAAGTGTCACAAGAATCACATGACAATGTGTCGTAAAACTAGGGCCGACAATTTTCTGTGGGCCATGGAACTTCGAGCCAAGCCGCGAAATTTGCCCTTTTTGACAGAATTTCGCAAAAGTTGAGAAATGACCGGTGACTAGTACGACCTTTGGCTTGACGACGCAATTTTATCACCAAATGTGACGGAAAAATTCAAACTAAAATGCCTAAAACTGTGGGCCCTACTAAGAGCTATCGCAAAAACGGCAAAATCGTATAAAGCAAACACAATGCAACTTGACAGATTGCACTTTTTAAAAAATTGATAATTATATTTGTGTGTTGCTAGCATAAGAGAGCACAATGCCAGCCTTCAATAACTGAAGTTTCTGAACAGATCAGACCTCAGTTTACTCACAAATGTAAGATGGCAGTGAGCCACGGAATTCGGACAATTTTGCTGCGGTAAGCTGCGGAATTTCGCAAACTGCCCCGTGGAATTTGTCAAAATTTTCTATGGAAAACTGTGGGCCCTACTAAAACCATACACGATGATAGTGCAACTAAATAACATGGAGGGAACAGATCTCAAAGTATGATTAACACATCTGCACACACTTCTTATGACTATATACAATGCCTATTTATGGTCGCACATTAAATCTTGCTTTTGACTCCTAGCTTAATATGTAACTGAGAGATGTAAATGAGGGATTTATATTATAGTCTTCACTCAAAGATCAAGCGGAAATACAAAACGACTGCAATACACACCAAAATTTTTGCACATTTACGGACAATGAGCACTGAGCAGCACGGACTTTTGGCAAACAAACAGGAAAACTGCAGGTAAGATTATGGCTTTATGTAGTGCCACAAAAATATTACAGTAATTACCAGTACTATTATTATTAATGCAGACCTGCAAATCTTGAAACAGTACTGCATAATCACTTAATCACATATGTGAATTCAATGGCCTTGATTGGCAAACTTAAGTTCACTTATGAAGCTTGATCGAAACGATAAGTAAATTTGTTTAGCACACACCAACTGGCAATACAATTAATAAATTAATTAAACCTGCACATCTGGTAACTGTTTACAATCCAAACATCTGCTTATTAGTACACAACTTGGCCAGTTATTTGAAAAGAAAAGAATAATAACAGAACACTTGATCTGTATCAATTAATTATAGATAATAAAAAATGCAACATTAATAGCTAAACACAACAAAAGCTGTTGAACACACAAAGCCTTTTCAATCCAAAAAAAAACTAAACAATAACTGACAAAACTAATGTCAAAATCTGACACCCATAGAAACCTATGGATGCTGAAACTGATACTTATATCTTAAATTCACAAATGGACAAAAAAAATAAACCATAAGGAAATGGTATTAATATACAACATTACCATATTCTGAAAGTACTGCATCAGCAGTGCCTGCAGCATACTGATTTATTATGAATAACAAATAAAAACATAATCCCAATACAGTTAAATTAATGCATAATCCTAGTTGTCCAAAGCGAAATAGCCAAATTTATTCTTGAAGAAAAATCCAATGTATGTTCAGCTTTCATAATCAATGCTACAGTAAACAGAATCACCTTTAAAACTTGCAGCAAATTCGTGGACACAAAATGTAAAAAAAACTAGAAATTTGAGCTAATGCTCATGAGATGCGCGAAAGCCTATAGCAATTCCTGTTCGCAAACTGTCAGTCTATCTCCAGCCATTTCGTCGCAGTTCATTCTTGGAGTGTGAGCTGCAGCCGAAGATTGCAAAAATCAATAAAAACCCCTTATTTTGGAAGCTCAAAGTCTTTCAAAGTCACTGACGTTGATATGACTGAAAAGCTCGTCACTAATGCTTGTTGTGATAGGCAGCACGCCCATGCCTATTTGCAACCATTTTCACAAAATACTGGCCAACAATGGCAAAATAATGACTGTTACGGAGGTACCACTCTTTGATGACCTCATGTGCAGGTTTCCTTGAACCTAGAAGATCGAGACTTCAAACGTTGAAATCTACGTTCAATGCTGAAAACTTCATATGCAACTTCTCCATGTCTATCTCAATTGATTTCGGCGCAATTTGCTCTTGAAATGTGTCCCGCAGCCCGAAATCATAACAAAATCCATAAAACCCCCTATTTTGGCATTCAAAATCATCCAAGGTCATTGAATTTGATGGCAATCGAGAGCCAAAGTATGACTTCCTATTAGTGATTAATAGTAACCTAGGCCTTATCTTGCACCGTTATCGAGATACAGTGACTTATTGGCTAAAAATCACCAATTTTTCCTACCCCCTACTCACTTAGCGCAATAGTTCAGGGTGACTCCTTCGAATTTCTGAAAAAGCTTTACGGTTCCTCAAACTAGAGTCTTCCAGACAGCCAACCGTGAAGATTTGGTGATCCTAGCTTGCACTGTTTTTGACTGATCCACCCGTGTGACGGACGAACAAATGGACGAACGAACAGAATTGCGAAGGCTAAAATGCGCAAAACAAGATGCGCTGAAGCAGTAGCTGCTTTTGCGCGTAAAAACGTACAACTTGATATTTGGTGTACACAATGTACAATTTAATATTTGTTTTAAAAAGCAACTGGAAATTGAACAAAATTCTGATGCGGGGGTGAGTGAGTGAGTAGGGTTTAACGTCCCATCCGACACAGTATAGTTCATTTTGGGGATGGCCTTTCCAGGTGGAATGCACACAAACACATAATAATGGAACAGTAAGTTTAATTCGGATGTGGACAATCCTGGAATATTTGCACTAAAATTCAGACAGAATATCCAACCACACACCCACATCTCCGTAAGCATGTAATATGCAGAGTTCCCAACCTCAAACAGCATTGACAGACAACTGAACACTGGAAGATAAACTGGAAAAAAACGATCATTGGCATGACGACAGTAACATGCAACAAACAACTAATTAAAAATTTAGATTAGCTTCAAATTATTCTGGACAAATGACAACCTCAAGTCTAGAATAACGGTTTGGCTTTGAAAAAAAAAATTTCAAGGGCATAATAATAATCACCACTTATTCTCAAGCTGTTGTAAACATGAAAGATAAATGGCATAAATATTTTCAAAACGCAGCTCCGACTGTGTGCATTTATGGTCATTAGTTTCAAATGGTCGCAGCCAAGCAGCGATTAATCTTGATTACAATGCAGTAAAATGAAATTGATCACAACAAAAATTTTTGAAATAGCCTAAAAATTTTCCAACAATTTTCCAGGGAAAAATATCAACCAAAGAATTCACTACTGCCGCAGAATTTGCCGAGGCCATAAACCGACGTAAGCCCCCAACACGTCATGTTACAACTTAACCCGCTCTGCAAGCAGAAGCTGAGATTGCAACAAGTTGATTAATTGACTCTATAGACACAGACGTAGCATAAATAAAAGTGGACATAAAGTTCATCTACACAACAAAAGACTAATTGGCAACAATCGATCTTCTATTACAAAAACAAACAAACTCGTACATCACCAGTGCACAGGATGTGCCAAAATAATGTCCCAACTTGTTTGTATCAGAACTTTGTCAAATCTCCACTAAATTTGATAATTTTTGGCATACAGGTGGCCAAGATGACAGAATTAAGTGAGGTACACTCATTTTCCACCTCACCTATTTTGTGTCAATGCAATACCGTGTAAAATGCAGATGCTCTATATTGTTACATAATGTTGTTGTGCTCGAAAAAAAGTTCTAACGACTTAGTAAGGCACACAGCGAGCTAAGATGTGATTTATTCAGCAGAATTACAAGTTTGTGTACCAACCTGCTTCCAAATTATCAAAATTTATGCACTAAGTGTACACGATGGTTTAGACGCGATGCCACAGCTGCCACATCAACGATCAACTGATCAAACTGCACAGCACTCATTTATGGATTAGATCTGTTTTGAGCTCATCAGTCAGCTATTTTGTTGTCTGCTATTTTCAGCATAAAATATTTAATACCAGAAAATTATTAAATCACATGGTGCCCTTTGACAAACTGATAATGAAAAGATGAGCAGTCTGAAACTGATAATCACCACATAACATAACAATTTTGAGCATCTGCATTTTTACATGATAGTGTATTGACATAAATTATGTGAGGTGGACACTGAGTGTACCTTACATAATTTTATCGTCTTGGCTATCTGTGTGCCAAAAATTAACAAATTTAACGAAGATTTGACAAAGTTCTGACAAAAACAAGCTGGGAAAATTTTTTGTGTACATAATCAGCCACTCAAAGCACACCACTGCACTGTTTGCACAATATACCGACACAGCAAAGATTTACTTCTATACATTATCGATCGGCCGTTGCATATTTGTGCGGCAAAGTAACAACATGGACAGAGCGATAGATGCCGACTTTGTTTATATACAACAACGTCATCGGAGAAAAGATACGGAGACAGGAAACGAAAGCTGCAGCCTATACGACGTTGACGTTGCCACAGCATAGTGAATGCAGCATTAGGCAGATGTTGTGAGAGAAGGACGTGGGTTACGAGGAGACCAAGTCGTTGGGTGACTCGGCTGTTGTGGATGACACTGTTCTACTTTGATCGACTTCACTGCTAGCATCTGCCGGTGACATTTGCTCTGAATACACATACATACAATGTCATAGATACTAGGGTGGCAACCAATTGAATTTCTTAAAATCAATTTGAATAGTATTAGTTTAACAGTTGGCACTTTGTCAGTTTTGAATACAGTTTATCTACTGCATCACCATCATCATCATCATCGTTTTTGTTTTAGCTCACGAAAGATAACAGCAGTTTTCGGTTGTCTGATGAACTATAAAAAAAAATCGAAATTAACGATGATAATGATAATGCAGTAGAGAAACTGTAGTCAAAACTGACAAAGTGCAAACTGCTAAAAAATAACACTACACATAGTACAAATCTTGACCACAATGTCTTACAGCGCCTGCCATTGCTGTCTATTGCAGTTTACAAAAGACTGAAAATGCACAGATTAGTGATGGCAGTGATGTTATTAGTCCAAAATTTTGATGAAATTTTAACCGATCCAAAAAATGTAATCAATGAACTTTGCAAATGCTTTATCAATTAATTAATGATTAATTTCCGCTGCCAAACCAACAGCATCGGAGCATTAGAAAATAAACAAGAAAAATACGACGAAAGCTATCATCACATTCATAACTTCTGATACAGTATGCAGCAGAGATCTTATCAAGGACTTGGTGTTCAAAGCCAAGGACAAGAACAAGAACTTGAAACAAAAGACAAGGTCAAAGACAAGGACACTTCTTTGTAATCAAGGCATCTCGAGGACAAAGACAAGCCCTCGAGGACACATTATTATCTCCGCCAAGAAGGTTATGTTTTTGCCGGTTTTTGTTTGTCTTTTCGTCTGTGTGTTAGCAAGATAACTTAAAAAGTTATGGACGGATCTTTCTGAAATTTTGAGGGAATGTTGGGCATGGCATAAGCTAGAGGTGATTCAATTTTGGGGGTGATCCGACAGGAATCCTGGATCACTTTGAAATTTTCATTACCATTGCGTTAAAGGGGGCATAAGGGAACCGCTGGCAAAGCGAAGATGGTGAGTTGACGCCACCTGGCGAATAGCTTTGCCTTGGCGAAGGTACCTGTGCTCTCCGAGTGCTTTCTCTAGCTGTAACTAGTAATTACCGGTAGGTTTGCCATCAGGTCCTACTGCTGCTCCTGTGTTCTTCCGAACAAGCAGACTATTGAAGAAGTTGGCTAGGACGCCAGTGTCACTGGTTGATGTGTTCAGCTTGCTAGCATCCGTCTGTTTAAACCACCCACAAAGCCTCAACTATGTCACTGTAAATGTCAACATTAGATTTATATAGCACAATATCACGAAACATTTGCACTGCACTATGAAAACACCGCAGCAGCAAACAGGTTGAGACCGAGTGAGTGAGTAAGGTTTAACGTCCCACTGAACACATAGTAAGTCATTTCGAGGATGGCTTAGCCACTCCAGCCAATGCACACATAAACACATAATAATGAAACAGAAAGTTTAACTTTTACAGAAAAATCTGATACGGAACACAAAACACAAAAATTACGGAAGCCTAAAATTGCGAGAACTGTCCATTGTAAGTGTGCATCTGGCACCCCCTCGAACTGACTCCACAGCTATTCGAACCTGCTCACGGTTTTTATGTTTACTTTTTTCAGTTTTTTCAGAGTTTTAGTTTGCATTATTATTCTTTATTTCTTACTTTTTCAGTTTTTTTCTTATTTTAGTTGTCTTTACTCCAGTCATTTTTTAAATTTTGTCATTTTTACATTTAACATTATTTCTATTCTCAGTATCTCTCATTTCATTTTTCTTTTAAACGTTTCAGTTCTTTTTAGTTTATGTGCTAGATTAAACTGACAGTTTGTCAGTTTTTGAGTGCAAATTTTCCATTGTATTGTATTGTATTGTATTGTATTGCATATGTTGTAATAATCTTCCCTATTATTCTCCGGACAGTCATAAATCAGATCCCTGATGAGACTGAACGAGTGTGCATCTGCAGACTAACACAAGATCCAGCCAGCACCTAACGGCTGACCTAACACCAGCTTCCCATCAGAGCTAGGCTCAAGTACTCAATGGCTATTGGTGGCATAACAGTAGGGTGTTGGACACATGATCAGGAGATTGTGGGTTCGACTCCCGGTCAAGTGGTTACTACTTTAACGGGTGAATGTCTGCAAACAGGTAAACCATCTCAGTACATAACCAAAAACCAAAATCAATTCAGCCTTCCATCCTTCGGGGGATGGTAAATCGAGCACCGTCATGTCTGGCTGGGGATAAGGTGGGACGCATTCATCTGTGACGGGTGGCAGCTGACGATGTGATCCAATATGGCAGGTGACGCTCCGTAGCTCAGCGATGAGTTTCCTACTAAAAGCTATACACCACCTTTTACAAGCTTGCACTACTGACCTTCAAAACATCAATCATGCACCAAATCATGTATACCTAGTAAAACTTGCTCTAGAAATGCATAAGCTTTGCCGAGGTGCAAAAAGCTAGATCAACTAGAAATATGGGCCAAAGCCCAACGTGAGTCCACCTGGCGCTCTAAGTCCAATTGGGAGAAAAATTCAAAGGGGTGAAATTTCCCCGGAAGCAAAGTCAAGTGGCCCAAACTCAAATGCATTAACATAAGCAGAACGAGCAACGTTGACTTCAGGTGGGTCAACATGCGTGCCTATAATTTTTTTGTTGGTGGACCTAAGTTCACAAATTTTTTTGGTTCAACGTGGAAAAAACGCAATCCATTCCAGAGATATTCACGGTCAAAGTCAAAAGTTGTCCTAAATCACACCAAATTTTGGATATTTTTTGCCCTCCCAAAAGGTGCACATTTGCCAAATTTTAAGCAAATTTTGGACCCCCTTTAAAAAATTGTAAGGGAGACCCCCATCCCTGGTGGGGGGTGCGCTAGTAAGACTTGGTCATTCTCAAACGTGTAAAAATGTGGGGGTGCAGCACCGCCTAGGGGCTAAAATATGGTCTTCCGAAAAAGTTGATTTGGGTGGGTATGATTATACCTCTAGATCTTTGAATTCAGTAAACCAAAGTTCACCAAACTTTTTTCGCCTAACTCCGGAAGAATCGCTGTAGAAAATGTACTTGTCAGATTTTGAATATCTTCACCCGTTTCGAAAATATTTGCCATCAAACTTTAAGGATTTAGATCATGACCGAAGTTCTAATAATCACACACTTGTTGGCACCATCAAAACATTTAATCAACATTTGTTAACAACTTTTTCAAAATCTTGAGAACAAAAAAAGAGCGTCACACCGACAAACTCAGGAAAATACAATAACCTCCTTCCCTCAACACTATATGAACAAAAAAGTCCAGCTGTTGCTAAGTAAGACATGCTGCAGCCTATACAGTTTCTGTTGTAGTACTGACCTTTGAGGTCATCTAAGGTCCATGATTTCCTTCGCATCTGAAAGGGCTTATGCCACTTCCTATTAGTGATTAACAGTAACCTTGGCACCATCTCTCGCCGTTTCTGAGAAATGGCCAGTTTTCCATCGAAAATGCACACCTTTCCTACCCCCTCTGTTCAACTCCAATTTTGAAAATGTTCCCCTTGCACTTGATTGCTAATATCTTGTACGCCTAAATTTAAGATAGAGGGCTAATTATTAGCATAAAATTCCCCCCCCAGTTAGCCAGGGTACATCTGTTACAGATGAACAGATGACAGTCGTGCCATAGCTGTAACGTGTCAAAAAATACATCTCAGCGTCATAACAGCTAGTCAGTTACAAGCTGCAAAAATGTTGAATGTAGAATTTTAATCAACCTTCTTCTGTGGTGTGACGGCTGAGCCGACGGCCGACACCGTGGCACGAGGCGATATTGTTGACTTCACTCCCGCAGGGCCCGTTGTGCGATTAGGTGACTCCTTAACACAACCATTCAGTTTGTGCCATTAAATATTTAACCATACTGAAAGCATTCAAGCACACAAACATGCATTCGTATTTTTGCTGTTATGCTAAATTACTGGTACAGAAATTTAATGAATCAACTCGCAATCAAGCATATTTCTTATAAAAAATTTGGCACTGTTTCTTCAAAAAAACCACAAAACATAATATGCGAAACATCAAACATGGAGAATCACCACTCGGCTTTTTTAAAAAGCATTTTATTTCCGATAAAAAAATAAGAACTAGTAATGTCTATTAACTCTTTGACAATTTGCTTCAATGTCTCAAGTCCTATCAACAGTAACATGCAATACACTTTCAGTAAAGCAAGAAATTAGCTACACATTTCAAACTGTCAGCTCACAAGGTTAAAACTAAAATTATCTATGTTTTTATCTGTTTTTATAGCAATCAAAAGCTTCCATCAAAAATATACAGTGCATAGCACAAGGCACATCAAATGTAAACTAAAATGACCAAAAATTTTATCATCAAATTACAGGAATGAATAACAGAATTAGAATAAAATCTACAAATGTTCAGATCAAAACAAATAAACAACAGATAAATAATTTCAAATTAAATGCAAGTGTACTAGTGCAGCTTTTGGCAAAATCAGCAATAACGCATATTGCATAATCATATAAGCATATAAGCACGTACATTTTAATTAACGAAACAGCACATTCCAGATATACAAAGTGCCGATGAGTACAAAAAAGTGATACAAAAATAAGACAACCAAAAATGCAGCAATTAATCGAACACAGCTAGCAAATAAACACAAAATTATTCTCAGTTGTCCCTGTCTCAATGCGGCCGAAACACTAGATGCCCAATAGGTGCATAGCAGGTGATCAACAAAGGGCTGATAAGCATCTAATGAGATGTGAGCTTGGCATATACATTCGAACCTGAAGAAGTTTTAGTCCTACGGGAGAGCGTGCCGGCTGAAACTGTAATGTCTAATAACCAATAACAACCAATAACCAGAATATGATCGTAAAACTATCACTGAGAAAGTATTAAACACATTCATTTTGTTGCTTTTCACCACAGGAATGTGCGTCTTTTTAAACAAACATTCAAAACAGTGATTTGCCAACAAATACTGCAGGTAACTGTATGGCAGTTTGTTTTCAGAAAACCAAAACTGAAACCAAACTGATTTTGGGTTCTCTGCACATCTCCATCACATATAAACATAACAAACCTAGAAATATTCTACAGAAACCAAATGAGACTCAGTCGATGTGCACAACAAAGAGTGCACAAACATATCGGAGCACTTGCTTAATTTGACTCAGTCTTCTATTATCATAGAATGGAATAATAATTATCAGCTTCCAGGCTGAGTAATAATAAATGGGTGATGAAAGCAGAACCCTACATAACTACACGTTATCATGACATCAACACCTTAATTATTCGTACTAATATGAATGTTTCGGGAATGGCTGGACAAAAGTAAAGGCATCTTAACTGCTACATCAGTTCTCCAAAAACTTGCTTCTGACACCAACCTTATGTGGATTGATTCTGGAAAATAGGCCGGCTAAATGAAAACTGTTTGTTGTTTAATGAAAAAAATTATGATCAATAGTACTGATTACATCTGATGATGCTCTACTGACACTACAACAACAATAACAACAATTACAACAACCAGTCAAGGCGCCTGTCCCTGTTCGGACACATTGCACGAATGCCTGATGAAACAGATGCAAAACAGATCTTAACAGCTTTCCCCGCAGGAAACTGGACGAGACCACTGGGACATCCTCGTATTACATGGATGAAAACCATTCAGCATGATCTGAAATCCAGCGACCTCAATATGGACGACGCAGTTGACTTGGCTCAGAACCGTCCACTCTGGAGATTGATGTCTACGTTCGGCGCTACGCACTCTTAGTGGTGCTTGCCAGAAATGATGATGATGATGACAACAACAACTACTAGGCTACTACTATTACTACTAGTACTACTACTACTGACCCTCTGTGTGGGGGCAGCAGTAGTGGCAGGCTGTTTAGCCAGCTGGGCCTGTACTTTCAGCAGGAATATCTGCTCCTCATCACAGGCAACCTCAGCCTCACGCTGCTGTACTGCCTACATACATAATATGCACAGAGGCCACTCTATTCACTCTTGGCAATATCCAGCTCCACTGTCGTCAATAATGTGCTGACAGCTGACCAATAAGAGTCAAAAGAAAATCTGACAAAAACAACAGCAATATCTAAAGTAAAGAACTACGGGGTGACCATTTTCAAGAGCACACAAGATTCCCCAACTTTTCCAGTAAAGCTAGCAAAAATTCATCAATATACTGTTTAACATTATGTTTGGCAGTCGTTTCTTCTTCTCAGCCAGGCAGCCCTTGTGCTTTCAGGATTCATCACATAATAAATTGTAACTGCTGCTGTAACAGCTGAATAATGATATGTTAAGATAGCGAGCGAAAATAACTGTTAAAAGAAAATGTGAAATAAAAGCCGTACAGCGCAAATAAACCTACCGTTTATAGTTTCATTTAGTCTTTTTTTAAGTTGGCTGTCAACTAATTGAATGGTAAACTATAGTTGCTTAGCAATGATGTGCATGGTGCTAATCACTTCCGCCTAGTGTAAGCATGAGTCATGAATATTAATGAGCGCAAGCGCATGTAAGCCAGCCCACAACCCAGCCAAGCGATTGCAACAGCCATTTTGTCCATTCATGAATGGATTTTGCAGTAAAATATGTAGCAGCAAACGTCTCCTCGAGCGTTTTAAAGACATTGCTATACAGTAAAATCGTTCTATAGTATCACATTCGTCAATTAACTGCTTGCAAAATGGTACAAAAGTTGTGTTAAATATGATAACTACGACTGACGGTTAGCTAACTGGCCGATTTCAGCCAGTTAAATTTTTGGCCATTTTAACCGTTGGTTAGTGCAACGGGAAATGCAAGATATGCAAATCTGTCAGTTAACACTAACTTGACCGGCTAGTTAAGATCCAGAAACCTGGCACAAGTGAATAAACTAAACTAAAATATCAATTCATTAGTGTTAAGAAAAATGTTCTAATCAAACATACTGTAACTAGGTGAACAGGTTCATTTCACTAAATTTTGTCAAGTTTAGTTCACCGAGTGAGTGAGTAAAGTATGGGTCATTCCGGGGATGGCCTTTGCAGACAAAATTGCACATAACTATAATAACGAAACAAAAAGTTTAACCTTTATGGAAAGTTTAACATTGATA
>Ga0209671_1003679_pt1 | contig 14877 bp, 6 predicted proteins | sample WorMetHERISLAND2_2_FD_187401 | JGI IMG/M metagenome (GOLD analysis project Ga0209671, IMG submission 187401) | Marine gutless worms symbiont microbial communities from Max Planck institute for Marine Microbiology, Germany - Olavius geniculatus... | ecosystem: Host-associated > Annelida >... | reverse complement strand
GTCTAGTAGCGATGTCAGCCCACTAGTGATTTGTGTGACATTCTGGACTAGTAAATGCTGGTAGCCTGGTAGCAAGCTAGAGAAACAATCGAATTTTGGCATTCAATCATACAAACTTTTTTCTACACTCCAAAGGGCTAAATCGTAACTGCAATTGTCTAGTTTATTATATATTTTGTTCTTTTTTGGTAAACCTCAAAAGCGCTCATCGTTGAATGTCAGCAGCAGTTTCACGAAAGTGACGAGATAAACAACGTAATTATTCTATTATTTCCTCCACCAGTTCACCAAACTGAAACGACGAAAAAGTTTAGTCCAAAAGTATAAACGGATTTTTGATGAATTTTGTAGAGAGTATGGGCATGACCCAAATCCAAAGAGGAAGTTATTGAATTTTGGTGGCAATTCGGATCTTATGTGGGTTCTGCATTCTTCAACGTTAAGAAATAATAGCTGTATTAAGTCGTTAGCATTCACCAGGCGGCAGCACTATTCTCAGCGGAAGTTTGCAATCTCTGATCGCTTCTGGTTGGTAATGTTGCAATATACAGCGGCGGTGAAGAAGCAAAAGCAGCAGCTTCGTCAGAACACGTTGGTTGGAGCCTCACTAGCGCCTTCTGCCGCCCAGCTACTGACATCATACCCGTCTAACATGACGTCACTCAAATCCAAAATGGCGGCCGATGACGTCATCATGCCGCAGCACCTGAGCGACGGCAACGCCTTGTATGCGAACGGACACTTTTCAGCCACGTTTGACAGACAGAAGGTACACGGTTTTTCACTTAAAATGGTTCGCTTTACAGTCGTCTTAATAGGCCACATTACGAGTTTTGCCCGTCTGTCTGTTTGTCTGTCCGTCCGTCCGTCCGTCCGTCCGTTTGTCTGTCTGTATGTCGACCGATTCTTTCAAGGTTTAATACGAATGTAGAAGATTGATTTGATTTTGAGAGAAAAGTTGTTTCAAACATTCGGCACGGTGGCCAAGTCATGTTAATCTGGTAACAAACAACATATTGCATGCTTCAAAATGTATAGAACGTAGGATGCGACGTGTGTTCAAAGACGTTCCAATAAGTATATTATTATTTTTTCAAGTTTTTGTGTGTGTATTGCTCACAGGCGGTGACTTCGAGCGCCAGTTACAGCGCATCCATTGGTCGACAGCTGCATGACGTCACTCATCCCAGCCACCCAGGTAGACGGACCGTGTCACGTGATTTCTTACAAATAGAAAGGAACTACAACTACAAGTAGTGGCAGTGAGTTAACAAAGAGTAGACCAAAGGTCTAAAGTAATTTGGCAAGAGGCGGAATTGTTGTAACAAGTCCAACTATGTTTTCGTTTATATTCTCCGGGTGGCAACATAGGACTGGCGGTTTGGCTGCATTTAGATGGGGTTCGACTGCCAAATTTGACCTGGGGGGGGTTAGGAACCCTTATTCGATGCATTGTGTCATTAACCCATTAGTGCCTGAATTATTTTATAGTTTGCTGTCAAACTAGGTGTCCCATTTTTGGGGACGCTAGGCATGAATGGGTTAAACCCCACAATTGTAGCTGCCAAATAACAAGTAAATTCTTCGAACGGTTTAAGCAGGTGCAAGAATGTGATAGACGACAGACGGAGAAATTTGGGAATAGCTGGATAACGCCTAAGTTGTCGACTAAGAAGTATAAGCCAGTGATGTGTTTCTGTCATAACTTGATCAAATTTTGACCGGTTTTCAGTAAACTTTTACTGATGCTAATTTCTAATAAAGTTGTGACCCGTTAAGGATAGCTACATTTCCTTAACTGGATTATGGAAAGAGGAAATGTCTACGAGTAAATATCGAAAGGACAATAATAATAAGATACAACAGGGAAGGAAAGGGAAGAGGCGGTGTGAAAATCTGTTGCCGTAGCATAGGCTAATTCTGCGCTCACTAGTTTGATTAGCCATTTTACGCGCAGCGTCTTAGCCATCGCAATTCTGTCTGTCTGTCTGTCTGTCACACGGGTGGATCAGTCAAAAACGGTGCAAGCCATTATCACCAAATCTTCACCGTCGGCTGCCTGGAAAGACTACAGTTTCAGGAACCGTAAAGCTTTTCCATAAATTTGAAGGGGGTCATCCCGAACGAGGGCGCTAAATGAGAAGGGGGTGGGCAAAATTTGCGATTTTTGACTAATAAGTCGCTGTATCTCAGTAACGGTGAGAGATAGGGCTTAGGTTACTATTAATAACTAGTAGGAAGTCGTACACTGGCTCTCAATTGGCGCCGAATTCAATGACCTTGAATGATCTTGAACGCCAAAATAGGGGGTTTTGTGGATTTTTTGACGATTTCGGGCTGCAACACAAGTCTATATCATTCACAAGGTGGCGCCACGCTAATATCGTTATGCGATCCAAATAGAGAATATGGTATTTGTATATTAACTTAGCGCGAACACCCCAATTTTCAGCTAAACTACTGAACCGCGTTTTGTGAGCTTTAGCTCAAATTTCTTGTTCCGTACTATTAGACATTTTTATTTACTGTATGAGTGGTAGAAAAAAGTAACTACATGTAGTAGATGAAAAGCTTCGTGAAAGAACACGATTAGTGACTGTTTATTGTTGATACTGGTGAACGCGCTTCACTTTAGTCTCAGGCAAGCAACTCGATATACCTACCCTGGATGGATGAAAGACTGAGTAGTTGGTAGTTGGTCATATACAGACATGTCGACAGTCGCCCATCTTAGTAGTAACAATTTGGTAGAAAACCGACCTGTTGATCCTAAGTTATGACACCAAGCCACGTTGTGTAACAATTGCAGCAGAAATTCGGCTGTTGGCTGGTGAGATGGCAAGTGATGCTGCAGCTGCTGTAGCTGGTGATTGCGACGGCGAAGAATCAGCGTCATCAATGTCTCTGTACAGTCACGTCTACAATAAGCTACATCAGACGCATCAGATGCCCGCGTCAGCCGGTTGCTGCCTTGCCGGCGGACTGCAACAGCAGCAACACCAGCACCAGCAGCAGCAGCAGCAGGTCGGTTAATTCACCATTTGTTAACTAGTGGTCGAAAAAAAACAAACAGGCAAACGAGTTACTGAACTGAATCGTAACTGATACCCAGTAGCGACAGTTTTCAAAAGCAGGCTACAATATTTTTCTTCGCTTTTCATTCACAACAACAATGCATTGCTAAATCAAAATTAAAGGAGTCCCAACCATAGGCCTACTCCTGACACTTATTCAGTAAGAACTTGAGAAAGGTCGTACGTCGTCACTCGTCAGCTATACGTTTTATTCTTCCAACTCAATGACATGACAGGTCGTACGGACTAGGCTTATATAACGGAGACACGCGTTTTGTGGCTGCACGCAGCACGCTTTAAACTGTTAGAATAGAGCACTTCATCCGAGATGAACCGACGTTAAAATTAAACAGTTTAAGTGACTGCTCGAGACATTTTTGTTTGTGTGTTGAGATTGCGGCGCATTGTAATTAAGTTCTCAACTGTTGAATCGGCGCCTGCGTACGTACTTGCGTAATTGTTTTATTGTGTAGCTTATTTGAAGAAACAAATGACGATTACGATGACAAAAATCATGATGATGCTGATGATGATGTTGAGCAGGTGTCATCAGATCACATTCCACGCAGTCACGAGTGGCCCAGACACCCGTACTGGGCGGTCGAGTCCATTCGCCAAGCGCTCTCACTCACGCCAGGGTCTGTCCGCAGTCAGCAGCTGCGTACCACGCCAGCATCACTCGTCTCAGATGCTGCTGCTGGTGGCGTCGTTGCCAGTGGCAACGTCGTCACGGTCGGCGAGATGCGGGACCAGGCAACCAACACTGACGCTACCAGCGAGTGTAAGTCGAACTCTACGATCGACTGCGAAGTCGACTTTGCATTGTCTGCCTGTGTGTAAATTATCTGGGAAAAATTGTACATTGATTTTGCTGACATTCTCAATAGGATGAATGCCTAGACATAGAGCTAGTGAAAAACAAATTAATCAGTTTTTGGAATGGATTAACTGCAGTCTGCTGATTCTTGCGTAGATTGTCAACCAAGCCGCCAGCTTGGTCTTATCCATGATTTTTCACCATACCATTGGCAGATAAATATTAAGTTAAGTAAGCATATAAGTAGTTTATATAGTACATTAACTGTAATATAAATCTCAAATGTGATAGACATGCTAGCAAAAAGACAAACAAAGATGTTCAGAATGGCGTCAATAACCAGGAAGTGTATGTATGCTGGTTTCATGATATTTCAGAAGAGCGTTCCACGTCGATGGACCTGCTTATAGGCCTAGGTTAAACTGATACTTTGCAGTGTACTTGGCAAGCTGTAGTCATAATTGTATGAAAGTCAGACATTGACGCTGTAAAACGCAAAACATTAGCAAAAATGCATTAACAAGTTTTGGCGATAATAACTGGATTCATTGAATCACTGTGAGTAGCCTATTGAGTCTGTGATGTCACGTGACGTGTACAGGTGGTTCTCTGAGCCTGGATGGGTTCGAGTTCTCGTGTGACGCGTACAGCAGTACACTGGACCACCGACCACGAGTACCAGTTTACACTGATGACGACGCTGATGACGACAGTGAAAGAAGTCCATCTCCATCAGCTAGTATGTCGGTGGTCGGTCAGCGAGATAGCTTCATATCCAACGACTCGCCCTCAGCAATCTTCAACAACTCTCCATTCAATAATTTCTTCTTCTTCGACTCGTCCCTAGCAACGAGCAGCAGCGGCGCTAGCAACCAAGCCGCCAGCCTCCACCCGCCTCTGAAACCCGTCACTTACAGACGGCAGCTGGAAACGTGGAAGTGACGTCACTGTTGACGTACTACTGATCAGGGGTGTCTACCCTCATCCTCTCTTGAGCACTTGGAGCAAGTTCCCCATTTCTCTCCCGTTCTTTTTTTCATTTACTCTTTTTTCCACGTTTTGCACTTTTTCCCTAATTTATTTTACAGGGGGCTTTCCCTCAAATCAGGCAGTGGGGACTAAGGAGCTCTGTAGTCTGTAAGTTCCAGTGGGGTATGGGTAAAGCCTCAGTCGTCGACTTTTGGCGAGAAAAAGCATTTACTAGCAAGCTAGACAAATAGTTGCTACAATTTAAGATCTTTTAGCAACATCATTACACCAACGCCCCCTCTCTGAATGAAAATCGTATCCCTCGTATACTGATGTGACAGAACAGTTTGTTCAGTGGTTTGTGTCAAATTGTGTGGCGTAGACGCCCCTACTTACTGATGATATGGATGAGAAATTATGATGATGATATCAGTGAAAACAATGAGTCAGGGTGAATACAGAATGTTGTATGATAGGTCTCTGTATAAGGGATTAACCAATTTGGTATTTCATGTAAAAGTTCACAAAATATTAAACTGGTTAGTCCTTTGTAGCCTACGGCCTATACCATCGTAAATTCTGATAATTAAGTAGCAAAACTGTAGTTGATAAATTAAAGATATATTTTTGTATTAGTTTGGTGTGCTTTTTCTTACTGTGTTCCGCTGCAGTTTTGCTAACAGGATCTGAATCGCCAGGTCTTTCTGTGCGTACTGCGTTCTTTATTAGTCGACTGAATTTATTGTCCGCCTATATATTTTCAAAGTTGTTCATAAGTCGCGATTAGGCGTTATATTTCGTCACTTAAACGGATGTCAGTCGAACGACAAAGTCGGCCGACTTTTGTGGGCGTGGTTTAGTTGCCCGTTCGTCTGACATCGCTTTTTAAACTATTGAGGTAAATGACGTCTATAGTGAGTTCAGCCATTGATTTTTTTTCGAACTGAAAATTGACGCACTCACCACTTCTGCCATAGTAAACGTTTACTCAAATTGCAACAAACGTTTACTCTAACCTACGACTTTTCAGTTTCTTACTTTTGGGTTATTGTCAGAAGTCCAGATGAGACAGATGGACAGACAGACGGATAAGGAATACGCGTATTGCGGCCTGTATTACGGCCGCCTAACAATAACCCGGTCACTCGCGTGTGTATTGGACTTTCTACTAATGCTAAAATCAGTGGCCTCATGGGTTGTAGCAAAAAGCAGGAGCATATCCTTACATTTTGGGCTGTGGAGAAATTGTCAGGAAATCGTTTTCTTGTCCGAACATTTTTGTTCAGTTGGGCTGAAAAACCATATGTTGGAGGAACTTACTGACAGAATTAAAATTTTGAGCGTCCATAATTATTTTTTCTGTCGCAAATTTGCAGTTGTCTGTCAGAATTTTGTTGGAAATCTCAAATTTGCAATATTATCAGAGAATTGCAACTGTGTCCCGCTTACTTTTTTTAGCCCACGGCGCGGCTAGCTAAAATTGGATTGTGTCTTTTTTCTTTTGAGCTATATCAACATGAGGTATTTTTATTATCGAGTTTTTATATCATTTGTTGCATGTCATTTGGTGTTCTTTTTCTTTTTTTTAATATTTTGTAGTATAATTGTCTCATCTTGTTATTCATGATTAACATATTTTATTGTATTGTATAGTTGAGGTCGGCAAATTTGATTTGTTTTTGTTAAATTTTCACTAATTATAGATAATTATTTTGTACATAATTTTGTAGAATGGTTATTTTCAGTATTTTGTAGTTACCGAGAAATGGTACGATAGGCTTATGTTGTTTTTCTCTGTTTTCTTTTTTTCTGAAGAGATATTGTCGATCCAGTGTTATACCAATGTGAATTACACTTTGTTTGTTATTACAATAAATTACAAGTTCTAAAATTAAAATTATTATATTACAAGTCTCTTTAATAGATTTTCACATGAAGTGATATGTTACATTTTAACCACGACACAAAACTAGTATATAGGCCTGAAGTACGTAGGCCCTAGGCTTAAATGTTACGCTATCTGCAATATACGCGTCTTTTTAACTTGCAAGGCAACATATTACGGCGGTTGTAGGACTAGAGAGCGTTCTTCATACAGGCCAATTTTAAGTAAAGGCCTGTCGTTCACAAATAAAAGTAGGCCCCTATAATTGTGTTAACACTTTTAATAGTTAGGCTATAGGGCATGGAGGAAGAACAGAATGAACTTGAACATACAATAAAATGGCTACGCATGCAAAGTTTTTGACGCGCTACAGCTATGCTGTATAATTATATAGGCGTTTATGTCACGGTTGTCGGGCCGTCGTCTGTCCGTCTGTAGGCCTAACTGATGTATTGTGGCTAACGGTGCGAGATAGAATCAAGGTTGCTATTGATCACTAATAGGAAATCGCATTCGCTTTTTTCAGATGAGATAAAAATTATCGACCTTGGATGACCTTGAAGGCAGTACTGCAACTGGAATTGTATTGGCTGTAGTGCGACAACTACTTTCTTGTTGGAACAGACAACAGTAAGCACGTGATCACCTAAACTTTATTGGTAAGGGGACTGACATTATACTGTCCAATGTTCTGCAACTTAAAAGTTGAGACACCGCTGTCTCGAACAGTTTAACTCGAGCTAGCAACCGTTGCGTTGGCGTTGGTTACATAATTACCGCAGCTGTTTTCGACGTACAGACAGAATAAATTCAACAGACAGACAGTGTTGTGCCGTGAGTCGCAATATATCACGTCTGCCCTCGTCGCTGATGGTTAATACATGCGTTGGGAGCTCGTGGAAGCGTAGGCGCAATGCAAGTTGCAGCAGCTGCTCTTGCCCATCTCTCGACTTGGGCGGAAAGGGGTTAATCAGCTGAGCTGTCTGTTGTGACTCAGTAATGTTGTTGTCAAGTTTCGACTCACTTGGGCATTGCGGCTCATGTGCTGTGCCGCGTCTGGAATGTTTACTGCTTACGCGATTGCTGTAGCTACAGATTTATTATACTTTTATGCGTATTATTTTTTATTACTTGTATCGCTTTTATTGTAGATTTTTAAGCTTAACATTTTCTGCAATTAGAGAATAAACGTGTTTAATGTGTCGGTTACCCAGCCAGCACAAAAGAGCCGTTGCCGAGACGGATTGGCACAGTGCCGCACTGTGGCAAAATTGTGTTGACATGTCAGTCAGTCAGAAATCCGGCGTCGTTTACGTGTGTGGTTGCCAAATTTTGCGACAGATATTATCGAAATTGTGTGACAAGCTAGTAGCTTAGAGAGACAAGCGTCGAAGGGCATGGTGAGTGATGGCCAGTCGGACGGTGCCATTCTTGCAAGAGTCTGTGGAGTCGGTGTATGACATCGAAGAAGAGATCGGAAGGTATGTCTGTCAAGTCGTCTGCTCGTCTGAATCATATGTTCCCTCGAAATATTGCGTGCGGAAATAACATTTCTCTCACACAGTTGTAGTCGTCTTTTGTTTCGCCATTGGCTGCGTGAATTCTGTGTAACTGGACCCCACGCCATAATAAATATTTAGCAGTGAAATTACAGTAACAAGGAAGTAAACATTATCAGTGCATTGATAAATTGACAGATACAAATTTGGCAGTAAGCTGATTGTGACATTTTATTCGGTATGAAGTTAAAAAAAATTCAGGATTGTTGAATACTGCATGTGAATGCACTGTATGAAATTACAGTAGCTGTACGCGTGTGCATGTCATAATAAAAACTACGACAAATGCAGAAGTACAAGCAGCCTATGCATATTTCATTAATAAGCATGCAGCTGAACATGATTTAAGGCTTTTGGTAGTGCACTCTTTCCCAAAATATTAGGCTAATGGTGACCGCAGTGTATACACTATACCAATGATCCATTATCGGGCACCGATGCACTTGCGACAGCACTGTTTTGCGTTTTGCATGATATTTTCTCGTTGTTTTTGCTCTATGTGTATCATATGTGTTTGGATAATTGTCTTAATTTGGTGTAGTAACGTGGCTAGACCTCTCAGCCGCTGACTCGCGCCGAAATCATTTGTCGCCGCTGTCCTTATGCCTACACGCTGTGTTGAAACGTGTTTTAGATAGACTAATGTCATGTGTTGCAACACATCTTTACATCAAGTAGGTTGATACAGATCAGATGAAACTTTTGATTACCCATGTCTTTTACGTTTTTTTGAATTCTTAGCATGTTATTGACATTGTTAACATTTTTTTCTATTTTCTCAAAACTTTTTTATTTTCTAAAAACGTGCATTGAAAATCTCATCAAGAACTTTGAAAAATGTACACTTTTGAACCACAGCGAATTAATATCATAGTGATTGTAGTTTAGTTGGTTAGTATAGTGCTATGATGGTCTTATGACCATTTGGTTGAATTAAAATTAAATAAAGTTCTCTCTGTTGTCTACATTATTGTTCTAGATATAATGCACCTACAACATTAGGCATTCAGCAAGAGGTTGAACAAACTATGCCAACGTTTGCTATTCAATGTTTTAGACGTTTTTTTATTTTTGCCACGTTTATAAGGTTTTTTTATTTTTTTGAAACCTTTTCACACCTGGGTCTATGCTTTTGATACTATCTTGTCCAATCACTGGCGTGGTAGGCACTACTTCAAGTACATGTCTGTTATTAACAAAACATTGTCAGAATACAAATAAAATGTTCAAACTTTTGCTACGCATGTACTAAAATCTGTCAAATAAAATTTACGCTGCACAAAGTCAAATACTCCGGCCATTAACGAAAATATATGTCCAAAAGTACTGAATATTGCAGCGTGAGAACTTTTCATTTGTAGTTCTGCTATCAAGCATCAATATTAAAAGTAGGCCTTCTACAACACTTAGTTAGCGTTTATTTGTGTGTCGACTGAATAGCGCCCACTTGGACCGGCTCGCCAGCCCGATTTTACTGCAGCCAGCCCAAAACGGTTCAGCGTCGCGGTTGAGGGGTCTAAAAGTGAGTGAGTGAGTGAGTAGGGTTTAACGTCTGTGTATAAAAACATACATAATAATATACCACTAGCTGGACATATCCACTGTAATGCTTTGGTAATCAAACTGCTCATTGTACAGTACACTACAGTACTCTTAAATAGGGTCAATGGAATTTTGAGATTCTGTAAATGCAGAATTTGGTACTTGCAAGGCGCACGCTGCATGGAAATGGTGGAATCAGCAAAATTGATCGAACTTCCACTTAATTCAGTGATTTAATTGTGCACCTAATTGCAGCCTTTTTACTTTTAGCATAATTTATTAATCTCAGTCTTTGTTTTGTGGTATGCACTGTCTCACTGTTATTTGGAAACCAGTCTCTAAGGAGCTCAATAATGTGCAGAATCAGCGAATTACAGAATGGGCTAAATATTGTGCAGAACTTTTTTAAAAATTTACACAGAATTTTACAATTTTACAGACTTTTCAGCAGCAGCAAGCACTTATTCTATTCATGGAATTGTTCCTCAGTTGTTTGATGGCATGTCTGCTATCTCATCAGTTAGACAACAGTCTTTGAACAGAGTTGGTGTGCTTGTATATTGGACTTTTTTATTGGTGTTGTTTGCATTCTTTTCACTAGTTGAAACTTAGCAGTTACTGGAAGTATGGTGGAGTAAAAAGAATTAAATTGTGGTCAAAATGTGATGACTAACCAGTTTGGTCTAGCACATGGAAGAGAAAATTAACGTCTGAAAACTAAGAAAAGAAAAATGTACATGGACAAAGCAGTTAAACATCTGTAACTTGGATGATAAGCGTTTATATTTGAGTGGGATTTGAAGAATGAAAGAATGAAGGACTGATGGATATTGGCATAGCTGAAGATGAAGTAATGATCTTACAAAGGCATAAAATGTTAATTAGAAGGAATCTGATAAGGATGATGTGGACAAAAACGAATATAGTAAGCTGATTTCAAAACGAACTGATGGATACTGAAAGGAGCAGTTATTGATGTTCAGAGCAGAGTAGGTTGATGACTGAGTGAGGATGACAACAGGCAGGGACTCAGATAACGCCACATATGAGCACTAAGTCTTGCAGACAGACAAGCTGATGGAAAGTCAACCTGAGACAGTAAATCCCGGTTTCCAATTTCCATTCTGGGGGCGTTTACACCATATAAACCTTCAAACAACAAATGCTCCAAGAAAAAATAGGGGAGGTTTTTTTGGGGGGAAATTAGGGGAGAAATTGAATATTATAATTATGCATTTCTGATATATTTACGATATCTTGCAAGCAGAAGTGTTCTGTGATGCTTGAAATGCACCAAATTCGTTTTTCCGCCAGGGCGGCCCCGCTGGGGGAGCTCACGTCGCTCCCCCAGATCCCTTAGTCGGCTGGGGAGGGAGATGGGAAGGGGGATATCCCCTCGCGGCACTGCACTACGCCTTGGCGTAGTGCAGTGCCGCGTCTCCCCTTGAGTTGTGGGGGGAGAACTTTCTCCAAGGACTTAGGGAGGATAGACGCCCCTGTTCCATTCAACACAATGTACTAGTACCCAAACGCAATGCACTCACCTCTATGGCCAATCCATATTGGCTGAAACTTACATTTGCTTACTGAGAGAATAAACGCTGTTTCTGTCATTCTGTTTCCGTCTTGTATCGCTTGCGTTTGTTGGTGTTTATTCCATTGCGTTGATCGGGCACGTATACTTTACAGTGTCGCCTGCGTAAAAATTGTACTGTGGGGTCTTGCTTTGCGTGCATATTGTCGGTTATAAACCAGGCTGAAGTGTCTTAAGGGTGGCGCTTGTGGATAGATCATGCAGCCGACGACCACACACACACACAAACACCTAGACAGACGGGGTGAACAGAAGGCGCGACAGATGTGACCATGCGGTGCAATGACAAACGAGGCGTGATGACGCCACTGCGTCGCACAGCCAGGCAGAGCGTGTGTGTGGGTGATAGGCTCTGCGCTGCAAACTCCGGTGCAGAGGCATCATCATTATCATCGTGTCATCATCATCTCTCTGTGTGGCCGTGACCTCACACAGTGCCGCTGCCACCACTTTTCTCCGTCTCAGACTCCCAGACCAGGCGCGTTTGCCTCCATTGAGGACTGTATTAAAAGCGTATAACTTTTTGTGGAAAGAAGGGGAATATCAAGACTTTACTTCAAGGGACCAGTAGTTACATGTAGGTGATAATAGCATACTATTTGGTGCTGTTAAAGGCGTCTTTTTCATTTGACGTGAAAAGGGTTCCACATTGGGACGTTTAACGTAGAGTGGGAGGGCGTTAGCGTATTACGTCCAGGGGTTAGACGTCCATGCCTAGACCACTGCAGGCCTGTCGAAAGGGGGAAAAGAGGAAAGTTTCCCCAGGACCCCGCAATGTTTGGGGGCTTCGCCGTTGCTCAAAAATATTAAGTAGGCCTACACCATAATGCGACATTTTGAAAAGCAAAATTCAAAAATTTTCTCTCTAGGTGGCCCCCCGAGAATGTTTTTCCCGGGCCCCGCTGTGGTTCTCGATTTTTCTCGAGGGGTGAGGTCTAAGGAGCAGTTATTATGTCGATTTTATTGGCCAGGTGGCAACACTGTTCTCGGCAGAGGTTTGAGGTCTTTGATCGCTTACAGTTCCAGTTTGGTAGGCTATCTGCACAAGCTGGAATGCGTAAAAGACATGATTGCTAATTAATGACGTTTATATTGGTCGGTTTGTGACTGGCTGGTTTCTGGCCTCGGGCCGAAGAAAAACCCCGGGCATCTGTCAACATCGACTTAAGGCCAATTTCCTGCAGCTGTATCCCGGTAGCCAGCATTACGCAATGCAACATTCCGCAACGGACGGCGACGCGTAGCGAATGTACAGGGTCGCAACGCGTGACTGAACGGAAATGCTGCGTGAAAAAGCTGCGCACTTTCCTTTATGGCTGCCGAGTGGTTTCATACCGATTGTTCCTCACACAGGTGTTGGGTGCATCTTTCTGCCAACAGTGAACCGGGCGCTAACTTTACTCCATAAGAGGCCGAGTCATCTCGACTTGTGTTATGAAATTTTGTTTAAATTTCTGCAGGAAATTTGCTTGCCGAACGTATTGCCTGTTCAGATTTAACCATCTGAGCCAGAGTTGGTTTTCAGGGTTCCTGCAGGACAGAGAAAACTGGAAAAAGTCTGGGAATTTGTGTGGTCAGGGAAAGGTCAGGGAAAAATGTTATTTTTGAAAAGTCAGGGAAAATGATCTTGGATCATGCAGACTGCAGATATCTGTGATTTTTTTGCGTCTCTCAATATTAAAAGCAGACAAATTTGCAGCTTCCATTAAACGTCCAAAAGCTAGAAGCGTTCTAGCTTCATTGGGGCTTCACCCTCCTGATCCCCCAACCATGGCCTCTGTCGTTTGCATATTGCTCCATTTATGCGGTTTCAATACCTTATGATATTCTGTACCATTTCTGCCATTTGTGCGATAGAGTTATTGTTTCTATAAGGTCAGGGAAATTGTCATTTCGTCACTGGAAAAGTCTGGGAATTTTGCTACAGAAGACCTGTTGGAACCCTGGGTTTTGTGCCGGCAGTAGCTTCTTTCTGCTGTACCAGGGTTTAAATCACTTTTGACAGAAACACCCAGCCTTGATCTCAGATCGTTTGTGGTTAGTTTTTTTTATTTTTCTTCGACAAACTCCAGTCAGTGGCGCTCTCAGTCTCTGGATATTTTTTTCACCGTGGTGCAAAACCAGTGGCCGGAGCAACAGCCGCGCGAATTTGTTTGCCTGTCAGTAAATAAGTACACTTACTGCTGTGACACCGGTAGTGCTGAACGGTTCTAGGTGGGGTACAGGACTAAACAAACAGTTCTGTTTTAAGGCTGGTTTTTACGCGCGACAGCACGTAGTGCTAAGCACATGCTAAGCGCGTCTTACCCGTCGTCGAGGCGTCCGTCCGTCTGTCCGTCTGTCCGTCAGACTGCGGTATTGTGTCAAAACGACGCAAGCTAGGATCACGTGATCTTTACTATGGGACTCTAGTTTATCGTGACAGAATTTCATGCCCGTGAGTGAGTGGGTTTTCCTCGAACGAGGGCGTCAAAGAGGGGTACCCCTCTGAAAAAGACGTTATTTTGCCGTAATTGGCTTTTATAGTGTGAAAACGGTTGCAGGTAGGTACAGACTTGCTGCATATCATAACAAGCACTGGTGACGGGCTGTTTATATTTGTCGACGTCGATGACCTTGAACGATTTTGAACCCCCAAAAGAGGGGGTTTTGTTGATTTTTTCGCAATTTTTGGCTGCAGCGCACATTTCGACAGTGAATTGCGACGAAACGGCTGGAGGTAGACCAAGACAACATGTGTATGTAATTTTCAGCATTGAACATAGATTTTAACTGTCGAAGTCCCGATCCTTTAGGTTCAAGGAGGCCTGCGCAGGTTTGCATCAAAGACGGCTACCCCCCTAAAGAGTGGTTATTTTACCACCAAATTGGCTGGTCACGCTGGTGTAGCGTGAAAACGGTTGCAAATAGGCACAGACGTGCTGCTTATCATAACAAGCAATAGTGACAAGCTTTTTAGTGGTGTCAGAATCGATGACTTTGAATGATCTTGAACTTCCAAAATAAGTGGTTTTAGTGTTTTTTTTGCAATTTGTAGCTGCGGCGCATGCAGATTTCAAGAATGAATTGCCACGAAATGGATGGAGATAGACCAAGACAACCTGCGAACAGGAACTGCTAGGCTGTCGCATGTCTCATGAGCTTTGCTCAAATTATTTGTAAATAAGTCTATGCTCCACTATTTTGATTTGTTTTTGCGGATCTGTTGGACAAGAAGTCATGCAACAAAGAACAAACTACATGTACAACGTCATGGTTATCTGCTTTATGTGTGTCAGCATTTATGAAGCAAGTCGAAAGCCGCAACTCTGTGACATCGTGGCTTTTGACTTTTTTTCTGGACGTTGTATAACTTCAGGATTTGCATGTTGTTGTACACCATGTTGTACAACAAATCCACGACAACTTGAAGTAGTGGAGTGTGGGCTCTTATCTGC